>Ga0265297_10003154_pt1 | contig 30683 bp, 27 predicted proteins | sample Munlanlwell13791_FD_192502 | JGI IMG/M metagenome (GOLD analysis project Ga0265297, IMG submission 192502) | Leachate microbial communities from a municipal landfill in Southern Ontario, Canada - Leachate well 137-91 | ecosystem: Engineered > Solid waste > Landfill > Unclassified | place...
CTCCTAAGAAAACTTGACTTTTCGGTATTTCTTCAGGTATAATGCCCACGTCCCGATGATATTATCGGGATTTTTTGTGGCATGCCCAGGCTCAAGTAGCTTGGGATTTTGCTTTCTTTTGAGCCTAACCAGGCACAAAAGACGTCTCCCCGACCGTAATTTGGGGAAAATGATAAAAATCAGCTACAACCTGCCTTTCAAAAAGCGCCTACATGTTCAGTTGGTAACCAGGCGCGAGGCTTCTGTTAACCCCATCCTTCCTATCTTGAGGGAGGTTGTCCATGTCCGTAAGGGCTCAAAATTATCAAGGCTATTTAGGTTCATGTTTGAGTCTAAAAACGTGGTCAAAAAGCTTCTTGGAGCCAATGTGGCTTTAGCCATCACTGTCTCCACCCTTATACCTCAGGCTCAGGTGGCTACTATTAGTGCCCAGACAGTAGATGAGAATATCGTGGCTGAAGCGCCCATCTCCCTACCTAAAGAGCAACTAGTCAGGTTCCCAGTTGAACAGATCTCAATTACCCAAGGCTATAAACTTTTCCACCCAGGAATCGACCTTGATGGAATAACTGGAGATGCCATCTACCCCATCACTAGAGGTAAAGTTGAGGCTATTGATTATTCAAATTATGCCTACGGAAATGCTATATATATTAGGCACGAAAATGGACTTACCACCTTATATGCCCATTTGTCTAAAATCTTTGTTCAGGTTGATCAGGAAGTTACTACCTCTGACGTCATTGGAGAAATGGGAGCTACAGGCCGTGCCTTTGGAGACCACTTGCATCTAGAGATCAGGAAAGACGGCGTGCCTATAAATCCTCTAGTGATCTTGCCTAACTAGGATTGCCCCATATTTGAATAATTAGTCCACTTGATATACCATTCACATAACGTTTCTCGCTCATTAATTTGTCAGTCTGTCAAACCTAAAGGAGGTATAAATGACAACGTTCAAACTGCAAACGGAAGCTGACGACGCCAGTCCAGGAGGAGTTTTCTGGGCTGTGTTAATCATAATGATCATTGCTTCCCTGGCGCTAGGAGGAGGGTGTTACCATTTTCTCACATATTCCCCCCTTCCCGGATTTTTTTGTTTTATAGTGTCTCTTTTGGCTGGATTTGGCTTATTTTGCCTACTCACAATTGCTGCCCTTGGTGTGGCAATTGTACGCGAAAAGGAGTACGACGATTTCGGTCATCCCATTAGCAATATGTAGTACAGGAACCAAAGAGACAAACAATTCTCAAAACTCCATATTGGAATCATAAACAACCAGTATGGAGTTTTTTTATTGGCTAAATTCCTGACTTTACTTCCTAGGAGATAAAAAACAGTCTAACTTGTCCAGTGCCTCTATTGTCACTGGATGCTTACAGATAAGACGGGCCTTCTGCGGACTAGCCCAAAGGTGGATGTTTTTATTTTCTGCATTTACTACCTTACCAAGATAGCTTTCGATAACAACCAGATCTCTCGTATTTGTGTAACCATTTTCTTCTATGGTTGATATTTCACCTATTTTTTGAAGTTTTTGGACCTCTATTGAACACTCCTCCCTCACCTCACGCATCGTCGTAGATTCCACATTTTCTCCAGGCTCAATACCTCCACCAGGAATAAGAAAAAAGCCTTTAAAGGGATCCTTTCTCTGTCTTCGCAGCTCAAGCAGAATTTGCCCGAATTCATTAAAAATGACAAAAATCACTCCCCTCTTCGGTGGGATTTTATATTCGTATTCACACCCATTTTCAACCATTATGAAGAAATTACTATGAAGCTAGGGAAAAAGCAACGACTTAGTAGTCCATTCCCCCGCCTTGAGGCATAGCTGGGGCTTCTTTCTTTTCAGGAATATCTGTCACTAACCCTTCTGTAGTTAAAACCATCATGGCTACAGAGGCTGCATTCTGCAAAGCTGAACGAGTAACCTTTAAAGGATCTAAAATTCCAAACTTAGTCATCGAACCAAACTCCCCCGTTAAGGCATTAAAGCCATAATCCCCATCTTTAGTATCTTCAATTTTGTGAAGAACGTACCCATCGTCCTCGCCAGCATTCTTGGCTAACCAACGAGTAGGCATCTCTAAAGCATCTCTGACTATTTCTATTCCAACCTTCTCGTCTTCACTCTCGGCAACCAACTTTCCCAGCACAGCTTTTGCTTTAAGAAGAGCTACCCCACCACCTGGAAGGATTCCCTCTTCAATAGCTGCTTTGGTTGCACCTACTGCATCTTTAACTCTTTCTTTCTTCTCATTAAGTTCAACCTCAGTGGCTGCCCCAACATTAATCTGGGCAACTCCACCGGTGAGTTTGGCTAGTCTTTCTTCCAGCTTCTCTTTATCAAAATCTGAATCTGTTTGGGAGATTTGTTTTTTAATTGAAGCTGTCCTAGCAGAAATTTCTGCCTTCTTTCCCTTTCCCCCGATAATCCTAGCATTATCTTTGTCAGCCCAGACTTTATCGGCTCGTCCCAAGTCTTCCACCTCAATTGACTCAAACTTTTTACCTGTATCATCAGAGATTATTGTTCCCCCAGTTAATATGGCAATATCCTCAAGCATTTCTTTCCTGCGGTCTCCAAATCCAGGAGCTTTTACGGCTAAAACACTAAAGGTTCCACGAAGTTTGTTAACTACCAGGGTGGAAAGGGCCTCACCTTCAATCTCGTCAGCAATAATTACCAAGTTTTTGCTCACTTTGACGAATTTTTCCAAGAAAGGAAGCAATTCCTGAATAGAAGAGATTTTCTTGTCAGTTAGAAGAAGGTAGGCGTCTTCGATTTCTGCCTCCATTTTATCGGGGTTGGTCACGAAGTAAGCTGATACATAACCTCGGTCAAACTCCATTCCCTCTTTGTATTCAATATCAATTGTTAGTCCCTTTCCATCCTCAACTGTTACTACTCTATCATCTTTGCCTAAAGCTTCGGCAATTTTGGCTCCGATCTCGGCATCCCCAGCAGAGATGGTAGCAACTTGAGTAATTTCCCCTTTATTCTTAATGGGTTTGGCCATCCTTTTAAGCTCAGCTACAACCGCGGCAGTTGCTTTCTCGATTCCTTTTTTTACAATCATCGGATTTGCTCCGGCAGTAATGTTCTTCATTCCTGCTTGAGTCATAACCTGAGCCAAAAGAGTTGCTGTGGTAGTTCCATCTCCTGCATTGTCGTTAGTTTTTGAAGATGCCTCTTTAACTAATTGTGCTCCCATATTTTCAAAAGGATCAGGAAGCTCAATTTCTTTGGCTACTGAGACTCCATCGTGAACAATATTTGGGCCACCCCATTTCTTATCAAGAGCAATGTTGCGGCCCTTTGGACCCAAAGTAGTAACTACTGCCTTAGCAACAGTATCAATACCTTTAAGCAGGGCTGCTCTAGCCTCGTCTGAAAATTTAAGTTGTTTAGCCATATTATTTCTCTATTGCCAAAATATCCTCGAATTTAGAAAATAAATATTCCATTCCGTTAATCTTTACTTCATTCCCACCCCATTTTTTATAGATAACTACATCTCCAACCTTAGCGGGAGATTTCTTCACCTTTCCAGAATCAGTAGTCTCACTCTCGCCTACAGCTAAAACTTTTGCTTTTTGAGGTTTCTCTGATGCAGTGTCGGGAAGATAAATTCCAGAAGTAGTTTTTGTCTCTGCCTCCAATGGTTGAAGTAGTAAATATCCGGCAGTCGGTATTAGATTGGGTATCAAGGTCTTTTTAGTCATTTGTCTATCAAAAAACTGTTAGCATTCTCTAACAGCGACTGCTATTCTAACCTAGAAGCTTTGTGGTTGTCAATAGGTCATTTCAACCTTCTCTTATTTAAGCTTTTGTTGCAGTTTTAATAACACTTCTTCGCTTAAGTTTCTGGGGTGGAAAAAGGCTCGTGTGGGAGTAACCCTCTCGTAGGTGATCTTTCCTTTCATGTGCAGTTTTTGACTCCAATACATCAGTTTCTCAATAAAACTAGCCTTGAGTTTTCTCTTTCCCTTTATTTCAAGTTTCTCAACCTTGACAGATACAGGCCAATAATAAAAAATCCAACTGTTTTTGCCAATTAATCTCTCATAGGTGGAGTCTTTGTTTATTAGAGGAACAATCTGGGCAATCTCATGGGCAGTAAAGATGTTCCTTTCGTTTTTTGACCATACCAAGTCACTCTCATCGAACCACATGTTAAGGCAAAGCATGTCTTTCTGTTTTTTAACTCCAGACCTTCTAACAGGAACTAAAAAAAACTTCAAAAGCAAAAGGAGAAAAAATCTCGAACTCCACATTGTTGCAGTTTTAGTAATAAGTATTAAATCAATGTCAGAAGCACCGCTCGCGCTATTCATTGCCAAGGAGCCTGTTATTCCAACAAACTTAATAGAAGGGACTAGGAGAAAAAACTTCCTGTAGCGTTCAAGTGTTTTAATTTTTCTCGCTGAAGAGAGTTCTTTGGATCGTCTCTTCTTCACAATCCTTCCTCTTTTCCTTAGAAAGAAATAGTTATCCTTTTCTTCGATGTTGGGAAGGTTCTTCCCACTAGCATATTTCTTCCCTATTCTCCATCTGCCAAGCTCCTCCGAAGTCAGCGGGTAATCAAAAATGTCATGATAGACTAAAGACATAATTTTATCTTTCGTTAACTTTTTAGTGGAGATCATTGTTATTGGAGCAGAATCTTTTTACTAACCTTTCCCGATTATTTTAGCAGGCCATACTGAGTAAGAACTTGTTTTACTCCCTTAACTAAAGGTTCTGTTGCATCACTCGCTTCATCACCCTCGTTGATGGCGTTTATCGCATCCTCAAAGTATTTCTTAAGCTGAGTGTTTATTCCTGTTGAGCCATCAAAAGTCCTATCGGCCAGGTACCAGCTCTCAGCTGTAGGGGCTAGTTTAATAACTGATGCCAAAGTGGGATGTTCGAGAAGAATATTGGCCATATCCACCCTTGGGTAAGCCTCACCAAAACCTCTCTGGGCGGACTCTTGTTTGTAGATCTTCTCCAGAGAATCTTTCGAAGAGAGGAATTTTATGAACTTCCAAGCTTCGTCTTTCTTCTCGCTTCTTCCCCAAACACCATTGGCCCAGTAAGTAGCATAGCCAATATCGGGGTCGTTCGGGTCCTCTTTAGCTAGTTGTGGTAAAGGAACAGTTCTAAAACTTAACTCGGGGTTTTGCTCTTTGATATTAAAAGCTCTCCAGCTAGGACCGAAATACATCGCCAACTTTCCCGAAGCAAAAGCAGCGGTAGATGAAGGCAGAGTGATATCCCACACTCCGTCAACCCTTGAGAAAAGAGTGTAGAAAAGAAGGGCATCCTCGGCCAGCTTTCCTTGAGGATTGGTCAAGTCAGCCCCATTCTGAATCATCATTAAAGCTACAATCTCTGGCCAGTGATCAACATTTTCTGTTCTCCCAAGAGCCACCCCGGCTTGAGTAATTACTCCGTTTTCAACCTTAGTCAGGGTTTTAGCCTTTTCCCTTAGGTCATCCCAGGTAGCAGGAGGATCCATCCCCTCGTTGGCGAAAAGGGTTTCATTAATAAAAAGGGTTAAAGCATCATACCCCAGGGGTATACCCACAATCCCTGTTCCGCTGGTCAAATCCGTTGAAATAACTGGATAGTAGTCTTGGGCAATATCAGCTGCGCTGGCGACAGAAGCCGGAACATTGTCCAGTTCACTTGAAAACATCGGCACCCAGCTATTGTGGAACATGAAGATATCTGGTCCGGTTCCTTTAGCTAGAGCGTTAGTTAGTCTCTCACGATAGTCCTGAGGAGACTGTTTTACATATTTAATGGTCACGTTGGGGTTTTGCGTCTGGTATTCGGCAATAACTCCTGAATATGCAGATTCTTCTTCCCACAAACCCCACCAAGTAATCTCTACGGGGGAGGCTTTCTTGGTTACTCCTGAAAGGAGTTTGTACGCCACAAAACCAGCAAGAACAATAAAGACAAAAATACCTAAAAAGAGAAAGATCTTACCCGGCGCTTTTCTCTTAGGAGAAGGCGGCATACTTGGCCCCAAATTTAACTTAGTACCCATCGTCTGGTTAGAACCTGGGACCGAAGTTTGAGGACTAGTGGATATCTTGGGCTCTGGCGGTCTAGAATATAAAGGAGTTGCTTGGGGTGGGTTTACACCGGCAGCTTGCGGACTCACTGATTGTGAAGGGAGATTTGTGTTTTCCATGACTGTTTGATATCAATCTCATGTTACCATAATGCTTTGGAGATAGTTAACACCTAAAAATGGCTAAGAAAAAAGAAATTGCTCTTAAGGTCGAGATAAGCAAACGATTAAAAAACATTCTTAAAACTGTTGTTATTGTTTTGGGTACAATCGTAAGTTCGATACTTCTAATAATTATCTTTTTCCATTTTGTTTTTTATCTAAGAATCTTTCCTCAAATATGGGTTGGTGATGTTTATGTTTCTGGACTTACAAAAGATGAGGCCTTAGAACAAGTCACAAAAAGTATTACCACTCCTTCAGAAATCAAAATAAACTATCGAGAGGAGAGCTTTACCATTAATCTTTCCGTCGCTGATTTTTCCTATGACCTAACCTCTTCTGTAGAAAAGGCCTACGACGTAGAACGTAACTACTGTTTTCCCCAAAACATAATCTTCCCTATAAAGTTAGTTCTTTCCAGTCGACACTTACCTATCGTCTTTAACATTAATGAAGAAACACTCACAAGCCAAATCGCAGAAATTGGAAACAAAATAAATAAAGAGGCCGTTAGGCCATCGGTCAGTTTAGTTGATGGCGAGTTGATTGTCGAAAAAGGAGTCCCTGGAGAAATCCTTAACGAGAATCTTCTTGCTAAAACCATTAAAGAGAATCTAGCGGTTGGTAACAGTCAACCAGTCTCTGTAGATACTGTTTTTGATGATACACAACTTTCCCAAGAAGAAGCCGATAAGTTAAAGGAAAGAGCACAAAACCTACTCGGGAAATCACTCGTTTTAGAGTTCGAAGATTACTCTTCTACCTACAGTAAAAACACTCTCTTTAGCCTCCTTAACGGCAAAGGGGGTTATGAGAGCGCTGAAATTGAACAACTTATCACCAGTTTTTCAACTAGTATTGAAAGAGACCCCCAAAATCCTGTCTTTGTTTTTACTAACAATGTTGTTCAGGAATTTGCCCCTGCCAAAAATGGCGTCAAGGTTGTCAAAGACCAGTTCCAAAAGCAAGTGATTGAGGCCTTAGGGAAATTAGAAGAAACCGAAGAAACAATTGTCTTAGTCAACCCAGAGGTAGTAGAAACAAAACCACAATACCAAACTTCGGAAGTTAATAATCTTGGAATAAAAGAACTTCTGGGGAAAGGTACTTCCAAATTTGTGGGTTCCATTCCCTCGAGAATATTTAATGTCAATTTGGCCGCTTCCAAATTTAATGGAGTAATCATCGCTCCAGGAGACACCCTATCTTTCAATAATGTTTTAGGGGACGTCTCCAGTGCTACCGGATACCAACAAGCATATATCATCAAAGAAGGAGCCACTGTCTTAGGCGACGGCGGAGGAGTCTGCCAAGTATCAACTACCTTCTTTAGAGCAGCTTTAAAAGCAGGGCTTCCCATTATTGAACGTCGTGCCCACGCTTACCGCGTTGGTTACTATGAGCAAGACTCCCCTCCCGGACTTGACGCCACGGTGTACTCTCCCTCACCAGATTTAAAAATAAAAAATGACACCCCGGGTCATCTGCTTATTCAGACCAGAACTAATACTCAAGCAAAAACACTAACCTTTGAAATTTACGGAACAAGTGATGGAAGAGTGGCTACCACCACTAAACCCACCGTCAAAGATGTTACTGCTCCACCAGAGGACTTATACACTGATGACCCCACCTTACCTACCGGACAAGTAAAACAAATAGATTGGAAAGCATGGGGAGCAAAAGTGTCTTTTAAATACACGGTTACCAGAAACAACGAAGTAATATACGAAAAGACCTTCAACTCCACCTATCAACCCTGGCAGGCAAAATACCTGCGAGGTACTGGCCCCAACAATTAACTTCTTCAACTTTCATATATTTTCACTTACAATGGCCATATGACTTTAGTTGAGTGCCCCCAAAGGCTCGAGCATTTAACCCCGATTAAAACCGGAAAAGGTGTACAAAGAGAATTTTCTTTTACTGACCCTAATGTCGTTAGAGCGGCATTGGAAATGTGCCAAGAGTGGGAAACTAAGGTAGTTCGCAAAGGAGAGTGCAGCACAACCAATTACAATCTCCGTTCAAACGGGGAGCTTATCGCCGTCTTTGTAGACACTCCCCACCCGTTTCCGGGCTTAGTTGTATTCGCCAAGAACCTGAAATTACTGGCAGTACATAAAAATACTCTTTTCCAAAACATTAAAAAGCACCTTTAACCCTCGGTATTGTATAATTGCCTCAAATGGACACTCTGCAGTTGATATCGTTTATTGAGGGACTGTATGTTCGTTTTGGATATCCTCTGGTCTTTGTTTCCAGTTTCATTGAGATCACTCCCATGGGTTGGGCCGTACCTGGAGGCGTTATCCTAGCCGCGGGAGGATACTTTGCCTTTTCAGGCCACATCCACCTCCTAGGGGTCATTCTTGCAGGCTGGATGGGGGCCTGGCTAACCTTTTTACTTGCCTACCTAATGGGTTTTAAAAGCGGCAATTGGTTAGTGAATAAACTCCATCAAGAAAAAAATGCCGCTAAGGCCAAAGGGATGCTTAAACATTACGGCCCAGCAATTCTTACCACCTCCATGTTGGCTAACTTAACTCGTTTTTGGATCGCCTATATTGCAGGGGTAGAAAAATACCCCTTCCGCAAGTTCTTTTTCTATTCGGCCATTTCGTCTCTAGCCTGGGTATCCTTAATGTCGACTGTAGGCTATATCATAGGCAGCGAAAGAGGAAATCTTGAAAGCGGAATGGCTAGTTTGGGAATTGTAGCCTGGGTCTTTCTTGTTGTGGCCATAGGGATCCTTGTCTGGTCTGGAAAAAAGGAGTTTGAGGAGTTTACCCAGGAAGAAAAAATATGATAATTCTAGGGATTGAAACCAGTTGTGACGAAACAGCGTGCGCCATTGTAAAAGACGGCACAGAGATCCTATCCAGTGTAGTTGCCAGTTCCGCCGAAATGCACACCAAAACCGGGGGCATCATCCCCGAAAACGCCGCCCGTGAGCAAGTTCAAAGTATTATCCCCGTTGTTCAGGAGGTTTTATCAAAAGTGTCTGAAACATCAACCCCAAAGACACTTAACAATTGGGTAGCAGACAATATCGACGCCATTGCCGCCACCGTAGGACCTGGGCTTATTGGTTCTCTTTTGGTCGGTGTAGAAACTGCTAAAACCCTAAGCCACCTTTGGAACAAACCAATTATCCCGGTTAACCACCTCTTGGGACATGTTTATGCCAATTGGCTTACTTGGGAAGGAAAAACCCAAAAACCAGATTTCCCTACCCTTTGCCTATTGGTATCAGGGGGACACACTGATCTCGTCCTGATGACAGATCACAACAAAATGACCTGGATAGGCGGAACGCGCGATGACGCAGCCGGTGAGGCTTTTGATAAATGCGCCAGGCTAATGGGACTTCCCTACCCCGGAGGGCCATCAATAGCTGCAGCCGCCAAGAAATATGACCCTAAAAAGAACAAACTAGAAATTAGACTTCCCCGTCCGATGATTGATGAAGATAATTTCGACTGGAGTTTCTCTGGCCTTAAAACGGCAGTCTTAAGGGAGGTTGAAAAACTAAAAGCAAACAATGAGTTTAACGACGCGGCAATTTATCAACTATCTTACGAAGTCCAAAAAGCTATTGCCGATGTGCTTGTAAACAAAACTCTTAAAGCCGCTAAGACATATCGTCCCAAAACCCTCCTTCTGGCGGGAGGGGTAGCTGCTAATGATTACTTAAAAGAGACCTTCACCACCAAAATCAAAGAATTAGATTTTAAAGTTAGTCTCATTGTTCCTCCAGCAAAATTGTGTACTGACAACGCAGCCTACATCGCCAGTGCGGCTTTTTTCTCCTCCAAAAAACCTATCCCTTGGAGAGATGTTACCACCAATCCGGAACTAACAATCACCACTAAAATTTAAAGGGAAAATCTCCAAGTTAATTTAAAGTCAGGCATATAGTATAATTCGAAGCAGTATGGACAAGATTTGGGACCACAAAGCGAACGAGGAGATAATCAATGTACTCTGGGAAAAGGCTGGAGTATTTACTCCCAAGGTAAACCACAAAAAGAAACCCTTCACGATTATCATGCCCCCTCCTAACGCCAATGATAACTTGCACATTGGCCATGCCAGATTTATTGCTGTTGAAGACGTTCTTGCTCGCTATCACCGCATGAAGGGGGAAGAAACCCTCTGGCTTCCGGGAGCAGACCATGCCGGAATTGAAACCCAGTTTGTTTTCGAGAAAAAACTTAAAGCCGAAGGGAAATCCAGGTTTGATTTTGATCGGGATACCCTTTACCAGATGATTTGGGATTATGTGCAAACCAATAAAGGAAACATGGAGTCCCAGCTAAAGTCTTTAGGGGCCTCCTGTGACTGGTCTAGAAATTTCTTTACCCTCGACCCCAAGATAGTTAAAATTGTTTATCAAACTTTCAAACAACTCTATGACGATGGATTGGTCTATCGCGGTGAGAGAATAGTAAATTTCTGTCCCCGTTGTGGAACAGCTTATTCACAATTAGAAGTTGATACTGAGGAACGTGACGATAATCTTTATTACCTGAATTACCAAACCATTACTATCGCCACCACCCGTCCAGAGACGATATTTGCAGATGTAGCCATTGCTGTTAATCCCAAAGATAAACGCTACAAAGACTTGGTTGGCAAAACCGCCACCATTCCCTTAACTGGGAAGAAGATTCCTATCATTGCTGACGAACTGGTGGATATTAGTTTTGGAACTGGGGCTTTGAAAATTACTCCAGCTCATGATGCCATCGACTTTGAAGTAGGACAGAAACATGGTTTAGAAATAATTTCCTCCATCGACGAATCAGGAAGAATGATTAATACTCCTGAAAAATACCTAGGACACAAAGTCCTCGCCGCCAGGGATGAAGTGGTTGCCGACCTGGAAAAGAACGGTCTCATTACGAAAACTGAAAAGATACACCACGTGGTAGGGATCTGTTACAAAGATAAAGGCCTTATAGAACCAATGCCTTCAAAACAGTGGTTTATCAAAGTTACCCCTTTGGCAAAAGAGGCACTAGAAGCCATTAAAAACAAAAAGGTAACTTTTGCTTCTAAACGTTACGAGAAGATAGCTATCCATTGGCTAAAAAATCTAAGGGATTGGAACATTTCCAGACAAATCGTCTGGGGAATACGGATTCCCGCTTTTAGATGTAATAAGTGCCAAGAGTGGACTGTAACAACCGGAGAGGCCCCTTCCCAATGCGAACATTGTTCCCACACTACACTTACCCAAGATGATGACACTTTTGATACTTGGTTTTCCTCTGGTCAGTGGCCTTTTGCCACTCTTCAGGCCAACTCCCAAGAGGACTTTGATTATTTCTACCCCACGTCTGTCATGGAGACCGCCTACGACATACTCCCCTTCTGGGTTATCAGAATGATTATGTTGGGTCTTTATGCTACAGGTAAAGTCCCCTTCAAATCGGTTCTAATACATGGACTGGTCCGTGACCGAGAGGGACAGAAAATTTCAAAATCAAAAGGAAACGTCATTAACCCTCTAGAGATGTCTGAGAAATATGGAACCGATGCTTTAAGGATGGGAATTATTTGGGGAGCACTGGTGGAAAATGACATCGCCCTTTCCGAAGACAATATTCGCGGACAAAGAAACTTCTCTAATAAGATTTGGAACATTGCTCGTTTTATTAACCAAAATGAATTAACCAATAAAAAAGTGGAAGATTTAACCGAAGACGATAAGTGGATTGTGGAGGAACTTACCAAAACTACAAAGGAGGTCACGAAATATCTTGATGAATACAAACTTAACGAGGCAGCAGAAGCACTCTACGATTTTATTTGGCATAAGTTGGCTGATGTTTATATCGAAAAAGTAAAGATAAAAGGGACTAAAGAAGAAAGAGTAACCATCAGAGAAAACGCTCTTCCAGTTTTGTATGAAGTCTTAAACTCTACGTTAAAACTTTTGCATCCTTTCATGCCTTTCGTTACTGAAGCTATTTATCAGAAGGTTTATGCCAAGGACGAAAAGGATTTGCTAACAATTTCTTCTTGGCCTAAATAATTTTCGGTCAGCCTTCGGAGCCTTTCCACATGTATCTCTTTTTGTTTCTTTTGCCTAAGCAACTATCTCATGATTTCAGAGAAATCTTCAAAAGAATCCGGGGAGGCACTTGGGGATGGAGACGTTGTATGTTTTGGTGTTGCTGAAGGAGTACTAGTTTCCTCGCTTCCATCCAAAACTACATCCTCCCCTGTAGGCAAAACAGTTGGTTCCACGGTTTCAATAACTTCTTCTTGAGAAGTGGGGGTCGGAGTCGACTTGACTACCCTATCCTCACGATATGCACTTATAAAATATATTCCTAAAAAAACCAGAGAAATCAAAAAGAGGGCCACAGCAACTAGCAAAACTGGTTTTGAACCATCGCCGGGATTAGCTGGCGGATTAAAGTTGGTGGAAGGATTTGAGGCTTGTTGTGTCGGAGGAATAGAAGCATCAACACTCTGGTTCCCAGTAGGCAAAGTTTGCCCCACTTGTTCATTCAACATGTTGATATTCTCTGTTTGCTCCATGCTAATATTATATATCAGCGGAGTAGGACAAAAATTACTAAATCCAATGAAACTTAAACTGCCACATAAAATTTACTTTCCTCACGTAAATGTTTATTGGTTTGTCATCGTTATACTTCTCTCTTTAGCCGTCTTTAATTTTTCTTTATATTTATACTCCAAAAATCTTCCCAATAAGGTTCTTGGTGCAGAAACATCAAACGAGGAGGTTACTCAAAATTTATTATTCTGGCAATCCTTCCTAGCCAAAAATCCGGAGTACTTCCCAGGTTTAGTTGAGTTGGCAAAAATCCAAATAAAACAGGGCGACAAGGAAGCCTATGATCAAACCATCAGTAAGATTCGTACACTCGGCCCGAACTCTCCGATGCTAAAATATTTAGATTTATAAACTTAAAGGAGTAAAAAAATATTATTCCTCTTTAGGAGTTTCTTCCTGGGACACCGTTCCACCTTCTTGTGATTCACCTTCGGCCGGAACAGCTTCCCCTTCAACAGGCTGCTCAACTGGAGCTTCTTCCTTCTCTTCTTTCTGAGCTTCTACCTTAACCACCACGTCTTCTGGGTTATTTTTAATTTCAACTTTAGAAGCATCTACCTTAATGTCTTTAACATAAACAGTTTGGTCAACCTCAGTAAGAGTGCTGACATCAATTTGGAAACGCTCAGGCAGATCTGCCGGAAGAGCTTCGACCTCAATTTCACTAATAACCAAAACTGCGGTTCCCAAACCTTGCTTTTCGACTGGGCACTCTCCTACTGTCTCAACTGGAACCTCGGCAGTAACTTTCTGAGTAAGATCAACTTGGAGAAAATCTACATGCAAGGGTAAACCATCTACCGGATCAATCTGAAGATTGTGAACCAAAACCGGTTTGGTGTCTTTACCGATAACCAACTCAACCAAACCTGTTTCTCCAACTTCTTCGAAGACTTTTAAAAAGTCTTTTATGGAGACAACCACAGCCTGGGACTTAATTTTTTTGCCATAAACATTACCTGGAAGTGACCCTTCCTTTCTGAGGTTTTTTACTTTTCGTCCAAAAAGTTTTCTTTCTCCAGCTGTAAGTGTGTGTTTTTCCATTGTTACCAAAAAAGGTGTGCCTTAAAATCGCGCACTAGTTGAGTATTATACTTGACCACGCCGCCTTCGGTCAACACCCCAATGGTATCACTACCCACATTCACCCCTGAAGGAAAATGGATCTCACCACTTTGAGGAAAGCTAGCTATTCCCGCCTGCTTACGAACACTCAGCTTATATTCCCCATTAGTGTTATAACTAATTTCGGACGGTGTCCTCCAGGTAAAAGTAAGGTGCTTCTCTTGCCCCGGCCTAATTTCCACATAAATTCCGGCTTCCACCCTACCCTGAACATACTCCACAAACGGGTCTAAAGAGTCCTCTTCTCCTGAGGTTTCGATTCTTACAGGATCAAAGATTGAGCCTCCTGGGCCAATTACCCTAATGTAGGTTTTGTAAGTTCCGTTATCTTCCAGGGCTTTATTGGCAGAGCTTGACATATTAAGAGTGAGGGTATGTGTAGCTTTACCTTTTTCTAAATCCACACTGAGTTTCGAGCTCCGCTCGGCAAAATAATTAGCCTTATTCACCCCTAAATTGGCTTCAACCACACCATACCAGTCATAGAAGCAATTATCTTTCACACAAGTTGTCTGATTCACCGCTCCATCCCAACCTAACTTGAGAATCTCTTTCTGAAGGTCTGAATTATTAAGGAAAAGCTGAATATGCCTCTCGCTGGCGTTTTTGTATACAGAGGAGATTAATTGGTAAAAGTTACTCTTGTCAATAGATTTCACCTGTCCCATCAACTTATCTGTCAACGACGAAAGAAAATTTGCCTTCTTTCTCGATCCAGCAAAAAAGTCCTTCTCTGCTTGATATTGCGTCACTTCGTAAAAATTAGAGGCGGTAATTTCCTGATTAAACTCCGAAAGTTGAATGGGACCAAAAATCCCCACTAGATCTTTTACTACAAACAAATCAATTCCCACCACACCGTCAACAGCAATATCCATTTCCTTGTCTAGAAACCATTCTGCTCTTTGAGCCGAAACGGGAAAATCCGGATCCCAATTGGAGTCTCTTAAATACCAGGTAGCTTGAGCCAAATACTGCCTTATTTGCCAAGGCGGTTCAACATGACCCTTAAGTTGTCCATCAGCCGAGTAAACGTCAAAAACATCAATTCCTGTTAGGTTCCCATCGTCAAACTTAACAATGGCGAAAGAACCTATAAATCCCCCTGTAGGGCGTATTTCCATGTTGTTTTGGAAGAGAAGTAAATAATTCTTTTTTCCATTGTCCCCGATTAGCTGTCCGAAATTGGAAACCAAAGTTTTTGCAGCTACAATCTCCTCTCTTTTCTTGGCAAAATCAAAGTCCTTAAAGGCCGTCTGCAGCTTTTTTATTCCTAAAAAATTAATTTCCCCCATCTCACTTTGGAGAAAAGAAGTCTGCCTATAGAGATCTTCCAAGTCGAGAGCTAAAGTTTCCGAAGAGACCTTGACGTCAAACTTTTCTCCAGACATTATCTTCGAAAAGGTTTGAGTTGCTACCTGGGCAATATCACAGGAGGTTATCCCTGCCTGCGAAAGCTCACTGGCTATTTCTGAATACTTCAGTGGGCCTTTAAAAACTTTGTCTAAAGGCGACAGTCCAGAATAGAAGTAAAACTGCGATTTGGATACATTGCTTGTAACTGACGAGAGATTAAATACGTAATTAGATTTTGCAAAGTCACCTTTTTCCGCTTCCTTTAAACCAAAAAACATTAATAGAGCGCTAATCAGTAAAGTCAAGAAAGGAATTATAAAAAAGGTCAAAAGAAGAGAAACCAGGAATACTACAAACTTAGGGAGAGGTTTTGAAGGCCTCGGTGCCTTTATGGATTTCATTACAGTTACAGATGGTGCCTTTTCTGGCTGTTGGGCCTTAGTTATTCTTGGAGGGTGGTTTAGCTTGGCAAGTGTCTTCCTTGCAAAAGCCTTAAATGTCTTCACAATCAACCCTATCAATTTAAAAAGATCTGGATACTCCTTTGTGATCGGCTTTGAAATTCTAACCCCATTGGTAAATCTATGGTTATTTATACTAAATGATTCAAAATAAAAAGGATCCCTAGAGCCTTGAAACCAACTGATGGTTTCTTTCACTTTTGAAGGAGTAAGTCCGGGAAGCACTCTTTCTTCTTCATATGCTCCAAGTAAATAGTCCACACTGTTTTTGAACCCATCCTCAGTGGGTCTTTCCAAGGAAGTTGCGTATGTTCTTATCCATGTTTCAAAATCAGATTTGGTAATTTCTTTTCCACTTACTCTTACTTTCTTTCCAAAATAATTTCCAGAAAGAGCTAGTTTAACTACCTCCTTGGCGCTTTCAGCAATAGGCGTAGGGTAAATAAAACCACAACTGGCTAAAGTCGGAGCGTGTTTGTCGTAAGCTAGATACTGTCTAAAAAAAAGCGACAAGATGTCTCTCTGGTGAAGGATCATTCTCGGTCCGAAGAGAGTTCCCAAATAAACAACCAAACCATCTTTGCTGTAGGAAGAAAAAGATGAATCATAATTTGTAATTAGTTCACAAAGTACGCCCTCAGAAAGAAGGGGAAAGATAATTATTTTTTTTAAAGAAGGATCAATTAGGCGCTTAAACCAACTGATTCTTTGGATTTCCTGTATTAAAAATTTGTCAAAGGTTTTAACTTCTATTTTTGAATAGATACCGGAAATAAAAAAACAATACTCTGAAGGAACCAGCCCTTGGTTGAAGCTGAAGAGTTTTAGATATCGATTTTCGTTTAGGTGGAACAAGAGATGTCTCCAGCCTTCAATATTTTCTGCATAAATATTCACACAACAAAAATTGGAGAGGAGGTTTTCTACTAGCGAGATAGAAAAACCACCTGGTTCAGCAAACACACTAACGGATGGTCTTGGGCTTATTTTGTGACTAATGACCTTTTCCACAGATTTAATCGTAGGTTAATTAACGCTAATTTGCAATTTGTTTTAGAAGTGATTTCAATAAAAATATTTTCTCTGAAAATGTTTTCAAGTGGTGGACTCAGAAAAGTTATCCGGCTACGTGAAACTCTTAGTGAAGATCTAATTCCAAATTGAGGAGTTCATCAGCTATTACGTTCTTGCTGCGGTAGACATGGTTATAAATTATTTTATTTTTTAATGAACCTTCCAGGGTTTTTGTTTCAACAAATAATTTTTTAAGATTTTCATTCTTTACTTTATAGACCATAGACAGTTGTCTTACCACCAACTCCGAGTCAAGAAAAAAATGAATGTGAGAATCCCCAACTACGTCTGGGTTTTTCTTCATCCAAGACAGGGCATTTATCACTGCGCTGTATTCTGCAATATTGTTAGTAGCTTTCCCAAGAAAAAAAGCTTGTTTAAAAATAATTTTATCTTTTAGGTAAACTACAAAGGCACAAGCAGCTGGACCGGGGTTTCCTCTTGCTCCACCATCGCAGAACACTTTAAGACCTTCTTCTTTCATAACCAGTAATTATACCCTTTTAGGTTTTAAAATTGCAGCAAGGAAAATGGTCAGAAGAAAACGATTTTGATTTAGGGTCAGCCAATAGTGATCCAAAATGGCAGTCAGTAAAACAAACAGCAAAGGAAATAAATATTCTGTTCTTTTAGATTTTGCTATTTCACTTACCAATTGCAGCAAAAGAAAATAAACCAACAGTAAGCCAACAAGACCAGTTTCGGAAAAGAGAAGGAGGTAGGTATTATGTGCGGGTTGGAGAAACCAAACACTATTGTCTCCCTTGTTGGTCTCTACCATTACTGGAATAAAATTATTTAATCCAACTCCAATTAAGGGATGCTTCTCAAATATTTTTCCTGCGGCCTTGATTGAAAATAGTCTGTAACTCACTGATTGGGAATACATATTTAGGTTGTTTAGGTTTTTAGAAATTAAGAGAGACAAAAGACTAACAATAAACGTCAACAAAAGAATTCCCTTAAAAGCCTTCACGAGAAGCGTCTGTTTGTTTTTGAAAAGGAGATAACTCACCAAAACCAAGAACAGTACCCCACACGCTAGGCGAGAAAAAGTAAAAGCCATAAAAACAAGGGCAGCAACAACAGCGAACGTTTTTAGTTTAGGGGAAAGATTTTTGCCAACAATAAGGATAAGGACCGCCAAACCAAAAAAACCAGCAAAGGCATTGGGATGAGGAAAAGTTGAATAAGCCCTAAGACGTTCTTGTCCTAAAAGATTAACCAGAGATATTCCCGAAGAGCTTGTGGTAAACGATCTTTCTCCCAGGTAGTAGAGAAGTCCTCCCAAAGTTCCACCTTTAAGAAACTGCATAAAACCAACAAGACCAAAAAAGATTACAGATAAGGTTAGGGGAAAATAAAACCATTGATTTTCTTCTAGGGGGTTAAAAAAGACAATGTACGCTCCTAAAAACAAAAGCTCTACCAGTCTTAGACTAAAAATCAAAGAATTAAGAGGGTTTACAGAAAGAATAATGTTTAAAATCACTAAACCCCCCACAGGAAGGAGTTTCTTCCAGGAGAAAGTTTTCTTTAGTTGTAAAAACTGCTTTTGCCTGTCTCCAAGGAAAAGCAGAATAATGGTTCCTACAAAAATTGAAAAGATGAGCAAGTCGCTTAAGAAAAAGGTTGGTGCCAGATAATCTACTCTAATACCAAAAATAAGTGACCAGTCTGGCCAAATATGATAACCCAATTGTGAAGGAGAAAGAAAAACCAACAAAGGAAGGAGTAGATTCAAACAAAAAGAGGTAATGTTTAAAAGATCTATTCTAAAAGGGTATTTGTCTTTTACAAAAGATTTTCTATTTAGAGGCATCTGGTTTAACAACCAAACATCTTTCACTGCCTTCGCCGGTAGATTCGCTAACAACACCATCCATCTCCTGAATAACCATATGAACAATTCTTCGCTGGGACGGTTTTAGATTGTAAAGAGATTGAGCTTCTCCGGTCTCTTTCACTCTTTCAGCTGTTCTTTCCGCTAAGCTTCTTAAGTACTCTTCCTGTTTTTCCATGTAGTCACCAACGTTGACCACGACTCTTTTCCAGTCACCAAAGTTCTGTTTTAACATTAAGGCCAAAGCCGTCTGAATAGCTGTAACCGTTTCTCCCTTTTTCCCTATGAGAAGGCCCTGTTCCTCGTCGGAGTTAATGTTAACAACAAGAGCCTCGTTATCCTTATCTTCGCTAACATCTATTTTGGCTGTTACACCCATTCCCTCCAGAAGTTCCTTAGCTAAACCTTCTAGAATTTCTGTTTCTTTTTTGGCCACTTTTTTCATAGTTTTACGATTTTATCAGACGAAGCTTTAAAAGCCAAGGTCTTAACCCGCCTAAGCCACTGGTATTGTATTGTTGGATTGCTTGCCATAAGGAGAAGAGAAGCCAATAAATAGCCAAACCTGAAGAGAAACTCATTCCAAAGAACAAGGTCATCAGAGGAAAAGTGTAAGTCATCGACTGCTGCATAGCTACCTGCATGTCATCAGTATCCGACTTGGTTTTCTTAGCCTCTTTTTTCCCAACTGCTAACGCGGGGGCCATCATTTTCGAAGACGCCAACTGGACCAGAGCGGCCAGAATAATCATAGGGCCAGGAACAGGAAAAGGAACTCCCGGAAAATGAAAAACATCAGGTTTAGTGACATCTAGGTATAAGAACTTGGTGTTAATAACCTCTTCCTGACTAAACTTTAGAGGGGCATAGAGCAAGGCATTAAACTTTTCCGTAAGATTTCCCCCTGCTGAAATGGTTTTGGTAAAAACGTTAAAAAAAGCAATTAAAACAACTATTTGCAAAAGATAAGGCAGACATCCTGCGGAGGGGTTAACACCCTTTTGTTTATAAAGTTCGGACTGAGCCTGAGCCAACTTTACTTTATCACTGCCATGCTTCTTTTTTAACTTCTCCAGTTGTGGAGCCATATCCTTCATTTTTTTCATCGACTCCATGTAGGGCTTAGTCAAAGGATTAAGAATAAATCTCAGAAAAAGGCTGAAGGCAATAATGGCTACCCCCAGGTTCTGTCCAAGAAATTTGTAACAAAGGATTAAGCCGTTAGTTAAAGGTTGAATTAAGATTGTATTAAACATGTTTGTCAGGAACTGGATCGAAATAAGAAGTTTTTGAAAAAGGGTTGCACCTTAAAAATCTTCTTGTACCAAGAATTGACCCGTAAAGTATACCATGTTTTTGAACAGCTTGAGTGAAGTATTCACTGCAGGTTGGGTAATGTCTACAACCACCTCCAAAGAGTCTGATTAAAAATGGGGACAAAGAATGTTTGTAAATTTTCAGTACAGTATTCATGACAATTGTTCTATTTCAGAATTTTAGCTTGAAGGAACAGAGACTCAACTTGTTTGGCAATTTCTGTCTCGTTTGTTTCTTGAATACTGGATTTGGTTAGAAACAAGACATCGTATCCTGAACAGGTTTTTTCAAGTAGATCTAAAACAACCTTCCTGAGAATCCTTTTAACTCTATTTCTAATAACTGCCCTTTTAGAAACCTTAAGTGACACAACAAATCCGAAGCGGGAAGTTTGGAGGCTATTAGATAAGACTAAAACGGAAACGTCTTTTTGGTTATATAATCTTCCTTCTTTTTTGGCCTTTTGAATCTGGGCGTCCTCACTAAGTCGATATTTTCTTGGTAGCATTACTAGTATTGTACTAGGAAGTTAAAGCTTATCAAAGAGAATGGGGTGCTAAAGAGCCAACTTCTTTCTTCCTTTAAGCCTTCTTTTTTTGAGGATTAAGCGAGTTTTCCTGGTTTTATTTCTAGCACGAAAACCAAATTTGCGGACTCTTTTAGTCTTACTCGGTTGATAAGTTCTTTTTGTTGACATGTGTCGATTATATAACATTAACCCCAATTACGACAATTATGAATTTAAACTGTCCTTTTTCGGTATTTTTGGGGGTTGACGAATTGTGGATAACTCATATAAATATCCATAGTACACGGTTTGGAATAAACACCCTCCGCTGACGTCTTGCCCCGGTTTATACCCTGTGTCCTTTGCATGATTTGCTATTATGGAAGACTTTGATAAAAACACAATTTGGCATGATTTTTTAGAAAGTGTAAAAGTTTCTGTTTCTCCAGCCATCTTCTCTACCTGGTTCTCTCAAACTCACCTCACCAGTCTTATTAAAAAGGGTGAACGTTACTTGATCGGCATCGGATGCCCCTCGTCTTTTGTTAAAAACACTATTGAGTCCAGATACTTTGGTTTGATCCAAGATTCACTTACCAACACCCTTGGGGGAAACTGTGATATTTTTTTTGAAATAAAAGAAAAGCCGGTGGATAAAAAAACAGAGGAAACAGTCCCCCCTCTTTTTACAGCTAAAGGAGATGTTGAGAGCAGTCTCTATCAAATTGCTAAAAATGGAAGACTTAGACCCAACTACACATTTGACAATTTTGCTGTCTCCTCCTCAAACCAAATGGCTTGGGCTGCAGGCGAAGCAGTTTATCAAAACCCGGGGTCTGCATATAATCCTCTTTTTCTTTGGGGAGGGGTAGGGGTGGGAAAAACTCATTTAATGAACGCTGTAGGTTTTGAAATTCTCAGGAAAGATATTAATAAAAAGGTTTACTTGTGTACTGGGGAGGAATTCACTAACGATATCGTTGAGGGGATAAGAAATAAGACCACCCAAAGCTTCCGGAACAAATACAGGAAATTAGATGTCCTGTTAATTGATGATATTCAATTCATCGCAGGCAAGGACGCCGTTCAGGAAGAATTCTTTCATACCTTTAACGCCATTGTCGCGGCTGGGGGACAGGTTATTTTAACCTCCGATAGGCCACCCTCAGAGATATCCAAACTGGAAGAAAGACTCCGCAGTCGTTTTGAGGCGGGCCTGATTGTGGATATTGCCCCTCCAGACTTTGAACTACGCTGTGCCATTACTCAAATCAAATGTAAAGAGAAGGGGATCTCTCTGCCCATGGATATTATTCAGTTAATTGCCGGAAATGTTGATTCACCCCGCAAAATTGAGGGAGTCTTAATCAGAATCATTACTGAAGCTAAAGTTAAAAACCTCAAGGAGTACACCGAGGAAATGGTCAAACAGATCCTCGGAAAGGGAGAAGAGGATACCAAGTCCACTTTTAGATTTACCAACGAAGCCTTAATTGATGGTGTATGCAAGTATTTCTCGATTACTAAAAGATCAATCTTTAGTGAATCTAGAACCAGAAACCTCGCCTATCCTAGGCAGATTTTAATGTACCTTTTAAGAAGCTCTCTTAACCTCCCTCTCCAGGAAGTAGGTAGAGTAGTTGGGGGGAGAGACCACACTACAGTTATGCACGCAGTGGATAAGATAACCAGACTAGCCTCAAGTGATGTGCAAACAAGAGAGGATATCCAGGGGATAAAAAATCTCCTTTAGGGATAACTTCCATTACTTCTACACTTATCCACAAACCAACCCTACTTATCCCCAAATTAATCCACAATCATTCACGCATTCTATTAACAATTCTTTTTGAGGCTAGCCGGAGCTATCTTTCCACATATCCCCACTCTCTACTACTAGTACTACTGTTTTATATATAAGAAAGACAGGGAATTTTATAAGTTGTAATTTTCGTGTTTGGAAGTATATACTTTCATTGATGAAAATTCAGGTCCTTCAGGAAAACCTTTCTAAAGCAGTGTCTACGGCTTCAAGATTTTCCAGCAGTAGAGCTCAACTCCCAGTTCTAGCTAATATTCTTCTTAGTGTTGAGAAAAGTAAACTCGTGATCTCTGCAACTAACCTTGAAATATCTGTAAGCATTCCTGTTGGGGCCAAGGTAGAAGAAGAAGGTGAAATTACTATCCCCGCAAAAACCTTAAGTGACATTGTAGTTAACCTCAATCCTGGAACTCTGGAGCTTACTTCGGAAAAAGAAGTTCTTACCATTAAACAGGGTGCATTTAAGTCAAGTCTGGTAGGGATGAACGCTTCAGACTTTCCCTCGCTTCCAAAAAACCTGGGTAAAGGAGAGACAAACACTATTGACGCTGGTGTTTTTTCCAAGGCCTTGACCAAAGTTCTTTTCTCGGCCACTTTTGATGAAACTAGGCCAACCTTGACTGGGGTGCTTTGCTGCAAGAAAAAGGCTGATACCTATCTGGTGTCAACTGACGGCTTTCGCCTTTCCAAGAAGAAAATCATTACTACTTCAGCAAAACCCTCATTTGATGCCATTGTTCCTAAAAATGTCTTAAGCGAAATTCCTCGCTTTTTTACAACCACAGAGAATTTGGAGTATTCCTTTGATGGGAAAGAAAAACAGGTAGTCTTTAAAATCGATGGATCTTTGGTTTCCTCCCGATTAATCGAAGGGGATTTTCCTGATTTTGAAAAGATTATTCCAAAGGAACACTCCGCTGTAGTTAATGTCGACAAAAACGACTTCTATCGGGCTGTTAAGCTGGCGTCTGTCTTTGCTCGAGATTCGGCCAACGTGGTTAAGCTTGAAGTTCAAAAAGACAGAGTGGGAGTAGCTTCTGAAAGTCAATATGCGGGAGAGCAAAAAAACAGTTTTGAAGCCAAAGTTGAAGGGGAGGGGCTTACGGTTGCCTTTAATTATAAATTCTTAGAGGATTTTGTTCAGTCAGTGGAAGGGGAAAGTATTGTTATGGAGTTTAGTGGTCCCCAGTCCCCCGGGGTATTTAAAGATCCATCAGACCCCGACTATCTTCACTTAATAATGCCAGTCAAAATATAGGGAGGTATTAGCCTAATAATAGGCCCCCTCAGCGGGACTCCCTTCTGTGGCAACACTGTCGTAGAAATCTGGAGCCCACTTTGTTTTAAAATTCTCAAAAGTTGTAGGTTTAAAGTACCAAATTTCGGTAATAATATTTTTTCCACTAGTGTCGCCCAAATAAGCTACTCCCCGGTCGGGGTAAATATATAAGGCAAACCCGCCAGCAACAGTGGAACGATAAAGCATATTGGGAGCATCTCCAAACTTATCTTTGATGTCTTTGGCGGTTTTATTGAGATTAACAGTTTCTTTAAAAAGTAGCAGTTCGCTTCCTTCAAAAACAGCTTCATGCGGCCTAGCTTCAACTGGGGACGTAAATGTGTAGGTGGTTTGATTATTGTTTTGGTTTTGATCCAGGGGATCGCCTATAATAGACATGACGCTCTCTTTACTGGTTGCTCCTGGGGTAATGGACTTATAATTAAAAGTGATTTCCTGCATTTTGTTCTCCTGTTTGGTCATTTGAGACCTTGATCTTACTAGAATTATAACTCCCAAAGTTATAATTAAAGTCAAAAAGATAAGTAAAATTGTTTTTTTGTGTCGTTGTAAATATTGTCTCATTTTGTTACTACTTACTCTTCAAATATAACATCTTTTGCAAACTGGTAGTGGTTAGGGTACATACCAGGGAAGTTTCCTCCTAAACACCCCCATTGTTCTATGGACCAAATTTCTGGTCCTGCACCATAAAGACCAATACTTTCTGCAAAAGCCTCTTCAGGGGTGGTCGTGTCTCTGTATGTACACATCTGCTTAACGGCCTTAATTCCAGGGTAGTTGCTGAATTGGGCCAAATATTCAGGAGCAGCAAAATGTAGTGAATGTCCTGTCTCGTGAGTAAGGATAAAAAGCGTAATAGTAGAATTTTTTAGTGCGACGGGGGCAATGTTTATTACACTTCCCTTTGCAGCTCCCCAATAACCAGGCCAAGGATTTCTCCAATAATGAACATGTATTACATCATAAAGAGAACATAGTTTAGCAACATATGCTGGGTGATTAGTTTGTAAGTGTGCTATAGCGGCATTAATTTTCCCTTCGCCTGTATCCGTAAAACCTTCAACAGAAAAACAGGCAGTAGGGGGAGTACCGATGATTATGGTTTTACCTCCTTGGGCGGTGGTTATTTCTCCGCCTGAGGCGGCAACAACGTTAAAAGTATCAGTGATAGCGGAATTGTTGTACTCCCCTGCTAAGTAATTGGTAGTATAGGTAATTGTAAAAGGAGACCCGATATTTATTTCGGTGGGTGTCGCAGTAGAAAAGTCTGGGTAGCTAACTCCTCCAGCTGTTATGTCAGCTGGCACTGGACATTCCTTTGTTTCTTCTGAAGAAACACTACATTTGTAGGTAAAGACAATATTGGTCATAGTGCTTTCTTTTGCGGTGACGGAAATGGTGTATTTAACAGTGATATCGATGTCATTAGCGAAAGGTCCAGCAGGAGAAGCATTTTTGACAACCTGAATATATTTTGATTCAATAGTCTCTGAGGGTGCAGTTGTATTGGGTGGAACAAGGTAGGCGCCAGAATTGATGATGAAAAGAATAATAATGACAACTACGGGGATAGCAATAAGAGCAATAAGAGCTGGGATTAAAAAAGAAGCTACAAAAAGCCCTGTTAAGGTAAGAAGAGCGTTGGAAAAAAACAATCTGATCGTTGCTCTTTTGGCGTAACCAACAAAACCTCCACCAAGTATCAAAAAAGGCAAGGACCTGGTGTAGACAAACCCCAAAATCAACGCTCCTCCGGTTATGACCAACAGACTGTCTTGGTGCTTGGAGAGAAACACTTTGACAGCAGAAATAATATCCTTAAGCAATAAGGCAATCTGAATAGCAGAGACGATCTGTCCAATTACGGGGGGAAGAGCAAAATTTGACGCTACAGCTGCTCCCAGTTTGGTTGCCGCCATTTTCGCGGCTACTTTGGTGGTCATGGCTGTAGCCACTCTATTTACTCCGGTCTTCTGGATAATCTTTTTCATTGCCGCCTCAGCTCCAATATTTACCAGCTGGGTGGCAAAGGACGAAGAGGTAGACATTCCTCCAATGGAATTGGGTAAATAGGAAGTTCGATAGTATTGAACATCTTTTGAATACAGGGTCTGGATTTGGGTGGGGGGAGAAAAGTGGAATCTGGTTTCCTGGGTATTAAGAGGAAGTGAAACATTTCTGAAACGTAGGTAATTAAAAGCTCTGGTTACTCTTCCTTGTTTTTCAACTTCCTCAGCGATTTTCTTCATTAATTTAGCCTTATCCGGGCTGGAAAGGTAAAGAATATCGGGATTTTCCTCGAGCAAAGAGTTGAACATCCTCCTTTGCATCTGGCTGGAGGAGTTAACTTGGCTGATTAGTCTATTAACCTCAACAGAGGCGGTAGAGGTAGGTTTTTCTTCAGTAGTAATTTCCAACTCTCTAAATTGAGTGGGAATAAAGGTAAACGACACGTCTACTCCTAAGGCATTACTGATTGTCTCGGCAGCGACCACGGAATCACGAACTTGTCTTATCAGCTCAGCTTTTGCTAGGGAGGAGAAGAGTTGTGTTTCTTTTTGGTTTGTGAATAATCCGGAAAGAGTGGGACTGTCTTCTTTGGATAGTGCTCCAAGGATTTCCAGCTGAGTGTTATCGACGGCTACTTCTTTGGTATGGGGATCAATTTCCAGGACTTTCGCGATGAAAAGATTGGTAACAAATTCTGCATTTTCTTTTCGTATCTCTACCGGTGTGTCCTGGGGCCCTTGTTCAACAATTTTCTCAACTACCTTATCCCGGAAATCCTTCGTGTCTTTGTGGACATATTTAATAACCCTGGACTGTTCTTCCGTAAGTAGGACCGTCTTGTCTTCCCCTTTGGCTTCAAAGAAAACCTGATCGCGTTTGCTTTTGAGGTTCTGGGCGTTTTTTATTGATGCTTCAAGACTTTCTGCTACTCTTTGTCTTGACTGTTGATAAGACGTTGGTTCCTGTTCGGCTTTTTTAACAAGTTCTTCGATGTTGGTGGGAACAGTAGACTTAAGTTCTTTTCCCCGTTCAATGTCAATTTGCCATTGGGCAACGGTTTCGATTGAGGAAAGAAGATCACTGGCCTTGGTAAGCTTTAACAAACCCTTTTCGAAATCTTCTTTTTTGACGCCTTCAAATTCTTTTTCGAGAGCATCTTTCTTTACAGAAGGTGCTGGGAAGTAACTTGCTGCAATCTTGGGGTAAAAGAAAAACAGACCTCGAACAACGGCCTCAATTGTTTGTCTTGTATTTTCATCCATGATTAATCATTATTGGACAGGGTTGGAATTTTTAACAGCAGTATATATCGGACCTTGTGATAATTCCTCCTGGGCTTTAATCTCCATCAACTCTTCAGGTCTAGTGGTAATGAGTTTGTGTTCCTCTTTCGAGGCAACTACTCTGATGGGGGCATGGTGTGGTCCTGCAAAGAAGATCCCCTCTCCAATATTGGCAGCCAAAAGAAGTTGTTTCTCTCCTTGGGAAAGATAAAAAATTTCTGCAACCTTATCAATAGCAGCTGGGGACTGTTTCAATAAGACCCTCAGAGCCGAGTTAGTAACAATCGCCTTTCCAATGTCCTGGGAAAGGAAGTCCTCGACGTCCTGAGTGATCGTGGTGAGTCCCAGATAGTATTTTCTAGCCCGCTTGACAACACCCCACAAAAATTGCGCAGAGTCTTCATGCTTCATCATTTGCCAAGCCTCTTCAACAATAAGGAGTCTCTTTTTAAGATCCCTTTGGACCCTGGTCCAAATAAAATCGAGAATTAAAAACATGGCAATAGGCCTTAAGGCATCTTGGAGATCCTTAACACTAAAGACGGTGAAAGGATTGTTAATATCAATATTAGTTTGTTTGTCAAAAATGCCCACAAAGCTTCCCCTGACAAAACGCTCGATTCTAGAGGCCAGATCCAAAGCTTCTGGAGTTTCTTTGCCGATTAGGGTTTTATAGAGGTCTTCCATTAAGGGGGGTTCTTTCTTTTGTGTGTCCGGATCCTGGGTGATTCCTTTGGCCCGGTAGGTGTCAACTAAGGCGCGGTCAAGAAGGGCTTCTTTGATGGGATCCAACTGGCCCATAATAACCTTAAAGAAAGAATGTAAGGTAAGAATTTTGAGTCCTAGTGAATTTTCCCCCTCAGTATAGATTTGCGACAAGTCGAAGGGGTTGATTTTAGCTTGGGAAGAGAAAGAAAAAGAGATGAACTCCCCACCTACAGCATCAGAGAGAGCTTTATATTCAGTTTCTGGGTCAATAATAATAACCTCAGTTCCTAACATTAGGCTCCTTACGGCTTCTAATTTAACGAAGTAACTTTTCCCTGCACCGGAGGTGGCAAAAATGGTCATATTGCTGTTCTCCAAAGAGAAACGGTCAAAAATAATGAAAGATTCGTTCTGGGAGTTAATGCCATACAAAACTCCTTTGTCACTGGAAAGCTCTGCGGAGGTGAGGGGAAAAGTGGTAGCTAAGGAAGAAGAGTCCATGTTGCGGGTGACGGCCAATCTGTCAAGCCCAAATGGAGCAGTAGTTAAAAGGCCATTTTCCATATCCAATGTAGCCTGTTTGGCAACAACCATCAGCGAACCCAAGGTGGACTCAACCTGGCGAGTGATGTGGTTTAGTTCATCTAAGTTACCCGCGGGAATGGTGATATAGAAACCGAACTCAAAGAAACGTTCAGACCCTTTTACTAATTGTTCTTGAAGGGAAAGTGCATCTTCCAATTTCGCTTGTGTACTAGGGTCAACTACTTTGCCACGTTCCAAATCTGTGGCAATTTCCGCTTCCATTTCTGTGATTTTACGTCTCAAGTCATCAAGAACAGACTTCCCTTCAACGGGATAGATATAAAAAGCAATGTCCAGGGAACTGTTGAAATTAATAATTGATTCGAGCCACCCGGGGGCAACGAATCTGGGATAGCCTCCAACAAACAAAGTCCTAACGTAAGTCTCCCCAATCTTTATGTAATTAAAATCTGTTTCCATGCTTTCTGGTGCCAAAAGATCAATAGCGCTCAGGTTTTTCTGAAACAGATCAAGATTGGGGTTAGTGATGGCTGGCTTATTAGTGCTTTTAGCCATGGGTTCTTGAGAAGTCGGTGGTATTGGCTGATTAGATGGTGCTGTTGTTGCCGGTGAAACATAGAGGTGTCCTCCGGTCCCTTGTGGAGCGGGTTGGGTCTCAGTATTTTGATTTGGTTTTTGGAAAAAGTTTAATGGACTCATGGTGTTAATTGCTGGCTTTTCTCAATTTCATCCTTATCCCCTCTGGCTGCCGGTGGTTCGGGATTAAGAACCTTGTAATAAAGATCAATCAGTTGTGTGGTGGAAAGCTGTTTAAGAAATAAACCTAATCTTTTTGACTGGCGAATTAAATGATCACGTTTGGGGTAAAGAGCGATCTTAGCTTTTCTTGCTACATACGACTTGGGAAAAGGTAGTGGTCCCATCCTTTTTCTAGTAGCCGCAGCCGCGGATTTGGCCACTCCTAATTCTAGTGGGCTAAAAGGGATAATGATGTAGAAATTCTTTCCCAGGACTCTCTTTTTCTTGATGGTTTCGTTGACGAAATTCTTGTAATCCTGCATGACTCCGGCGAGTTTAGGGTTGGTGATGGCCTTAGCTTGCTCATCGAGATATTTAATGTAGCTGGAGATGTCTTTAATTTGGGAACGGATGGTGATTTCAATAGGGAAAGAAAGAGAATTAAGAAGGGCGGCATAGGCAACGATTACAGCTTGCTGTTCCTTTTCAGAGAGAAGGCCGAAATTAAGAGAGGTCGATTCCAGAACTACACAAGCTCCTCCATCCCTGAAAAGAACAATATCGTCATTAATATCAGCAATAGGGACAAAATCCTGACTTTTGGTAATAATGGGGGCATCAGGAAGATTAAGGTAAGGGATTTTTGGAATTGCGATTTTATTTACTTTCATATTAATTGATAGCTGTTTGGTTGGTGGTTGCCGCAACAGTTGGTGCCTTGGACCTGATTAGTATCGGGGGAATGATTTCCCCCTTGGCCTCAAAAGTGACCGGATCAAAATCAAAACCAGTTTTGTCGGCAATCAAATCATATTGTCCATTAGCCAGGGCGGTAACAATAATAAAATGCCCTACTTTATTTGAACGAAGAGCACGCACAGGACGCCCCGCAAGGTCTCTTATCTCAAGAATTACACCTTCAATTATCTTTCCGTTGGCATCGACTACTTGCCCGGTAATGGTGTTAGGGATGGTGGGAGGAAAAGGGAGGGCAGCTTGTTGAGAAAATTGTGCCGCTTGAGATTTTATTTCAACTCCTTGGAGGGTAGGTGAAACAACAGTTGGGGTTACTTGTTGAGTAATTACTTCTTCAACGATAGGTTTTTCCTCAACTACAATCTTTGGTCTAAAGCCCTTAACAGCAATCTCAATGGGTTTATCCTCGGGCACACTTAGCGGTACAGGTTTTGGTGGTTGTGCGGGGAGGGGCGGGGTTGTCTCACCAACAGGTTTTGTGGGTAAAGCAAAGAGTCCACCGAATTTTTCTAGGAAGGATTTCTCAATACCCTCAAACTTGGAAAAAGGACCCTCTTTTTCTCCCGGAGCCTCCTGGAGGTATTCATTTAAGGCAACTTCTCCATGGGGAGCAATAACGTCTTTCTCTTTTGGATATTCAGCTTCCTCCTGGAAGAAAATCTCTGGGGACTGAGCTTTTTCCCAAATAAAAACTGTTGGGGAATAAACAGAACGGAAGAAGGAGAAAATCCACTTATTTAAAGGCCTTTCCTCAAAAGGTAAAAAGGCTATGGCTGCACCTAGGCCAAAGGAAATAAGGATCAAGGGCCACTTAATGAGGGGGTGAAGACCTGTAGCGTAGATTAATAGGGCAATTAAGGCCCCTCCCCCTATTTGAAAGAACTGCTTGAGGGTCATGTCTCCCACTAGTCGGAACTGGTAAGAGGATATTTGTTGTGGTATAGGATGGCTTTCCATTGGTTGTTGGCCCAACCCTATTTACTTAAGATGAAGATTGGGCAGTC
>Ga0265297_10003155_pt1 | contig 30680 bp, 28 predicted proteins | sample Munlanlwell13791_FD_192502 | JGI IMG/M metagenome (GOLD analysis project Ga0265297, IMG submission 192502) | Leachate microbial communities from a municipal landfill in Southern Ontario, Canada - Leachate well 137-91 | ecosystem: Engineered > Solid waste > Landfill > Unclassified | place...
GCATTTATGGATAAAGCCCTGCCTGAATTTCCGAAAGAAAGTTTCATTAAGCCTTATTCATACCAATCTTCCGGCCAACAGCCCTTAGAAAACTCCAGCCAGCCATAATTCTATTTTTAAAAACAGCTCGGGAAAAACGGGCTGTTTTTTTACACAAATAAGTTTGTTGCTTTTTCACCTTTGTGATAAAATAAATAAAAAGTTGACGACTTATTCGTTTCAATATGCCCGAGTATCCACAAGAACAACTCCAAGAACTGTACAATAATCTTCCGGAAGAACTCCAGATGGCGATGTTCTCCGAGCAGAATGCCCAGAATATACGGGAGATTTGCGAAAAGAACGGCGTCGCTGACGAAGATATAATTTTTGACATAGCTAAAAACGTCGGCTATGTCCTGCTCGGCCTTTTGCCGCCTGAAGAGTTCCCGGTAATCCTGGAAGAAGAGCTAAAAATACAAAAGCTTCCGGCCGGAAACATCGCAAAAGGAATCAGCCGGTTTATTTTCTACCCCGTAAGAAGGCTGTTGGAAACTCTTTACGACACAAAACTCACTTTTGAAAAACCCCAAGCTGCCGACGACGAAACTCCGCCCGTTTCCCTAAGAGAAAGAGAAGAGCTAAAAGGAAAAGACACTTACAGGGAGCCGATTCAATAATTAAAATATTATTTTTAATCTATGGAATTCACCGTCCCGCAATTTATCGAAAAAGAGGCGAAAATAGTGGGTCCCATGACCTTCAAACAATTTATCTTTGTAGGAATCGCCGGCGCCGTCTGCATCTTTCTTTATTTTACCGTCCCGATTACGACTTTTATTGTAGCCGCCATATTTATTTTGGGAGTGGCCCTTTCTTTGGCGTTTCTAAAAATTCAGAAAATCAGCCTGCCGATCTTGATTAAAAACCTTGTCATGTACGTATTCGGCCCGAAGGTTTATTTATGGAAGATGAAAATCATTCCGCCTAAAATGATACCGATGCGAAGACAGGAAACAAAAACCGATATATTGGAAAAAGAAGAAACCGAAAGAAAATCATCCCTTGATGTTTCCGGAAAAAGTCATTTAAAGCAATTATTCACCAGATTAGAAACTAAAAATAAATAAATGCCGCAACCATCAACACAAGATTTTTTGAATATCGACCAAATAAGGGACGGCGTAGTTATTTTAAAAAGCAAAGGGCTAAGAGTGGTTCTGGCCGCTTCGTCCGTAAACTTCGCCTTGAAATCGGAGGACGAACAAAATGGAATTATTTATCAATTTCAGAACTTTTTGAACTCTTTGGATTTTTCCTGCCAAATCATAGTTCAATCGAGAAAATTAAACATCTCCGGCTATCTTGAAAAATTGGAAAACATAGAGGAAAAAGAGAAAAACGACCTTTTAAAGCTTCAGGTTCAAGAGTACAGAAAATTCATCGAGCAAATAATGCAAGGAGGCGCAATCATGCAAAAAAGCTTTTACGTCGTTGTTCCTTTTTCTCCGTTTGAAACAATGGCGATGGAAAGCGAGGGGAAAAAAGGTCTCCCCAAGATATCTTTAACCGAAGAGGATTTTCAAAGAGCTAAAACCCAGCTCTTTCAAAGAGTTGAATTCGTAGCCTTGGGGCTGAGAGCTTGCGGGATCGACGCAATGCCTCTAAATAACATAGAGCTTATCGAGCTTTTCTGGGGACTGCACCATCCTTTGGAATCGGAAAGAGGATACTACCCGGATCTTCCTCCGGAGCTTATAGAATAAAAACTTCCAATCATGAAAATATCTTCACTAAACATATTTAAGAAAAAAGAAGAAATGCCCGAACAGCTTGTTTCGGAAGAACCGGTTAAGATTTCCGACATCATTGCCCCGTCCTTCATCGAGATAAAACAGACTTATCTGAAAATCGGAGAAAAACTGACAAAAACCTACTTTGTTTTTTCCTATCCGAGATATTTAAGTTCGGCCTGGCTGTCCCCGATAATAAACCTGAACGTGCCCCTTGATATTTCCTTCCACATGCATCCGGTTCCTTCGGAAAAGGTTATGAAGCAACTAAGAAAGAAAGTTACGGAAGTACAGGCGGAAATATCGGAAAAAGAAGAAAAAGGGCTGATCAGAGACCCTATCTTGGAAACCGCATACCAGGATTTGGAAGAATTGAGGGATCGGTTGCAAACCGCCCAGGAAAGAATGTTTCGTTTCAGTTTGTATATGACTATTTACGGCGATACGGAAAAAGAGCTAAGAGACGTTGAAACAAACTTGCGATCAATCCTGGAAGCCCGCTTGATTTATATAAAACCTGCGCTCTATCAGCAGAAAGAAGGATTCATATGCACCTCTCCTTACGGCTCGGATGTTTTGTTGGTAACAACCCTAATGAATACCGCGCCCTTATCCAGCACCTTCCCATTTATTTCTTTTGATCTCAGTTCGAACGAAGGAATACTCTACGGAATAAACAAACATAATAACTCTCTGGTTTTATTTGATAGATTCACGCTGGCCAACGCCAATGCCTGCATATTTGCAGTTTCAGGGGCTGGAAAAAGTTATGCTGTAAAACTGGAAATTTTAAGATACATGATGCTTGGCGTCGATGTTATCGTGATTGACCCGGAAAACGAATACAGATTTTTGTCCGATGCAGTGGGCGGATCTTTCTTTAACATTTCCTTGTCCTCTCCTCACCACGTCAATCCGTTTGACCTTCCTGTTCCGAGAGAAGACGAAAGACCCGAAGACGTGTTGAGATCGAATATTATGAACTTAGTGGGGCTTATCAGGGTCATGCTCGGGGGATTAACGGCGGAAGAAGACGCGATTATCGACCAGGCCCTGACCGAAACTTATGCGGCAAAAGACATAACCGCAGAAAGCGATCCCACTCTCTGGGGTAAAAAAGAAGGTCTTTCTTTCCCTATAATGAGCGACCTTGAAGAAATACTTTCAACGATGGAAGGAGCGGAGTCGCTGGTAAGGCGCATCCAAAGATTCACCAAGGGGGTATATTCAAGCTTCTTCAACCAGCCGTCCAACATTACCACGGACAACAGATTGGTTGTATTCGGCATCAGGGACATGGAAGACGAACTAAGGCCCATGGCTCTGTTTATGGTTTTAAGGTATATCTGGAAAACAATCACCTCCCAATTGAAAAAAAGATTATTGATAATCGACGAGGCCTGGTGGCTGATGAGGAACGAGGACGGCGCTTCTTTTCTTTTCGGAACGGTGAAAAGAGCCAGAAAATACTGGCTGGGAGTAACGACAATCACCCAGGATGTCAACGACTTCATGAAATCGGAATACGGCCAGCCGATTATCACAAACTCCTCTTTGCTGTTGCTGTTAAAACAAAGCCCGGCTACCATTCAGACGATCCAAAAAACCTTTAATCTGACAGAAGAAGAGAAACTCTTGCTTTTGGAAACCCCGGTCGGAGAAGGAATATTCTTTGCCGGCACCAAGCATATTTTAATGAAAATATTGGCTTCTTATACGGAAGATCAAATAATCACCACCGCCCCGGAGGAAGTTCAAAGGATAAAAGAAGCAAAAAGAGAACTTGAGGGCGGCGTTTAAGCTAAAACATGCCAGAAGAAAATCAAACAAAAACTCCAAAAGAGCGGTCTCCAAGGTATGGAACAAGAGCGTCTGCCGGCCCTCAAACACAGAATAAAGGAGGAGAATTGCAAGACGATCAGCAAGAAGACGACGAGAAAAGACCGGACGAGACGGCAGGAGAAACAAGGGGATTAGCGGGCTTACTAAGCCCGATTGGTTTGATAGCGGTTTCTATCGCCGCAATCGTAGATATTATCGGCTTGGTTATACTGTGCTTCGGCCTCGATGATTTGGGAATTATGGATATCATCGGTTTGATTTTTGTCGGCAGTCTGATGCTGGTATCGTCAGGATCAATAACATCCACATCGGGCGCACAAAAAACGGCAAAAAAAATAGGCACTAAAATATTTAAACGGCTCGGCTTATCCTTCCTGGGAGAGCTTATACCTTACTTTGGGGGAGCTGCCCCCTGCTGGACCTTAGCTGTTTATTTCCATTTCAGAAGTTTATAACAAAACATTTCGTCCGTCCGACGCCAAATGCCAAAAAGAAAAAACCACAAATTATCGTTAGTCGTCATATTGGCCGTTTTTATGTTTTTGTGGGCTAATTTTATCTTTGCTCTCGAAGTAAACTACCCTCGGGTCCCGGGCGCAGCGGCTCCCCAGGATTTTATAAACTCGGCTCCGCAGGAAGAGATCCTTTCTCTTTATGCTAAATACCTGGTTAATTTAGCCATGTGGGTAACGGGCATAATAGCTTTTTTGCTTCTTATCTACGCCGGACTTCTTTACGCCCTGTCTGCGGGAAGCCCAGAGAAGATTTTAAACGCAAAAAACCAAGTTGTATCTGTTTTCTTCGGCGTTTTGATACTACTAACTTCTTTTCTCATACTTAGAAGCATTAATCCTCAACTGCTCGTTTTTGAAATACCCGGAATCGAAAAAATCACCGTTGCGCTCAAGCCCCAGCTCCCGGAAGCGGCCCCTGTTGAGGGCTACAGAACATCTATTAATACAGAAGTCTCGTTCGGGACGATTATCGAAAAGATGATTTTTGAAACGGTTGCCCTGGACGAAAGCAAAGAGCCAAGAATGGATAGAATAAAGGAGAACGCGGAAACAACGCTGGAAATTGCCGAAAAGATAAAAGAACAAAGCGAAGATTTAAAAAAAGAGTCAGAAAAATGCACTTGCGTCAATTCCGATCCGAAGGGCCAACCGCAGCCTTGTTGCTGGCTTGAAAATCCTGGAGAAGGATGCATTGACAACCAATGCCGGGACAAACCGGGCTGCACCTGCGACCCATGCTATAAAGTGCGGGACAAAATAAACGAATACCAGAAAAAGAACCTTGATGAAATAGAAAAACTTAAAGAAGAACAAAACAAATCAAAAGAAGAAATCCGCTTGATTAGAGAAGAAATAGGCAAACTGGAAAGAGTTGAAAAATTCATGCTGGAATGCCAACTGTGGCCCTTAGACAGCTTGGCTGAATTTCTGCATAATAAGGATTTTTTTGAATCAAACGGATGGCACCTCAATGGCATAAAATTTTGGAATGACGTCTCAATTCTTATAGATGCGAAAAAAAACGAATTGGAATGGTCCACTTTTTATTGCCCGGTTAGCGGATCTATATGGGGAGAGTATCCTCCGTCCGGTGTCAATTTAGGAGGAGAAAAATTGATTTTTGACGAAGAAGAAGTCCAAGATAAAATGTCCTGTACTGAAGTGAAAATCGGAGAAATTATAGACAGATCAAAAAGAACGGCTTATAAATTAGTCGAAAGGCTGGAAAAACTGATTAATCTTGGACAACAAATGATCAATGAAGTGAATCAGCTGCACGTATTCGTCAGCCAATGCAGCTCCCAAAGATGCTTCTCATTCTGCAGGTGCGCGGTTTGCGAAGACGATGCCTGTTGCGATTGTATAAAATCGTGCGGAGATAATCCCCAATACCCGGAAGGAGCCTGTCCGAAAGCCGACATACAAAAACAATTTGATAAAATAAATGACATCCTGGAAGGAGTGCCGGAAGGCCAAGGAGACGACGTTAAAGATAAAGAAGGGATAAAAGACGTAGTAGAGGGCCCAAAAAAGCAAGATTCAGAGGAAGACGAAGAAGCTAGAGAACAAATAGGGGTTATCACTATAATCGATGAAATAGTCCCAAAAATAATTGAGGATTTAGCGGGATCCGTAAGGGCCTCTATGAAGACCTGCCTGGCAGACGTCCCTAATGAAGAAACAGGAGAACACGACCAGCCCCAAGTCGTTCTATCTGACTGTATCAGCACCATAGGGTCGCTCGGAGACGGCGGTGAAATCAAAAAATGCTGTCTAGGAGAACAATCTTACAACGACTGCTTGATACAATGCTACCTGGAAACGGGAGAAACGTATAAAAATTGCCTGGGAGGATGTATTAACCAAAAAGGCGGGGAAACTGCGGACTGCCACCATCAAATTAATTTCTTTTGTTGCGGGCAATAGTGTTTATGAAAAAAAGAAACAAAAAAATCATTATTTATTCTTTGGCCTTCTTCCTGACTTTTCAGGCCTACTCTATCTTTGCCGCCAACAACCTTGAAGTTGATTATCCCGGATTTACTCCAACCTCAGAAGAAAACATCCTGCCCGAATACGTAAAATACATTTATAATTTCATTATAATAGGCGCGGGCGCTACCGCTTTGTGGTATTTAATTGAGGCCGGCATAGGGTTTTTAACGGCAACCGGAGATCCGGAAAAAATGGGCAACGCTAAGAAAAAGATCTTAGCTGTTTTGTGGGGAACAATCATTCTCCTTGGATCCTACCTGATTTTGACGACAATTAACCCAAGGCTAACTATTTTCGATCTCCCCGGGTTAACCGAACAGCCCAAAGAGCCACTGCCCCAGCCCGGGGCGCCAGCCATCTCCGGAGACATATTGGACAGAATCAAAAAAATGGCAGAAGAAATAGAAAGAATACCGCCCGAAGTTAAAAACGACGCGGATGAAATTCAAGAACTAACCGACAAGTGCGACTGCGAAAGGACAAAACCGATATGCCTATGTTCGGGGGGAGATGCAAACGCAAGCTGCGAGGCAAAAAAATGCTATGCCGGGCCCGATACAACGAGAAAATACGAAATCTCCGCTAATTTTCCCAGTTTTTGCGAAAGCACACAAGAAAGCGGCGCTCATCCGTGTCCCGATATACAAGAAATAGAAAGCTTGCAAAAAAACATCGTCGACTTGAGAGACGTTCTCCTTTATTATAAAAACAGGGCTCTTTCCGAAGCAAAGGATCTAAGAGACAATATAGATTTTGTTTTAAACAAGCAAATTATTTACTACCAGGCAAAGCTGTCAAAAACCCCTGATCTCACTAAGACGGAAATCGAATTTATACAGGCGAAACTCGCGGCAGCCCAGAAAGAAAAATCGGTAAAAGAACAATTAATCCCCAAATTGGAGCAGCTTGCTGATTCTTTAGAAAAGTTTAGAGAACCGACAACCGAATTGGGCCAGCTTCCCAATGAATGCCTTGTTAATGTAGAAAAGGAATGCAACCCAAGCTGTAAAACCGGCAGCCAATACGGATGTCATGATAAAATCTGCGGCTGCCAGCCGGATAAATGCTCGGGCGGCAACCCATGCCCTACAGGCGAAATACAAAATAGGGTAGGAGAAATAGGTTCGTTACCCGGAGAAATAGACTCAATCTGCGAACAGATTATTGCGATTGTAAAAAGTTTATGAAATCAAGCTTATTTGCTTTAGCTATAATAGTGCTTCTGTTAAGTTCTTGGCCGGCGTTGTCCCAAGAGCCGTTAGAACTGCAGTATCCTTCTGTACCGGGAGCGCAGGCCCCCACAACAACAGACACTCCGATAGCAAACTACGCAAAATATGTTTTTGTATTTATAATAAGCATAAGCGGAATTATCGGATTGTTTATATTAATTTACGGCGGATTTGTTTATTTTACATCAGCTGGGGATCCGTCAAAAACAAACGAAGCGAAAGCTTACATTAAATCAGCAATATTGGGAATGATAATTTTATTACTGTCTTATCTAATAGCGAAAACAATCAACCCCCAAATCTTAAATTGGTAAAGATATAAACAATTATGAAAAAAATAATTTTTGCTCTTATTTTAATAACACTGATCTTGCCGAACTTTTCTTCTGTTCTAGCCCAAACGGCTCCGAGGCCACTGGAAGTCCAATATCCTAAAATCCCGGGAACCACCACTCCGACAGTTATTGAATTTTCCTTCCCGGAGTACGCTAAATACATATTTTATTTCTTTATAGCAGTAAGCGGAATTGCGGGTCTTTTGGTCATAGTTATCGGCGGAGTACAATACGTTATCTCGGCGGGAAATATAGAAAAAACTAAAGACGCAAAAGATCAGATTACGGCTGCCGTGTTCGGATTATTGATACTGCTGTGTTCTTATTTAGTAATTTACACCATTAACCCCCAGATAGCCGTTTTTCACCTAAGCGCGCCGCCAGTGCCGCCGGACATTAAATCAGGCGTATTATTGTGCAGAGAAAGGGTTGATGTTATTGGTTTTTGGGGCTTAAAGCTGTCATTTTTTTCCCTTGCCCCGCAGCAGCAAGAAACGGCTGTGGCGCAAATGAAGGATATTTTAAAAAAAATAGACAAAGAGTGCCGTTACCAAGCTACCCCCGGACTATTGCTTGACGCCCCGGAGTTTGAAGACAAAATTAAATGGGTTTATTTAATACCAGAACGCCAAAAACTCCAATATGGAACAATTCTCTACGAAGAAAGAAAATACAAAGGACGAGCGGTAGTTATTTATGGCGACGGTTCTGGCGGTGTTCATGCTTTGGAAAACCCGACCGAGTGGTCCCTCCCGGCAGACCTTAAAGTTTCCTCGGTAATGCCCTTTTTGATTAATTACAGACCTGCTCCGTCTTGGTATATATCTTTGTACGAATCGGTCTCGTATAACCAATATAATACCACTGCCAAGAGCGTAACTCATTCGACAGCCGGTATTAGCGGCGCGGAAGTGTTCAGTGTTATCCCTGGAACCAAGGAAATAGGATCCTTGAAGATTGAAGGAAATCTTATTGTTATATTCTTTAAAAATGGCGGAGGATGGACTTTGGAAACGGAAATTGACGTTTTTACCCAAAGCGATAATAATTTAAACGGCAATATTATGGGAAGATGGGATCCCAGCTGCGTTGTAAAAGGCTTCATTCCTCTATTTGACAGATATTATCCGTGCGCAGACCACATAGTGGTTGTACCGTACGGTAATTCAGACAACTATTAGCAAGACAAAAAACCACCGGATAACCAGGTGGTTTTTGTTTATAACTATATTATTTTGACGCTATGCCGGCTTAATAACTACCCTCCTTTCTATTCCCTCTCCGTCGCTTTCTGTTTTAACGTCGCTTCTGTTAGAGAGAAACGTATGGATTATCCTCCTGTCAAAAGCCGACATGGAAGGAAGCGCCCTTTCTTCTTTAGTAAGCGAAACTTCATCGGCTAATAATCTTGCCGTTTCTTCTAAATATTCCTTTTTTTTCTCTTTATATTCGTTAATGTCAACATCCAGATAAAACTCCCCTTGTATGGCCCTTTTAATCACTATTCTTAAAAGATGTTGTATCTCGCTTAAGGTTTGGCCGCTTTGCCCGATCAGCACCTTAGGGTCTTCTGTTTGTATTTTAATGGATATTTTTTCTTCTTTCTTTTCTATAAAAACATCCGCTAGAAAACCCATCTTTGAAAAAAAATCCAAAACGATTCTTTGTATGGCGTTTTTATCTACTTCTTGGTCCATTATGTTTTTACCGACTGTTTTTTAAAAATAAGATACTGCTGGATTATCGAAAATAAAGTGGTTGTTATCCAATAAAGCCCGATAGCCGCCGGCAGACGAATTAAAATAATAAGGGTAAAAAACGGCAAAAAATACTGGCTTTGTTTTTGCATCATAACGGAGAAATCAGAGCCCTTGCTGTTACCTTTTTTAACCTTGGGTATTACCATCCTTGCTTGAAAAAATTGTAAAACTCCGGCTAAAACCGCGAAGGCAATATTCGTCTGGGAAAGGTTTATCAGCCCTAAAAAAGAAAAGTTTATGCTTTCCGGCTGGCTGACGAAACCGTAAAGGAATTTCATCTGATCCGGTCCAAACCCGTGCCAAAAAACCCTGTAAAGGGCTATTAGGACGGGAAGTTGTATAAAGAGCGACAAGAAGCCGGAAAAAGGATTAACCTTCATTTTTTTATAGATTGCCATTGTCTCCGCCACCTGTTTTTCCTTGTCGTTCTTATATTTTTCCTGAATTTCTTTTATTTTCGGCTGAATCTCTGAAAGCGCTTTTTGGGATTTTATGGCCTGGTTTCCTAAAGGATAAAGCAAAAGCTTTATTAACACCGTCAAAAATATTATAGCGACTCCAAAATCATGGCCCGGAATATATTTATATGCCAAAACCAATCCGTTGAACAGCGGTTGATAAAAAACCAGGTTGAAGATACTGATAATAAAAGACATATTTTTACTCTTACGATCGATCTTTAATGTTAATTATGCCTGCTTTTTTACAAAGACTTTGGATAAGCGGCTCCAACTCCCAAAAATCGTTAATTTTCAAGCCCGGCATCGCCACTATTACCGCATCTATTCCTTTTTTAATATCAGGAAGATTCGCCTTGACCAACTCCCTTAATCTCCTTTTGGTTTTATTCCTTGCCGTGGCGTTTGCGGAAAACTTTTTACTGGTTACAAATCCGAATCGGCTGACTTTAAGATCGTTTGGGGCCACTTTAAGGTACAAAAAATCTTCTTTAACCCCTTTACCTTTTTTGAAAACCCTTTCGAAATCTTTCTTTTTTTTAAGTTGGTTTGCTGTGGGCAGCATCCGTGTTTGTTAGTAAAAAGAAAAACCCTAAACGGTGAGTTTTTTCCTTTTTTTAAGCCTTCTTCTTTTGACTACCTGCCTTCCTTTCTTCGTGTTTTGCCTAGACCTAAAACCGTGAGTCCTTTTCCTTTTTTTCTTTTTTGGTTTATATGTAATCGACATGTTTTTGTGATATTTTAACCCTTAAATCGGGTTTTTAATTTGAATTTGCGACCTAAAAATAGTATAACATCAAATATTGAGGCTGGTCAATTATAAAAATACGGGGAAAATACGAATCCACAATTTTTACACAGGTTATTAACAATTTATTATTTTTAGCTCTATTTCCTTTTATTTTTGGCATGTGTTATTATACGACATAAAGTATTTAAGCCGAGTATTAGTGCTAGTTATCAATTAATAGCTAACTAAGGTATTAATATGACTAATGAAGAGCTTTGGCAGGCGGTTTTAGCGCAAATTCAATTGAATATTTCTCAAGCTAATTTTGCCACTTGGTTTAAAAACACCAGTATTGCTTCGAAAAAAGAGAATAAGGTAGTTGTTTCCGTCCCGAACTCTTTTGTAAAAGAATGGCTGGAAAATAAATATAATAAAAACATCTTCAAGATACTCCACGATTTAAACGAAGATATAAAAGAAATCGAATATTCTGTCGGGAAAGTCGGTTTAAAAATATTTAAGAAAATGCCGACCATTTTACCGGAAACCGATCAGCTTGAATTCCAGGAATTCAAAATAAACAAAGAAACAAACCTCAACCCCAAATATCTTTTTGACTCTTTTATCGTGGGGCCGTTTAACGAACTCCCGCACGCAGCCGCTTCAGCGGTTTCCAAAAACCCCGGCTTTGTATACAACCCCCTTTTTATATACGGCGGCGTGGGCTTGGGCAAGACGCACTTATTGCAGGCGATAGGAAACGAAGTTATTAAAAATTTTCCAAAAAAGAAAGTAAAATACATATCTTCGGAAAAGTTCACCTCGGAAGTCGTAAACTCAATCAAGAACCAGCAAATTGATTCTTTTAAAATGAAATATCGGGTTTATGATGTTTTAATAATCGACGACATTCAATTTTTGGCCGGAAAAGAAAAAACCCAAGAAGAATTTTTTCATGTTTTCAACGTTTTATACGAAAACAACAAACAAATAATACTTTCCTCGGACAGGCCGCCAAAAGCCATCCAGGCGCTAGCTGAAAGGCTAAGATCGAGGTTTGAGGGCGGGATGATAGCTGATATAAGCATCCCTGATTTTGAAACAAGGGTGGCTATTTTGAAAGCCAAAGCCCAAGAAAAAAAGGCTGATTTTTCCGAGGAGATATATCAATATATCGCGTCTGCCATCCAAAAAAACATCAGAGAACTGGAAGGTGCTTTAAACAGACTGATAGTCTTCCAAAAACTTAATAACCAGCAGCCCGATCTTGAAATAACAAAAAATCTTCTTAAAAATATAATATCCTCCCCGGTTAAAATCGTTACTCCTAGAAAAGTGATAGAAACCGTGGCCGAGTTTTACGATTTAAGAGAAAAAGATCTTTTAGTTGTCTCTAGAAAAAAAGAAATTGTGAAGCCGCGTCAGATAGCTATGTATTTACTAAGGGAAGAGTTAAAAAATTCTTTCCCGTTTATCGGCAGGAAGTTTTCAGGAAAAGACCACACAACCGCGATTCACTCATATAAGAAAATATGTGAGGAGGTTTTAAAAAACAAAAAACTAGAGGAAGAGATCCAATTAATAAGAGAGAGAATATTGAGTAGCTGATATAATAAACTGTGGAAAAGTATGTTAGTTAAAATAGGATATAAGTTTAATAAAAAAACATTAAAAATAATCCACTAATTCTTCATTATTAAAACCTACCCTTTAACACTACTTATTAATTCACAAAATAAGTTCAAATAATAAAATTTTTAACAATATAATAACAATAATAGTTAGTTTATAAATATGAAACTATTAATACTACAAGAAAAATTAAAAGAAGGTTTAAATATAATTGAAAGAATTTCTTCAAAATCTTTAACTTTACCTATTTTAAATAATGTTTTAATTTCCAGTGAAAAAAACTTTCTAAATTTAGCTGCCACTGATTTGGAAATAGGAATTAATTGGTGGATTTTAACTAAAACTGAAAAAGAAGGAAAAATAACAATACCTTCTAAAATATTTTCCAGTTTTATAAACTTACTCCCTAATAAAAAAATAACTCTAAAAACAGAAAATAATAATCTGTTTATAGAATGTGAAAATTACAATACTCAAATAAAAGGGATTTCAGCTGAGGAATTCCCGATTATTCCTAAAATAAACGAAGGAGAGTTTATTACGGTTAATAATTCTGTTTTCTGCCAAAATTTAAGCCAGGTCGCCGATATAGCGGTTCCTTCCACAACCAGGCCGGAAATTTCAGGTATATATTTTCTATTTCAGAAAGATCTTATAACCATCACAGCCACGGACAGTTTCAGATTAGGCGAGAAGAAAATGTTTTTAAAAAACAATTCACCGCTTAAAAAAGATTATTCTTTAATACTTCCGCAAAAGGCGGCAAAAGAAATTGTGAATATATTCGGTGGAAGAAAAGGCGAATCAAAAATATACTTTTCTTCAAACCAAATAATGATTGAGTCGCCCATGGAAGAAACAGACCATCCTCAAGTCCAATTCATATCTAGATTGATCGAAGGGGAGTATCCAAATTATCAGGAAATCATCCCTAAAAAATATACAAGCCAGTTGGTATTAGATAAGGGAGAACTCTTAAATCAAATAAAATCTGCAAGTTTATTCTCAGGTAAGGTAAACGAAATTAAAGTTAAAACAGACTCTAAAAAGAAGAGTTTGAATATTCAGAGTCAAAGCCAGGAAATTGGAGAATACGATTCTTCCATACCAGCTAAAATAAAAGGAGACGACGTAGAAATAGCCTTCAATCATAGGTTCTTATTGGACGGAATACTGAATATAAAAAGCTCTGAAATTATATTTGAACTAAATGGAGATTCCGGTCCGGGCGTGCTAAAGCCGGTGGGAGACAACAGTTATCTTTATGTGGTAATGCCGATTAAGGCCAGTTAGAATAAAAGATAAATAAATATTTTTAACCCGCTGTTTTAGTGGGTTTTGTTTTAAGTTTGACAAAATACTAAAAATTGATATAACTTAAATAGTTCCTTAATAACCTAAGGAGGGTTAAAAATGTTGGTCACCTGCCCCGAATGCGGAGAAAAAATCAGCGAGAAGGCTGATTCTTGTCCTAAGTGTGGGTTACCTAACCCCGGAGAGGTGTCAAAAGAAAAACAAGAATTAATTATTAAAAATTATGGAGAAATAAAAACAGAAATTGTTTTTAATATAAAATTTCAATGTTTACACTGTGGTTATGTTGGCAATTATTGGAAAAAAACACTACCAAAATTGATAAAAAGAGATATTGGTTATGGACATATCCCTCCTTGTATTTGTTGTCCTAGGTGTGGGACAGATCATTCTTATTCAAGAAAGTTTATCGAAGAACCGAGATTAATAAATAAAAATAATGGAAATAAAAATGAAGGCTTAGGATGTATTATCGCCTTCTTATTTAGTGTTATTTCTTTAATAATCATTGGTTGTATTATTTATTATCGGTTTAGATAAAAGCAGAATCTTTTCTGCTTTTTTTGTTTAATAATTGACAAAAGTTATTAATTATAATATAATATTACATTACCAAGAAATGGTTTCTTGGTGTCAATTGAACATTCACAACCTAATAAAGGAGTTGGATATGGAGCGCGGACGGATTTTACTTTTTTCATTTTTAATACTCGTCGGCTTATTTGCCGGTATTATTTACGGTCTTTCATTTTTTTCTCTGTATTTGGCGGTGCCTGCCGCTATTTTACTAACAGCTTTTGTTTTCTTCTTACTTGTATATTTTTGGTGGGCGCCGAATAACCTCTTTTTCACTTTTGTGCCCGAATCCTGGGCGAAGATTGTAGTAAAAGGAGATGCGGCGGCGGGAGTCCTAATTCAATGGACTCACCATCGGTTGGCGACAGCCTCTGATGCTACAGCCGGCATTGCCGACGTAGGAGACGTAATTGAAGATCAGGACGTTAAGACTTCATTTCTTGGGGGCCTTAAATACTACGGCCTGTGGCCGATTTATGACATATACCTTTATAATTTCGGATGGACTAATATGGCCCAAGATGGCTCAAGGCAGTCTCATCCGAAAACGACAATAGACTATGTTCTGCTTAGGGACGACGTCTATTATGCGGAGGTTAAGGCCGCAGAAGACAATCAACTGATTCCGTTGGATATTGGCCTGGTCTTGAGACTTAGGGTTTTAAACCCCTACAAAGCTCTTTTCCGGGTCCAAAACTGGCTGGAAACAGTGATTAATCTTGTTACGCCCGCTGTACGTGACGTTCTTACTACCGACTCATACGAGAATTGGATACAACAACCAAAAGATCTCGGTGAGAAGGTTTTTGAACAGTTGCGTGACGGGAGGCGAATACTTGGGGAGTTAAAAAGCAGGTACGGAATAGAAATGGTTTCTTTCGGCGTTGAATCCATTGATCCGACGCCTGTGGATGCTCTTCAAGGAGTCAGGGCGGCATCAATGAAACAGTATCTTGCCGACAAAGAAAAACAGAGAATTGAAACGGAAGCGGAAGCTAATAGGACTAGAGTTGAAACAGAAGCAGCGGCCAATAGACAGAAGTTGATCTTAGAGGGCCAAGGAGAGGCTGAGAGATTGAAGCTGGTATACGGGGCGATTAGGGATGCCGGCGAGGTTGCCACCCTTGTTCGCACGCTCGAGGCGCTGGAAAAAACACCAAGTGCTGTGGGACAAGTTGTTTTGTTTCCACACGTATCCGGTATTCTTGGCTCAGTTTTCCCTAACCGTGATCTGTCTTCGCTGACACAGCAAGAAATTGCGATGGTTCGGCAAGTGATTGCCGGGCTTGCGCAACAAGGACCTGGCTCGTCTCCGCCAGCGGTATCTTAACTCAAACTAAAAGGAGTTGTTAAACAACTCCTTTTTTATTTGTTATCTTTATCCAATATAAGCGTCTGGCGGTAATCTGCCTGACGGTTTTTTAGTGCTTCCGGGCTTTCTACCTCCAGGCGTTCTCCCTTTTGGAGTGGGTCCTGTAGGTTCTACGGTTTCTTTTTTTGGCGGCGGCGTTGATACCCCCGCTGCTTCGCCTGGCGTGGCTACTGTTTTTGCTTTTTCACTGACCGTTAAACGACGAGGCATTTCTAATCCTTGGCTTTGCATACGAATATTAGAATATGCCTTTCTAATTCCAGAGCTTCCTTTTACTACCCCGAATTTTTCTTCCAGTTTGTTTATATAATCATCGGGTGCGGTAACAGATTCAGTAGCAGATATTAAAGTCAAGGCCTCGTCTTCAGTAAGCCTTTCTCCTTTTTTGGTTATTATTTTTCCATCTTTTCTTAGTTTTTCTTCTGTTTCATTCATTGCTTCATTAATCCACTCCTCATAAGATTTATGCCAAGCTTTCATAACGGTTTTCATGCCGCCTTTTGTATTGTTGGCGATTGCTCTTATGAGATTTTCGTCTCCCATCACCATTGCTGCTCTTATTACGTCATGGTTCTGTACTGCTTCTCTTTCCCATTTAGCGGTATCGCCCGGTTTAATATCTTCAAAAGCTTTCTTCATAGCGCCGAACTTATCTACCTTTCCGTCCTTTCCTTTAAACGCCTTGTAGCTGCCTAATCCTCCGGCAGCGGCAACCCCGGTTAACCTCGGCTCTATTCTCATTACTTTACTTAAATCACCCGCTTTACTTATGCTTTCTAACGCGTCAATGAGGGTTCTGTCGTTTAAGAATCTTGGGTCGTTTAACAAATCTTCTTCGTTTTTAAGATTGTATTTTTGCATATATGCTTTCATAACATCCTGGCCATCTCCTCTTTCTCTGATAATATCAGACAAAACCTTAGCGGCTTTGGCGCCAGTATAAACGCCGGTTGCAACCCTGTACATTGCGTCCGGTGAAGGCCCTATGGTTTCTCCCTGTGCCGCTATGTTAGTTCTGTAATCGCCATAATCCCTGAGTTTTTCCGGTAAAAACCACCTTGCCGGTCTTAAGACTCTTCCGGCATAAGGAATGTTCCCTATGCCTTCCCATTTCTTTGTTATGAAGCCGGCAGCATGCCTTGGGCTGACTGCCTTAAATTTCTTGTTGTCTTTATCAAAGCTGGGCAAGAATTTTCTGTCTCCTAACGCCATTCCTTTCCAGGCTTTTCCGCCCACCCATTTTCCTCCTCTCTTGGTTAAGCCCATGACAGCCGAGGCTCCCATTGCGCCTGTTTGCAAGCCGAATATTAAGCCGATGATAAGAAAGACGACTGGCACGACAAAGGGAAGGACGGCTGTTCCTATCCCCTCAGCTTCCCCGTATACGCCCGGTCCAAGGGCGGAAAGTTGATCGCCCAAGTATAGAAAAAAGGAACAAGTCACTCCGATAATTGACCATTGTAATAATTGGGTCCACCATAAAGTCCACCATTTCTTGGTGGCAGGTAGGATATAAAAAGCGAATGCGAGAGGGGAAAGGATGACTAATATCCAGATTACAATATATCTTGCCATAAAAAGGACCGCGAACAGAAGCAGGATAAGAAACAGCATTATGTTCATGAACACTATAGTCAGAAGATTGAACATCTGGCCTAGTCCTGCAACAAGATCAAAGCTTGCCCAATTAAAGTCTCCAACAGAATTCCATAAAGAGCTTAACCTGTTTACGACAGTACTTCCTCCTGCCACCTTGCTTGTAAAGAAATTCATAATAATATTCGAAGCATCCACTATTATTCCGCATACCAACGGGGCAAAATTTACAAGAAGGGCAACGATTATAAAGGTCACTAATAATTTTTTCGTTTCGTATCCGGCCAGCCTTAATATAGTGGCAAGGGCGATATAGACCAACACAAGCACGAGGATCATATTGACGAATCCTTGAGTGACGTCGAGTCCGGCTTTTATGATCGGATTGCCCGCGGGGTTCGTGTAGCTTAATGTCGTAAAGTTCGGGCTTATCACCCAATTAAGGATAACAGACGCCAATCCCGCTAAAAGGGCGGTTATCGCTCCTACGATGTAAAGTAAAAGAGATATAAAAACCCTTGGTATATAAGTGATCGCATTTACCAAAAAGTCGTACCATGCCGCATTTGCCTTCCATAAAGGCATAAAAATACCAAACAGGAGAAGAAGAGAAAAATAGAAATGTTTTTTTATTTTAGTTGTCATTGAAATATTATAACACAATAAAAGAAAGCGTAGAACTAAAGAGAACTGTTTTTTGCTAGTTCTACCCATTCTTCCATTTTTAAAGACTCCGCTCTTCTTGTAAAATCGATATTGTTTTTTAAAAGCCAACGACTTGCTTTCTCTTTATCCAATTTTAAACCCTTTGATAGATTGTTGGCAAGCTGTTTTCTTGGTTGGGAAAAGCCCGCCTTAGCTACCTTAAAAAAAACATCTGGTCCTACTATCCTTAAATAATTATTAGAAGGGACAATTTTTATGACCGCGCTGTCAACTTTCGGCACGGGCAGAAAATTACCCTTACCAACATAAAAAGCGATTTCCGGACGGCCGTAGAACTGTACGGAAACCGCCAAGAGACTCATTTCGGGCGGTTTGGCGCATATTCTTTGGCCTACTTCTTTTTGAACCATTAAAACCATTTCTTTCGGAGGATTTTCTTCTTCCAAGAATTTTCTGATTATAGGGGCGGCAACGTAAAACGGGAGATTGGCTACCAGTTTGTATTCGTCAGCCAAATATTGCTTATTTGTTATCGGGATTTTTAATACGTCTCCTTTTACAATTTCTATGTTTTTATACTTTTTTAAAGTTTCTCTTAAAATTTCTACCATTCTTTCATCTTTTTCAACGGCAATAACCCTTTTTGCTTTTTTTGCCAATTCTTCGGTTAAGGTTCCTATGCCGGGTCCGATTTCCAAAACAATGTCATTTGGGCCGATGTTTGCGGTTCTGGCTATTTTTTGGAGGATCTCTTCGTCAACTAAAAAGTTTTGGCCGAACTTTTTTGACGGTTTTATGTTATATTTTTCTAAAATATGCTTTATGTCCTTTTTTGACGTTAGATTCATTATTTTATTCTACCCTTAGGGCCTTTAAAGAGCAATCTGTAAAAAATACGCATTTTATCCGCTAAAAACCCGGTGGAAAAGTTGTGGAAAAAACCCTTGACCTTGCTCCTTACGGGGTGTATTATGAAAGAAATCGGTCGCGATAGTTTTAAAAGGAGACTGAATCATTTCTAAGTTTGACTTTATAAGATCGCTTTTAGCGATTTTGCCGTTTATTCGGTGTAAAACAGGGTTTTGTCTTAAAAGTTTGAAGAAAACCCTTAAAAAACAAAGGAAGAACTTAACGAAAGAACCGCTCGTCTATTTTGGCGTATTTTCTTTCCTATTATTATCAGTTATTATATTTACAGGCGCAAGACTTACCATTAAATCCGCGTTTTTCAACGGGGATTTTTCTTTTCTTACAGCCGACGCTTCTTCGAAAATATGCACACAGGCATGCTCCAATGACTTGTTTTTAGACCCGGCCAAAAATATCTCTAAAGAATCCCCGGAAATGGCTTTCTTACAGGGAAACAGCTTGAAGGGAATAATACCTCCGGTTGTAATCACCCCCCAGGTTTTGGGAAGTTTAATGGGCAGCGTCGAATACGAAGAAAGTGTTAAAAAGACCATTACAGAATATATTGTAGAGCCGGGCGACAGCGTTTCGTCCGTTGCCGCCAAGTTTGGCGTTTCCGCTAATACGATTCTTTGGGCCAACGACTTAAGCAAGGGTTCTGTCTTAAAAACAGGCCAAAAACTGGTGATTCTGCCTGTAACAGGCGTTGTTTACCACGTGAAAAACGGCGACACCATAGGCGCGGTTGCCAAGACCTATAAAGGTAAAACGGAAGAGATAATCGCTTTTAACGAACTTTCCGGAGAAGGGGATATTTTTATAGGAGACATTTTAATCATTCCTAACGGAGAAATACCGGTTAAGGCCAAGCCGAGCTCTATAGCCCAACCACAAGTTCCGATAGGTTCGAGTTATTTCATATGCCCGAATTCTTCTTGCAAGATCACCCAGGGCCTTCATTGGTATAATGCCATTGATTTTAAGGGCAGTTGCGGCGATCCTGTTTTTGCATCAGCTGCCGGCGTGGTTCAGAAAGTAAAATACGGGTGGAACGGAGGAGGGGGCAACACCATTACGGTTTTGCATCCTAACGGGGTTGTTACGGGCTACGGCCACATATCTGCCAGCTTGGTTACTCCGGGTCAGAGCGTTTCCCAAGGCCAGATAATAGCTACTATCGGTGGAAAACCAGGCACTCCGGGAGCAGGCATATCAACCGGCTGCCATATACACTTTAGCGTTACAGGAGCGAGAAATCCTTTTGCTAAATAATAATACGACTTTAAATTAAAACATTCCCTGTCTTTGCGGCAGGGTTTTTAATTTTAGTAATATCGAGGAAAAACAAAAGGACGGGGTTTGACCCCGTCCGTCCGCTTAATCTTTATTTCTGGCACTTTGAGCAGAATTCCGCTTCAGGATATATATTCAATCTTTCGTCAGAGATTTCTTTTCCACATTCCTTACATCGTCCGTATGTTCCGTTCTTTATCTTTTCCAAGGCGAGATTTATCTTTTCTAATCGTAGCTCCATGCTGTGTTCCACGGGGAGCCGGTTAACGTATTCTTCAACCTCGTCAGCCGCTTCTTCCAACTGCTGGCTGCCAGAGCTTTGGCCCAGGTTTGGGTAGCCGGTATCCCAGTCCCCTTTAACGTCTTTATCCTTCTTTGCGAACTTATGAAGCTCTGCTTCCAAAATGGTTTTTTGTTCTTCTAGTTTTTTCTTCAAGTTGTCTATGTTTTTTTTCTCCATATTATTTTCCATAAAGATCATTAAGTTTTTTTCTTGTTAAGGCGTCGACAATGCCGGTTCCTCGGTTTAATCCCTGAGGGGTTAATATTTCTTGGGTGTATTTTTCTTGAAACTTGGTAACGGCTTGCTTGGTCAAATATCCGAACCAGCCGGAGGTTATGCCTTCAGGATAAACTTCCTTGTCTTTTGCCAGCCAGGTTTGTAAAAGTTTTACCTCGCTTCCGTGGTCTCCGTATCTTAAGTCGGTTATAAGCTCGGCCGAAGGAATAATAACTCCTGATTTTCCGTACAGTTCGTTAAGCTTGATTCTGGTATAAAGATCTACTTCTCCGGTTCCGTTGGCAAGGCCCTGAGGGGCCAGTATTTCCGAAGCATGTCTTTCTTGAAACCTGATTACCGCCTGCCTGGTGTAATTTCCAAAACTTCCGGTAACGGTTCCTTGAGGATAAATTACGGGGTCCTGTTTAAGCCAAGTTTGAAGAAGCGTTACGTCGTCTCCTGTATCTCCGACTTTCAGGTCGCGGGTTAATTCAACCAGATCTCCCGTAATGCCGAGCTGTTCTATCGCTATTCCAATGCTTCCCCAGGAGCTGGCAAAAACAAAGTAGCTGCCGGAGGAAAGATAGCAGATGCCCAGGTCGTTTTTTGCCAGGCTCTGAAATCTGAAATTAGGGCCCACATAGCCTTTAATATTGGACGCGTTTCTAAAGTAGGCGGTGATAGCAGGCCCTGATTTTCCCATTAAGGTAAAAAGTGTCTGAAAATCCCCTTCCATCGTCGATTCCTGGGTTTTTAACAGTGCTTCCAGTCCTTCGGGGTTTTTAATGACAGCTACAAAACCGAGGCGATTTCCTTCTGTTTGGGAATATATGAACAAAGTAAAGTCGTTTTCCACTTTTTGAAACAGTTCTTGGGGAGCTCTGATCAGCATCGCTTCAAAAAACTCCTTTAGGCCCAGAATTTTGTTTTCAGTGGTGTTTTTTACGACGATCCTTCTGATTCTGCCCGAATCCAGCCATTCCTGGGTGGCTTGGGCCAGCAGATTCTGCAGTTCTCCGGGGCTTGCGATAGATAAGACTCTCGTTTCGTCAACCGTTAATAAAGAAGCGGGGACAGTCGGTTCTTTCGGAGCTTCAATACAATCGCCCTCTTGGTTACAGATATGGTTTTGGGGGCATTCAGAATCGTTGACGCACTTTTGGGCGATGGTTCCTTCCATGCAAACTTTATTAGCATTGCATACATATCCTGCCGGGCAGTCCTGATTAGAGGTGCATCCCGGTCCTACTGGCGGCCGGTTTCTAATGACGATGTACCAATACCAGAAAGTTGAGACGCCGGCCAAAACGGCAAGTATGAGGCTGAATACGGTGATTCTTATCCAGAGCTTCTCCTTAAAACTTGGTTTTGGAGGAAGCGGTCTGGATATTTTCGCATCGTCCGTTCTCGGAATAGAGGGGGGAACGGGGGGAATTGGCCGCACAGAATCCATTTTAACGGCTTCCTTTTTTGGAGGAACGAATCTTTCATATAGCTTCGCTTTTTTTTCCTGTAAAGGGGCAACTTGAGGCGCGGCTTTGGCAAATTTTTCGAATCTTATTTCTTTTTTTTCTTCCATTAATTCTTTTTCTTTTTCTACCCGTTCTTCTTGCGTTTTTATTGTATCTACATCTGGTTCAACGCCTTGATCTTCCTGGTTTTGCTCTCTTACTAGCCCTCTTTGTTTGTTTTTTGCTTGCACCTCTTTTTTTAAAGCCTCGATTCTCCTTTTAGCTTCTTCTATTCTTCTTCGTTCCTCGCTCGGCATGGCTTTCTGGGCAGGAGAGAGGGCTGGTCTTGTTTGCTCTTCTTTTGCAGGAGTTTGCGGCGCTGAAGCGCCCCTTCTAATAATCTCATTCAATACCTGAGTGGGGTTGGCGCCCTTTTTGGCGACATCGCTAAAAGAGCTCTTTTTTTCCGGGTTCTGCTTTATTATTTCCTGAAGGATTATGCTGTCTTTAATTCCTCTTCTTCTTGCCTCCTTAATAGATTCTATAATTGACATATTAAGAGAGTTTTTTTATGTTAATTTTCAAATTTTAAAGTTTAAACCAGACAAATTTTCTTCCTCCGGCGTTGCTTTTTCCTGGGCTTGCACTTCGTCCGATTCCGGGGCTTTTTCCATTTCTTTTAATTTATCTATTATTTCACTCCCTTTTTCCAACAAATCCTGAAACTTTTTTTCTATGTTTTTTATCTGAGCCTCTATCAGCTCTTTTTGCTCTTCGAGTTTCCATCTTTCCGTTTCTTTCTTTCTTCTCTTCTCCTCTGTTTCCCATCTTTCTTTTTCCAGTTGCCTTCTTTCTTTCAAACTCTTTGTTATCTTTTCTTCTTTCTCTATTAATTTTTTATCCTCTTCTATTCTCTTTTCTTGGTCCGAAACCACTTTTAGTTTTTCATCAATCTCGTCCAGGTTTTTTGATAGGCCCGTTTTTTGCGCCTCCAATGATTTTTTTACTTCTGTTATTTCCTGGCCTCTTTTTTTAAGGTCCATTTTATCTATTTCCGCCTGGATTTTTTCTTCTTCTATTAAAATCTGCTCAATTCTGCTTTTGGCTTTTTCCCCTCTTCTGTCTATTGCCTCTATTTGAGAATCAATTATTTTAATTTCATTGTCGATTGTTCTTATTTTGTCGTCCCAAGGCCATCTTCTTTTTTCCAGTTCCTGTCTTTTCTGCTCTATTGTCCATCTTTGTTTTTCAATGGCTCTTTTTTCTTTTGGCGTTGTTGCCGCCGCTTCTTTTTCTTCGATCAGTTCCGCTTCCTGTTCTATCCTGCTTTCTCTTTCAGATATGATTTTTGCCCCCTCTCTTATTTCTTCGATTTCTTTTAAAAGCCTGGTTTTTTTGGATTCCAGCGGCTTTTTTTCCGAATCCAAGTTTTTTGTGTTTTTCTCGAAGTTTTTCTTTTCCCCTTCCAAAATCCTCTTTTTCTGCAAAAGAGTTTCTCTTAAAAACTTAGGATCTTTTAATCTTCGTTCTTCTTCTTTTGCGGCTTCTTCGGTTTTTCTTTTTCTTTCGGTTTCTTTTTGCGTTTCTATCTGCGCCGCCTTTTCTTCTTCCTCTTTTCTCTTTTGTTCCGCCTCTTTCCTTTTTTCTTCTTCCAACAACCTTTGTTTTTCTGTATTTTCTTTTTGTTCCTTTTCCATTCTCTCTTTTTCTAAAACTTCTTTTTGTTTTTGTTCTTCTTCTGACTGCTGCTGTTGTTGCGGTTGTTGATTTCTCATTTCCTGTTCTTCCTGCTTCTTTTTTATCTCCTCTATCTGTTTTTTTCTTTCTTCTTCCTCTTTCCTTATTTTTTCTTCTTCTGACCTTTCTTTTTCCATCTTTTGTTTGTATTGCATCTCTTTTTCTTTTTGCAAGAGCAGCTGTCTTTCCCTTAATTCTCTGTCTTTTATTTCTTTTTCTATCTGGCTTAATTGCTTTTCTTTTTGTGCTTCGTCTTGTCCGTTGTTTGGTTTTACCGTTGCGCCCGGTTTTCTTGGCGACAGGGAAGAACGGGAGGGTTTTTCTTCCTCTTCCTTGAACTCTTTTCCCTGAAGGCGCGCAATGTCCTTTGACATAGTCCTGATATTCTCGCTCTTTATGAAGTCCTTTTTTGAGCCTTCCATATTTTTGTCCCTGAAAACGGACAAGAGGCCGTTTTCAGGAAACTAGTAGCACGTTATTTTTTATTATTCTGCTGCAAGGCGAGGTTTATTCTGCCTTGTTCGTCTATGGAGATGACTTTTACAGAAACTTCGTCTCCTATCTTTACTATGTCTTCAACTTTTCTTACTCTGTAAGGGGCCAGCTTGGAAATATGAATCATTCCTTCCTGTCCCGGGAGTATTTCCACGAAAGCGCCGAATTCCAGGATTCTTTTTACTTTTCCCTCGTAATTCTCTCCCACTTGCACTTCCTTTATGATGTTTTTAATCCATTCCACGGCCTTCTTGGCTGATTCTTCCTTTTCCGAGGTTACGAAGACCAATCCCGAATCCTGAATATCTATCGTGGCGCCGGTTTTGTCTATAATTTCATTGATTACTTTTCCTCCTGGTCCGATTACTTCCCTTATCTTTTCCGGATCAATTTGAATCGTGATGATTCTAGGAGCGAAAGGCGACAATTCCGGTCTTGGTTGAGGCAGAACATTTTCTATTTTATCCAGTATTCCGAGACGCGCCTTTTTTGCCCCAGAGAGCGCTTCTTCCATAATCTTTCTGTCTATGCCGCTTATTTTCACGTCCATCTGGATCGCGGTGATGCCGGACCTTGTTCCGGCAACCTTAAAGTCCATGTCTCCGTGATGATCTTCCGGTCCTTGGATGTCGGTTAAGATTTCATAATTTTCTGAGTTTTCGTCGCGAATCAGGCCTATTGCTATTCCCGTTGCAGGCCTTTTAATAGGGACGCCCGCGTCCATTAGGGCCAGAGAAGAGCTGGAAACCGAGGCCATCGAGGTTGATCCGTTGGAAGATACTATTTCCGAAACGATTCTTATAGTATAGGGAAATTGTTCGGAAGTCGGGATCAAGGGCAACAAGGCTTTTTCAGCCAGCATTCCGTGTCCTATTTCTCTTCTTCCCGGCCCTCTCATTGGCTTTATTTCTCCGGAGGAGTAGGGAGGAAAGTTGTAATGATGCATAAATCTTTTCTTTCCGACAACTTCCATTCCTTCCAGCAGCTGCTGGTCTCCGGGAGATCCTAAGGTCAAGATAGAAAGAGCTTTAGTCTGGCCTCTGCAGAAAAGACCTGATCCGTGGGTTCTCGGCAGCACTCCAGCTTCGCAGTAGATTTCTCTCACTTCGTCCAGCTTTCTTCCGTCCGGTCTCTTCTTGTATTTTATAATATTTTCGTGGATGAGTCGATCGACTTCTTTTTGAAAGAAATCCTGGCAGTATCTTGCTTTTCCTTGTCCTTGGTATTTCTCTTCAACGAACTTGCAAGCTTCTTTTTCCAGTTCTCCTATCCCCGCGGAGCTTTTGTCTTTTTGATAGATCGCTTTTTCCATCCTGTCTCCCAAAAAGCCTTTTATTTCTTTTTCCAGTTCTTCGTCGGCCGGAGGCGGCTCTATTGCTGCTTTTTCTTTTCCTATTTCTTTGATGATTTCTTTCTGAAAATCAATGATCTCTTTTAACGGTTTTTCGGCAAAATTCAGGGCTTTTAAGACCAGGTCTTCTCCTGCTTCGTCGGCTCCCCCCTCTATCATGTTGATTATAACGTTGTTTTTTTCTTCAACGCCTGCAAAAACTATATCAAGTTCGCAGTTTTCTCTTTCTTCGTAGGTCGGGTTTAGCGTCAGCTGGCCGTTTTTACTGCATACTCTTACGGCAGCCACGGGTCCCGACCAAGGTATGTCGGAGATCGATAAGGCAAGCGAGGCCGCTGTTAAACCCAAGACATCAGGATCGTTCTGGCCGTCCCAAGACAAGATTGTCGAAACTACCTGAATTTCCCTCATTAAATGTTTTGGAAACCTCGGCCTTATAGCCCTGTCGATCAACCTGGCGTTCAAAATTGCCTCGTCCGAAGGCCGACTTTCCCTTTTTATATAGCGGGATCCTTTGATTTTTCCGGCAGCGTAATATTTCTCTTCGTATTCAACGGTTAAAGGAAAAAAACCGAGGCTTGCCCGGTCTTCTTTGCCCATTACGCAGGTGGTCATGACCAGAGTATCTCCTATTCTGACCAGAATATTCCCATTTGCCTGTTCTGCCAGATTTTTTGATTCAACAATGAATTCTTTGTTGTCTACTTTTTTCTTGAATGTTTTACTTTCCATAATTTGTCTGTATTTTCCCCCAAAGGGGCCCCAATTTAGGGTTTGTCTTTTATGTTATCTTTTAAATAAATATTTTTTCGGCGCTTCTTCCAAGTTGATAAACTCATCGGTTACTTCTTCCAAGTGGGAAGAAGCGGATCTTCCGAAAGCGATTACCTCTACTCTTTTCCCTTGGTTTTTAAGGTATTCAACCAACGGCGTGAAATCGCCGTCTCCCGAAGCAATGACTATCGTATCAACATTGGGCGACATTTTTATAGCATCGACGGCAATCCCTACGTCCCAATCGGCTTTTTTCATCCCTCCGTAAAACTCTTGAAGGTCTTTTACCCTTGTTTCAATGCCTAGTTTTGTCAGAGCCTCAAAAAACGGCTTTTCTTCTCCGGTTTTCGTTCTGACCACATAAGCGAAAGCCCTGATTAAGTTTCTGTTGCTTACTGCCAGTTTTAATATTTCTCCGAAATTTACCCTGGCTTGATAAAGATTTTTTGCCGAGTGGTAAAGGTTCTGCACGTCTATCAAGACGCCGACCCTTTGGCCACTATGTTTAATTACCATAAAATTAATTCAAAGATATATAATTATTCTTTGACGAATCAAGGCTTTGCCGAGTTCGATCCCGGCAGTTTCCTATTTCTTAAGCCCTATATTTTTTACCAAGGCCTTGTACCTTTTTTCGTCCTCTTCCTTTAAGTGATTCAGAAATTTTCTCCTTTTTGCCACCATTTTCAAAAGTCCTCTTTTTGAATGGAAGTCTTTGGAATGCTTTTTTAAATGAGAAAGCAGCCTGTCTATTTCTTCTGAAAGCAAAGCAATCTGGACTTCGTCTGATCCAGTGTCTTTGTCGTGAAGCTTGTGCTTCTCTATAATTTTTGTCTTTTCTTCTTGTGTCAACATGTTTTTTAGTTTAATAAGGTTATCTTAATTATACTGAATTGTAAATAAAAAAGAAAGTTTTGCTTTCTTGATTAAATTGCCTCCGCTTTAATCTTTTAGCTTTATTTGTGCCCCCAGCAGGACTCGAACCTACGACCAATTGCTTAAGAGGCAACTGCTCTACCAACTGAGCTATGGGGGCTCATTTATAGTCCCAATTGATCCTTTTTGTTTGTTATAACTCTGCTTTTATGCTTAATTACTTCACTTAAAAATTATGATTATAAAATACAGACAATATCCCATTTTTATTGATTAACTATATCATATTCCTAGAAATAGAAAAGAGCAGGATAGTTTTCTGCTCTTTTTATGGATGATCTTCAAATTTTCTTACTGTTAAAGTATCAACGTGTACGCCGTAATAGTTATTGTTGGCGGTGAAGATGATTTCTTGGCTATTGGGAGACCAAGAAGGATAATTTCCGATTCTTGTCAATTTTTTAAGCATCTTTTCCGATAGAGGAATATCCTCTTTTATACCGTAAGTATAGATGCCATCATTATCCGTAATGCCATCGTTATATTGGACAGAAAAGGCAATAAATTTACCGTCTGGCGACCAAGAAATGCCTTCGGGTAATCCCCAAAATAGCCAGAGATATTCTTTTACAAACTTTCCTTCTATACTAAATATTCTTAACGTTGATCCTTTCATTGTTCCAACAAAGAAAGCTATGAGTTTTTCGTCTGGGGAAATTGCTAGGCCCGGGCAATTAAATCCAGTATGTTCTGCTATCAGGCGCTTGCCTTTGTGTTTTTCCACCCATATTTGGTTAGATGCTTCATAGACCTTGGAGCCGTTAGACAGAATGATAGGATTATTCTCAGTGCCGCGCGGTATTAAAAAAATCGGAGCAGGTATTCTTTCTTTAGTTACAATTACCGTGTTATTTGCATCTATCGGTATTTTCTCGTCGGTCGCTTCTTTTGGTTTTGCCCAATTTATTATTCCTAAAAACAGGAATATTGTTAACATTAAGCCAAAAATGCCTTTTTTTACTATCTTTTTCTTTTTAGAAATTACAGACGTTACTAGCGGTCTTTCTTTTTCACGAATAAATTGTCTTTTCTTGGGACGATTTCGGTCGGATTTCGAAGAGTAATCAGTTGTGTGCTTGTTTTCTTTTAACTCAGTTTTTAGCTCTACCTTTACAACAGCGACTTCTTCATCGAATTTAAATACAATAAATTCGGTGTATGTTTTATCCCATTCTTCACCAATAGCTTCAATTTCCACTTTTATGGGTAATTCACTGTCGTCATTTAATGAAAACCATCTCGTAATCTTTACCCAAGAGTTCGGATTATTAAAGAATAATCTTTTATATGGTCCTCCTATATTTCTGATCGTAAATGAACTACTTTTCAATTCTCCGACAATAACATCTCTAAAGAAGATTTGTGGAGGTTCTATCACTATTATTGGTTTTGATTGCGTATGTTCCTGTTTATGGGTGGTAGCTGATTCGTTTTCTTCTTGCAAGTAATCTGCGTCATATTGTTTTCTTTTTTGAGGATCTCTTAAAGTCTCATATGCTTTATTTACTCGTTTCATTCTTTCCTCAGCCCAACGACGAGCTTCTTCTCGTAGATTTCTTAGTCTGTCTGGGTGAAAAATAAGAGCCTTATCGCGATAAGCATTCTTTATTTCTTCTTCGCTGGCGTTAGGATTAACCCCCAATATTTCATAATAATTTTCTTCTGCATCCATGTCTTTCCTCCTTTTCACTTCCCAATGTAAACTTATTTTTAAAGAACTTTTGTTCTTTATAATAGGGCTATATTAGTTTTTTGTCAAACCACAAAGAGAAATAAAAAAACGGGAATATACCCGTTTTTTTATTTTATGTTCACATCTATAATTATTCACAATTGATCCTCCACCAGTTTTCGGGTAAATTTCTAAAACTATTAGTTTCATTTATACCAATTGCCATAAAGAAACTGTTTACGATAAGCCAGGCGCCGTAAATTATCAGTAATCCCATAGCTACCGAAGTAAACAGTTTTTTAGCGCGGGAAACCATTTCTGGGCCTCCTCCTGTACCTCCGAAGCCAATGTGTTGGACAATTAACATGTATCCTCCTATGGCTATCATCAAGGCGGCTAAAGGAGGAACGATTCTGAATAGAATAAAATCGATGATTCTATCAACCATTACGAACAAATCACACAACGTACAGGCTTCTTGGCCCGGATTTCCGCACGGCACCAATCCTTCGCTTTCGGCAAAAACAGCGCCAGTTAAAGAGCTAAATAAGATAATCAACGAGATTACAAAAAATACCTTTTTCATATTAGTTAAATTATACATAATAATCAGAAAAAGAAAAGAGGGTTGTGTTTAAACCCTCTTTAAAATGCGGATTTTCTCCTTTTATGGTTTTTGCCAGCTCTTTCCCTGGTCTACGCTTTTTGACTTTACTATTTTTGATCCACAATATTGGCTGTGGTAAATGACGTAATTCCACGTCTTACCAGTATTCTGTGTTTCAATAGCATAGCCAACATTTCCTTTAAGTAAAACAGTGATATTTTCTTTGCTTTGGAATTTTACATCTTCAATCGAGTAAATGGCAAACTCCGGCATATTCCTCGTTACAAGAATGGTCTGCCAGTTTGTGCCGCCGTCCGATGTTTTCCAGAGCTCGGTTTCCGTTACAAGAAACCCGTTGTTCTCGTCAAAGAAGCGGATCGCGATAAAGTCTTTATCTTCGCTGTAAAGCAGAGTTTCCCAGCTTTTGCCAGAATCTTTGCTGTAAATCAGGTAGCCGTGGTCATGATAGCCGGTTCTGTACCCTGCTGCCCAGACATTGCTTCCGAAAACGCAGAAGTCCTGAAACCTGAAGAGGGAGCCGTGAAGAACTGTTTTTAACTGCGGGAATAGGTCTTCCGGCTGGCTTTTTTCCAGCTCATGGAGCTTCTCTTTGATCTGTTCGTGTCCTGTGTCGGATACAGGCGATAAGTCGGGCTTTTCGGAAGAAAAGTACTCATGCCTGATGCCGACGATGGCCGTGATTGCCACACAGAAAATCAAGAAAAGCAAGGTGCCAGAATGTCCTTGTTTATTTTTCGGCTTTTCTTTTTTTTCTTGCTGCGCGGCCGGCTGTTGTGTTGCTGGTTGCTGCGTTTTAGTTGGTTTCTTGGCCTTCGGTTGTCTTCCGCCCCTTGCCATTCTGCCTCGTATCATGACATATCTCCTTTTCTCGTGGTTTTTTTGGATGTAAAAGAGCTTCTCACTATCATATTTTTAACATATTTTTACGATATTGTCAATATAAAAAAGCTATAAATATAGCTTTTTTGTGCCCCCGGTAGGACTCGAACCCACACCACTGGTTCCGAAGACCAGTACTCTGTCCATTGAGCTACGGGGGCAGTCTGTTTATATAAACTTTATATCAAAAATTGAATAAAATCAATTTATAATATAAGATGAGAAAAAGTTTATGATTATTCCAAAAGAAGTAAAATCTGT
>Ga0265297_10003157_pt1 | contig 30674 bp, 32 predicted proteins | sample Munlanlwell13791_FD_192502 | JGI IMG/M metagenome (GOLD analysis project Ga0265297, IMG submission 192502) | Leachate microbial communities from a municipal landfill in Southern Ontario, Canada - Leachate well 137-91 | ecosystem: Engineered > Solid waste > Landfill > Unclassified | place...
GCTACGCCCCATAGTGGGCGCAGACCGGTTATTTTGATTTTATAATTTTCTCGTATTCTTCGCGCTCTATAATCTCTTTTTCTATCAAATTTTTGGCCACTTTGTCCAGTAGCAACTTGTGTTTTATCAAAATCTGTTCAGCATTTTTCTGCGCGTCTTTAATAATCATGTCCACTTCTTCATCAATTCTTTCGGCCACTTTTTCTGAATAATTTCTTTGCTCGCCAAAATCTTTGCCCAAAAATGTGAGTTCTTCTTTTCCACCAAATGAAATTGGGCCCAAAGAAGACATTCCAAACTCCTTTACTAGCCTTCTTGCAAGCTCCGAAGCTCTGGTTAAATCATTTGAAGCCCCTGTTGTCATTTCGCCAAACTTAACTCTTTCAGCTGTGTATCCTCCCAGTAAAATTGCAATTTCCGAAAGAAAGGCTGTCTTTGTTTTCATTTTCCTCTCCTCTGATGGAACTTGCAAGGTATAGCCAGCGGCCATGCCACGGGCGATTATAGAAATTTTACGAACAGGTTCGGCTTCTGGGGAAAACGTTGAAACAAGTGCGTGCCCTGCTTCGTGAAAGGCTGCTATTTCTTTTTCTTTTTTAGATAAAATATGAGACTTTCTCTCTGGACCAAGTAAAACCTTTTCAATAGCTTCTAAAAAGTCTGATTGCGTAACTTTTGTTTTGTTATGGCGGGCGGCCAGCAAGGCTGCTTCATTTGCAACATTGGCAATATCTGCCCCTGAAAACCCTGGTGTTCTTTCTGCAATTTCTTTAAAATCAATATCTTCTTGGAGGGGCTTGCCTTTTGCATGAATTTTTAAAACAGCTTCTCTATCATGAACATCTGGCGGATCAAGTACGATTTTTCTATCAAAACGACCTGGTCTCAGAAGAGCTGGATCTAAAATATCTCCTCTGTTCGTGGCTGCCATAACAATCACATTGGTTTCTCTATCAAATCCGTCCATTTCTACTAGAATTTGGTTTAAGGTTTGTTCTCTTTCGTCGTGACCTCCACCAATTCCCGAACCTCTGTGTCGGCCTATCGCATCAAGTTCATCAATAAAAATTATCGCAGGGGATGCTTTTTTTGCCATAGTAAATAAATCTCTAACGCGAGCCGAACCCACTCCCACAAACATCTCCACAAATTCTGAACCAGAAATGGAAAAGAACGGAACATTAGCTTCTCCTGCCACTGCTCTTGCTAACAAAGTTTTACCTATGCCAGCTGATCCTAAAAGTAAAACTCCTCTTGGAATTTTAGCTCCCATTGCCAAATATTTTTTAGGAAATTTTAAAAAGTCTACAATTTCTACAAGCTCTTCTTTTGCCTCTTTCAACCCCGCCACATCATCAAATGTCACTTTTTGTTTATCGGTACCTTCGGCTCCAAAAATTCTTGCCCTTGCTTTTGTAAAGTCAAAAGCCTGAGTGGCGCCTGTCTTTGCCTGCCTTATCATTATCCAGAAGAAATATCCAAATACAATTAAAGGCAAAATTCCAAAAACAATTATGCCTCCCCAATCTTCCCAAAAGCTTGTTTTCTCTTTTTTAATATCAATAGAAACCGATTGTAAAGATTCTTGGCTGACTCCCAAATTTGTAAGCAAATCTGTAATACTGGTATTGTTTTCTTTCATCGAGGTAGACGCCGATCCATCTGCGTATTCAATATCCAATAAATTTCCGGAAACTTTAATTATTTTAACTTTGCCCTGATTTATATCGCTCGCCAGCTGTGTCGCCGAAATCTCGGCCACATCTGAAGATTGATAAAAAAGCAATGTAAAAATCGCTACAATCGAAATCAATATCAAGACCACCACCAAAAAGTTTTTTAAAAAAGAATTCTCTTTTATTGTTTTCATATTGCAACAATACCATAAAATTTAATTATTTTCAACAACAAAAAACCCCTTTTAAACGGGGCTTTTTGATTTGAGTTTTGTTATTTTGCAATCAATTTAAGACTCATTCTATGATCTTTTGGCTCTATGAGTAAAATCTGGAAGTCATAAGATTCTCCAATCTTAAGTTTATTTTCCATGTCTTCTTTTGATCCAAATTCAGAAACATGACAAAGTCCTCTGATTTTAGGCATTATTTCAACAAATGCTCCAAAGGCTGAAAATTTAATAACCTTTCCTTTTATAATATCCCCCTTCTTATATTGTTTTTCAATTTCTTCCCAGGGATTTATTTTTAAGGATTTTAAAGACAAAAATACCTGATTATTATTAATGTCTATGATTTTAGCCTTTACAATTTCGCCAACCTTAACGACCTCGGATGGGTTCTCAACCAACTGCCAGTCGAGCTCAGAAATATGAATAAGTCCTTCTATTTGGGAGGAAGGCCTTTCTCCTTCTACAACTGCTGGGAATTTAATAAATGCCCCAAAATCTGCGATACCGGTAATTTCTCCATCAACTTCATCCCCTTTTTTGAAGTCCTTAAGTATCTCTTTCATCTTTTCTTCGGATTTGGCTTTTTCAGATAATATGAGTTTGTTTTCAGAAGCCATTAAATCTAAGATTTTTACCTCAAATGTTTTGCCGATAAATTTCTGCAATTCTTTTAAGATTTTTTGCTTATCAGCGTCAGCCACTCTTGGATAGTGATCAGATGATAATTGAGAAACTGGCAAAAATGCCTGGATTCCATTTATATTGGTCAAAAGTCCACCCTTGTTAACACCCGAAATTCTTACATTGATAATTTCGCCAGAATCTTTGAGTTCTTTTAATTTTTGCCAGCCGATTTCTTTGGTGGCATCTCTCAACGAAAGCTCTCTATATCCGTCTTCGTTTTCAACCTCAACGATCTTAGCAAAAACCTTATCTCCAGCGTTTAGGTCTTTGATTATATCTTTTACGGCGTAAAATTCTTTACCGTAAATTACACCCGTGCCATGAATTCCCAAATCAATAAAAAGAGATGATCTATCCCTGGCAACAACCTTTCCTTCAATTGTTGCTCCAATTGAGAGGGGGTTGTTTGTTTTTTGAATTATTTTTTCCATATAAAAAAATACAACGGTTAATTTGTCTCCTCGCCAAAGGCAAGTTCTGCTGCCGCCCAGCAGTATTAATTACTAATGACTAAACTATACACCATTTTAAAAATTTTGCAAGCCTTTTACCAAAGATAAAAAAGATAATATAATTAAATAAGATAATAAAAAAGATAAATATATGGATAACTTTAAAACTTTGTACGGCTTTTTAGAATTTTCAAAAAACAATAAAAAGTATACAGAACCTGTTGCCAATAATATAAAGTCGGCTCTCAAAATATTTGAGAAAGAACTCACGGAAGAGGAGGCCAACTCAATTGACTTAGCGCAACAAAATATAGAAGAAATATTCTTGGGTGTCATTAGTCATAACAAACAAAAAAGTATTGCTTCACTTAATGCCTACAAAGCCCGCGTTATAAGGGTAATACAAGATTATCAAAAATACGGTAAAAACCCAAGCAAAATTCAAACCTGGGAGCCAAAAGAAAGGAAATCCACACCCCCGTTAAATCTAAAAGATAAAAAAGATAAAGACTTATCTTTGCCAATTAACACCCGTGTGAATAAAGTAAAATTATCGTTTAAAAACGGTGTTGTCCAAATATCCATGCCAACAGAAATTTCTCAGGCAGAGGCACAAAGGATAAAGTATATCATCGATGCTTTAACTCAAGATTAGTTTGTTGTATAATTATAAAATATTAACTAAAAATTTATATGAATAACAAAAAAATCATTTTCGTTTTTTTATTTTCTGTTACTCTTTTGGGTTTTGGGATTGGAGCCAAAGCAATGACAGATTCCGAAAGACAAGCCCTTATAGTCCAACTACAAAGCCAGATAGCTGCTATTCAACAACAGCTCACTGAGCTAATATCAGGCTTGCAGGGGGGGTCTACGGTAGTTTCTGAAGAATGGTGTCATACGTTTAATTCAAATTTAGGCTTTGCAAACTCGGGCACTGACGAAGTTATTTTTTTACACACAGCGCTGCAAAAAGAAAATATTTCCTGGGGAGACGACGCTATGAATGTATATTCAAATGGCACAGCCTTAGCCGTAACAAAATTTCAAACAAAATATTATATTTCTCCGCAAACTGGATTTGTAGGAGATAAAACAAGGCAAAAACTTAATGCCCTCTATGGTTGCAACCAAGGCGCAGGATCAACAGATAGACCGGTAGTTGCTTGTTCTTCTGATACAGATTGCACTCCAGCCACATTTACAGGTCAAGTATATTGCTCAGCGGGGGATGTCTGGCGCCAATACGATTACTACACCTGTAAAAACCCTGGTGCTTCAAATTCTTCTTGCGCAAAAATTTCAACATTTAAAGTTTATGATGATTGCTCGTCAGATGAAATTTGTAGTAATGGAACATGTCTTTTAAACCAGGCAACATCAACAGAAGAATCTTGTACTCCAAACTGGTCTTGCGCAAGCTGGTCCACATGCGCTAATAACATGCAATCTAGAGTTTGTACTGATTATAATTATTGTGGCACGACAGCCAGCAAACCTCAGACAGTTCAAAACTGCACAAGTTCTTCACCAGAAGAATCCTGTCAGCCGAATTGGTCTTGTGGAAGCTGGGGAACCTGCGCAAACGGCCAGCAAACAAGATATTGCTACGACACAAACTATTGTGGAGTTACAACTAATAAGCCATCAGAGCAACAAAGCTGTACCTCGTCTTGCACCCCAAACTGGTCTTGCGCAAGCTGGTCTACATGCACAAATAACAGCCAAACCAGAACCTGCACAGACGCTAATAGCTGTGGCACGACAACCAACAAACCCCAGACAGTTCAAAACGGCACAAGCTCTTCTTCATCTAGTAGTTCATCGTCAAGTAGTTCTTCTAGTAGCTCATCGTCTGGAGGGTCTTCATCTGGAAGTGGTCCCGTATCAATAACGCTTAAGGCCAATAATTCTTCTGGAACAGTTGATGTTGTAGCCGGGTCTTCAGTAACACTTTCGTGGGAATCTAAGAATACTACCACCTGCACGGCTTCGGATGGGTGGTCTGGCACAAAGTCAACTTCAGGATCGCAGACAATAAACAATTTTATCAATCAGTCAACAAACTACAAACTCGTTTGCTCTAATTCTTCAACTGGAAACATGAATACGGCTAATGTTAGAGTAAAGACTGTTTTACCATATTGGAGTTGTACGCTCTGGTCAAGTTGCCAAAACAGCCAGCAAACCAGAACCTGCACAGATACTCTTAATACAGGTTCAACATATAATAAGCCTGCGACAACACAATCATGTTGCCAAGAAAATTGGTCTTGCGCAAGCTGGTCTACATGCACAAATAACAGCCAAACCAGAACCTGCACAGACGCTAATAACTGTGGCACGACAACCAGCAAACCTGCCACAATCCAATATTGCTCGAATCCTGGTGGAAGTTGGGCACAGTGTCAGGAAGTCGACCTGGGATTAAATTTTTCTTGTATTTATAACAAGGCGCCCTATGGAATTAGTGGCGACTTTATAATCAGTAACTCCCAATACAACGCATGGAATGCGTCATTTGGATCAAAATATACAAGTCAATATAGCACCAATAGAAGCTGTGGATGTAGTTGGGCAGGGGATGGAACCGGAATTATATCCAGAAAACTAAGCTGCGCAACTGGAACAGGGTGCGACCCAAGCAAAGTTCCGGACCGAGTTGATACAACCTCGTTTTCGTTCACTGATTATTGTGGAACACCGATGGTAGCAGATATAGTTCAATGGTCGTCAAGAGTATCAAAGGGAGAAAGTTTTGAACAAGCCTTAGCTAACACCATAGCTGATGGTAAAATATCATCTATTATTACATATGAAAAAAGATGTGTCAGCGACAAAAGATACTATATTGGAGGAGAGCCAGCATCTCCTGGTTGGATGTGTGCAGGCGACAAATATAGATTATACCCTAGCAACTCATCAACATGGCAATTGTGGTATAACGGATCATGGACATCAAATTTTGACTGGAATGCTACAATGACTTGCCAAAATTTTGTAAGCCCTTGCAACAACCAACAATGCGGAGGGTCTGATGGAAAAGGCGGAAAGTGTGGATGCCCTTCTGGAAAATATTGCTCAAACGGACAATGTAAAGACAACGAACAATCATATATAAAAATATAGCAACAAAAAATCCCCCTTATGGGGGATTTTTTGTTTATCTGGCGTATTCAACAACTCTTGTTTCTCTCATTACTGTAACCTTGATTTCACCTGGATACTTTAGTTCTTCTTCAATGCTCTGGGCGATTTGCTTGGCTATTTTATGAGCTCCTAAATCGTCTATTCTATCGGGCTTTACAAACACGCGTATTTCTCGGCCAGCCTGTATGGCGTATGTTTTTTCAACGCCTTCCACCTTGTTTGCGATATCTTCAAGGTCTTTTAACCTTTGCAGATAATTTTCCAAAGTGTCTTTTCTGGCACCAGGTCTTGCAGATGAAATGGCGTCTGCAACTTTTACAATCACGGCCTCCAAAGTGTCGGCAGGGTAGTCGTCATGATGGGCCCTTACGGCCTTTATCACAGCCTCTGACTCACCAAATTTTTCTAAAATCTTTATACCAATTTCAATGTGAGATCCCTGTATTTGCTGGTCAATAGCTTTGCCAATGTCGTGCAAAAGACCGGCTCTTTTTGCAACCTGAGTATTTGCCTTTAATTCTTCTGCTATCGTTTCTGAGATCAAAGCCACTTCCATTGAGTGCAATAGCACATTTTGACCATAAGATGTTCTGTAAAAAAGCCTTCCTAAAATTTGAATTAACTTATCGTTTAATCCAAGCACTCCTGTGTCGTAAGCTGCTTTATCCCCGGCTTCTTTTATTTTTTGAGCTATTTCGGTTTTTGCTTCTTCAATTTTTTCTTCTATTTTAGCTGGCTGTATTCTACCGTCTTGAATAAGTTTATCTAAAGCAACCTTAGCAATTTGCCTGCGAATAGGGTTAAATCCCGAAATAACCACAGACTCTGGCGTTTCATCCACTATTAGTTCAACCCCTGTTAACTTTTCAAATGTTCTAATATTTCTTCCTTCTTTGCCGATAATTTTTCCTTTTATCTCTTCATTTTGAATTATAATTGTCGTTGTGGTAAGCTCTTGGGTTTGGGGAACTGCACATTTTTGGATTGCCAAGGCAATTATTTCTTTCGCGCGGTTTTGCAATTTTTCCTGACCTTTTTCTTCTAACTTTTTCATTCTATCCAAAACTTCTTTCTCGTTTTCTATTTCTACAAAAGCCATAAGCTCTTTCTTAGCATCCTCTCTTGAGAGATTGGCTACGTTTTCAAGTTTTTCTTCTGCCTGGCTTCTTAAATTATCAAGGTCCTCTTTCACAGCTTTTAACTTTTCTGCCTTGTCGCCAAGCTCCTTTTCTTTTTCTTCAAAAGAAGCAATTCTTGTGTTTAATAAATTTTCTCTTTCCAATAAAACTTGCTGTGATTTCAAAAACTCCCTCCTTCTTTCGTCGGTCTCTTTTTGGGCTTTTTCAAGCAAATCAGAGGCCTTCTTTTCCGCATTCTTTACAAGATTTGCGGTTTCTTCCTTGGTGTCGGCAACTCTTTTTTGAAGCTTGGCTTCAAGAGTTCCGGCTCTTCTTTTGGCTATTGACTGACGGATATAATATCCCACGCAACCGCCTCCAAAGAGCGCCAACACCAAGAAAAATAATACTGTTATAGTTTCCATAATTTTCTTGTTTAATTTTAAGGTTCTGTAAAATAACAAAACTCACCCTTGCGGGGTGAGCACGAGCGCGACATTTAATAAAAACTGCGCCTCAGTTTTTTACTTGGCTCCTATAACTTCGTCTATTAAGCCGTATTTTTTGGCTTCTTCGGCGGTTAAATAAAAGTCTCTGTCGGTATCCAAGACAACTTTGTTTAAAGGTTGGCCTGTATGATTTGCAATTATCTGATTTAGCTTTTCTTTCATCTTAACTATCTGCTTTGCTGTAATTTCAATGTCTGTTGCTTGACCCTGGGCTCCGCCCATTACCTGGTGCAGTAATATTTCAGCGTTGGGCAAAGAAAATCTTTTCCCTTTGGTTCCAGCAGATAAAATTACGGCGGCCATAGAAGCCGTAAGGCCGATGCAAATTGTTGATACCGGGCACTTTAAGAATTGCATTGTGTCATAAATTGCCAAACCAGCGGTTACTGAACCTCCGGGGCTATTTATGTAAAGCTTAATATCTTTTTTGGAATCTTTTGAAGCAAGATACAGCATCTGGGCAATCACCAAATTGGCATTTGCATCAGTTACTGGTCCAGCCAAAAAAACAATGCGCTCCTCTAAGAGCCTTGAAAATATGTCGTACGCGCGCTCACCGCGCTGTGATTTTTCTACAATAGTTGGTACTATTGGCATTTGAATTTTAAAGTATTACTCTGATAAACCTTCCAATATCTGGAACGTTTTTTCATTGTGCAATACACCCTTAGTATACTCTTTAAATTGATTTATGTCAATCTGGGCTAATTGCTCTTTGGTATAATTTTGGGTCGCTTTTTCAAGCTCTCCCTCTACTTCTTTATCAGAAACCTCAATATTTTCGCGCTTGCCCAGCTCTCTTAAAACCAAGTATCCCTGAAGCCTTTTTTCGGCCTCTTTTTGAAAAGTTTCTTTAAGCTGTTCTTCGGTTTGCTTTGTTGTTGCCAAATATTGCTCAAAAGAAATTTTCATCCCCTGGGCCACCCTGCTTTTTAAGTCTTCTATCAAGTTTTCTTTTTCATAATCTACCATAGCCTCAGGAATTTCCATTTTTGACTTTTGAGCAATTTTTTCCAAAATTTCTGCTCTTTTTCTTTGTTTTTCAGCCTCTGTTTTTTCGGTCACCATGCCCTCTTTCATATTTTCTTTTAATGCAACTAGTGTATCAAAGGCTCCCATACCCTTGGCGAACTCGTCGTTGATTTCCGGCAATTCCATCTTTTTCGCGGAAACAAGCTTTACCTTAAACTGCATCTCGTGGCCGGCTAATTCTTTTTTAGGGGCGTTTTCGTCAAAAATGACTTTAAATTCTTTTTCTTCTCCTGGCTTCATCCCTATAATATTTTCCTCAAAGCCTTTCATAAATCCACCTTCGCCCAAAATAAATTTATCTTGGAATTCTTTGCCGTTTTCAAAATCTGGACTTTGATAAATTATATCCACGAAATCTTTATTCTCGGCTGGCTCCGATTTTTCGGTAAATTTTGCTCTGGTTTTTTGCAAATAATTTAAAGCATCCTGAACTTCCTGATCTGTAACCGAAACTTCTTGACCCTTTACGGTCTTTGCAATTTCTTTATAGTCTGGCAGTTCAACATCTGGCAAAATTGTTATAGTCGCCGTAAAGGCAAATTCAGAACCATTGGCTATCTTTAAAATTTTAACCTCTGGATTTCCAATAGGTTCTAATTTATTTTCGGCAATATAATCGTGATAGACATGGCTCACAGCATGGTCACCGGCTTCCATTAATAAAGCTTCTGGCTTTAATTTATCCTGAACCATCGAAGCTGGGGCTTTGCCCTGCCTAAACCCATCCACTTTTACGTGATGCTTTAAATGCTCTAATGCATGTTCAAAGTGCTCTTTAAACTCGTCTGCTGTTAATTCAAACGAAATTTCAATCTGCGACTTTGGCAGTTTTTTCTGTGTTGCTTTCATTTTTGTGTTTTATGGCCTTATTTGGTTGGCTCGTTTAATAATTTGATCTTTTTGTGCCTCTGACAGGTCGGCATCAAGCCTTGGATAAAGATTTTTTTCTTCAACGCCCCTGTGGCTTTTTAATAATTCTGCAAGTTGTTCTGAGTTTTGTTCGGCTGTTACGGAAAAATCATTTAACATTTTTTCTGTCATTTCCAACATTATAGAATGCTCTTTCTTAAGCTGGTCAATAACTATCGTGATGGCCGAATCTTTCCACGACATAAAATTAAATATGACATTCTCTTCAATAAAAAAATGCTTTTTCAGCTCCCATGAAAACTCAGATAATGATTTCTTAGCCTTTTCCTGATCTTTTTTTAGCTCAAGTTGAAAAACTGAAAATAATGATTCCAGCATGCCGTGCTGTATAACCATTAAGCCTAAAATGTTTTCTACCATGCTAATTTAAAATTTAATAATATTGTTAGCTTAATTTATTTTTGTTAATAAATCAACTCACTGACGCTTGTTATAGGCTCCCAGGGCTTGTAATTGGGACTCTGCTTCATCTTGCATACCTTTATAAATAGCATCATTTTTCTTTGCTATATTGTCTTTTAACTCGAAAAATTCTTTTTGTCTTGCGTCCACGGCCTGAATTATCTTATCTACGCACTCAGAACTAATGGACTTTGCTAAAACCCCCTGAGAAATCTTATCTGTTTCGTGTTTTACAGATTCCAGCCAGCAGTTTAAATTACTTAAGTTATTAGCCTCATTTTTTAGATATATTTTTTTGACTGTTCCCCTGATACAGGCTATTTTAATTTTTGCCAATTGTTTATTTAGCTCCTCTGTAATATCGTCTGCCTTATTCGCAGTAATATATGATCCGTTTGCGGCCACCGCCACATTATTTAAAAAAGTTCTGGTCGCATTGTCAGCAGCAAAACCAATAACATCAAGCTCTATATTCTTTATTTCCGATTTAAGCTTTTTTGCCGAATCCAAAGGGTCTCCGTCGCAAGATTCTATCCCGTCTGAAACCAAAATCAAAAAATCGCCATCTGATTTACTTTTTTTGCTAAAAATATCTTTTGCAAAATCCAGGGCACCCGCGATTGGCGTCCACCCCTTTGGCGCAAATGATTTCATCGCCGCTATTATACTACTGCTATTATTAGTCCCAAGCTTAACCACTTCTTCAATGCCATTGCAGGATAACTCTTTATCGGATGAATAATTTGAACCCTTGTGCCCATACACCACAAGGCCAGTATTAACACCTTTAGGAACCGCCATTAAAAACTTTGAAACAGCATCTTTGGCAATATCAATTCTTTGCTTTGAGTTTACAAGACCGGTCATAGATCCAGAAGAATCCAAGATAACCACGGCATTTATACTGCTCAATGCTTGAGTATCGGGGTCATATCCTGAACAATATTCTTCATTAAGGTCAATATCTTGCATGCAGCCTGAATAATCTGCCGAATAGCCTTTTATGAAATTTTGAAATTCATAATAGCACCTGTCCGTCATTTGCACGCCATAAGCGGCGTTTGGCTCGGGGATAATAACAGGCTCTTCAATTACCTCTTCTAGTTCTTTTGGTTGAGACATTTTTTGCCAAACCACCCATCCTCCCGTAGCAATAATCAAAACCGCCAAGATTACCCCAGCCCAAATCAGCCTTCTTTTAACCCTTTTTTTCATATATTTATTTTATCAAAAAACACAGCTTTAATAAACAAAAACCCGCACCGCGGGTTTTAGTTGTCTTTTTTATAATTATTTATTTGAACTGAATTACTTGTATTCCTTTCTCTTCAATTTCGGCCTTTTGGCCAAAGTCATCAATTCCAAACCTTAAAATATATCCAACCTGTTTTTCAATTTTTCTGCCAGTGTATTCTTTTGTATTTGGGTCCCATTCTTCCAAGACCAATGTGTCGCCCTCCGCAACATCAAAATCATTTAATCTTAACTCAAAGCCTTTTTTGCCTGACTGCACCAATTCAAAATATTCAGGCCATATTTTTTTATTTACAACTGCCATAATAATTTTATTTAATTATTTTGCTAAAAATTGTAGCAATTGATACACCAAAAAGGCGGGCCACACAAGAGCTTTTAAAAGCCCTACAACTCCGTCCCAAAACCCAACCGCATTCTGGATATAATAAATTACAGCTCCAACAAACCCAAGACACCAAATCCCTCCACCAGCGGCTCCGCCTCCGCTGCATTTTATTTTTTTATTTTCGTGCTCATGCACATGTTCGTGTTCATGATTTCCTCCACACATATTTTTTATTTTTAATAATATTTTACCAGCCAAATTCGCTGTAAAATTGTTTATTTATTATACAATTTATTGTTCACGTTTCTCAACAACAATCGTGCAGTTTGCCACCAGTGCCACCACAGCCCCAATAGCCGCCCAAACGGGCAACAAAGCAGCCCCCACCACTCCAATCGTCAAGGGGAACTCAACCAAAGTTTTACCCTCTTCATTTTTAATTATAATTCTGCGAACATTACCGGCTTTAACCAATTCTTTCACTTTTCTCAAAACATCCTCGCCCGAAACTTTAAATTCCTCTTTTTTAAAATTTTCCTCCATAAATTTATTTTTTAAATACTCTGATTATCGTTTTTACAACCCAAAAAATTAATATCCAAAATAAAAATGCTACTATATCAACAAGCCAATTATGACTAGAACTTTTGATATTTAAGTTCGGTAAAATAAAGAATACTGGGATTATAAATAAGGCTCCAAGCGGCACAAAAATAACAGAAAAAGCAAAATCTATTAAAAAAACTCCCAATAGATATGATGCATAAATAATCCCATCAAAGATTAATGCATATTTTAACCAATTTTTCATAGTTTTTATTTTTAATATTAACGCCCCGAGGTTTTGGCCTCGGGGCGGTTTAATTCGTTATACTAAGAATGCGACTATGAGCAGGGCTACGATGTTTAATACTTTAATCATCGGGTTAATTGCCGGGCCCGCTGTGTCTTTGTACGGGTCGCCGACTGTGTCGCCTGTTACGGCTGCTTTATGGGCATCCGAACCCTTGCCTCCGTGAGCTCCGCCTTCAATATATTTTTTGGCGTTGTCCCAAGCGGCTCCGCCTGTTGTCATAGAAATTCCAACAAACAATCCTGTAACTATGCTTCCAATCAGCAATCCTCCCAAGGCCTCTTTTCCAAGCAACACTCCTACCAAAATTGGGGCGGCAACTGGGATGAGGGCAGGCAACATCATTTCTTTAATGGCTGCCTTTGTAACAATATCAACACACTTGCCATATTCTGGCTTTGCTGTGCCCTCCATAAGGCCTGAAATCTGCTTAAACTGCCTTCTAACCTCCTCAACAACCTTGCCTGCTGTTTTGCCAACGGCTCCCATTAAGAAGCTTGCAAACAGATACGGCAACAATCCGCCAATCAACAAACCTGCAACTACCTTTGGATCAGATAAGATAAAGCTGGATGCTGCCTGGCTGCCCACTTCTTGTGAATAAGAAGAGAAAAGCACTAATGCTGCCAAACCGGCCGAGGCAATGGCGTATCCTTTTGTAACTGCTTTTGTTGTATTGCCCACTGCGTCCAATGGGTCTGTAATATCTCTTACTTCTTTTGGCATTTCTGACATCTCGGCAATTCCTCCGGCATTGTCTGTAATGGGGCCATAAGCGTCAATTCCAACCACAATTCCTGAAATAGAAAGCATGGCTGTTACTGCCAAAGCTACTCCATAAATCCCGGCCAATTGATAGCTTACAATTGTGCCGATAGCGATAAGCAAAACAGGCAAGGCGGTTGACTGCATTCCCAATCCCAAACCCCTGATAATATTTGTTGCGTGGCCTGTTTCTGAAGCCTTTGCAATTGATTTTACGGGGTTATAGCTTTTTGAGGTGTAGTATTCTGTAATCACAAACATTCCTGCTGTTATCACCAAGCCCACCAAACAAGATAAATATAAATTCATTGTTGAAACAGCCTGGTTTGCCATTAATTTTTCAATGACAGGATAAAATGCTGCTGCCGATAAAACTATAGATGCGGCAACTCCTTTGTACATTGCAGCCATAATGCCTTTTTTCTTGCCAAGTTTCACAAAAAAGCTTCCGATTATTGATGTTAAAATTGAAACTGCTCCTAAAATCAAAGGCAATAAAACAAACTGTGAAGCGGTAGGATAAAGCAATGCTCCCAAAATCATTGTGGCAACAATTGTAACAGAATATGTTTCAAAAATATCTGCTGCCATGCCGGCGCAATCGCCAACATTATCGCCAACCTGGTCAGCAATAACTGCCGGGTTTCTTGGGTCGTCTTCTGGAATTCCTTTTTCAACTTTTCCAACAAGGTCGGCTCCCACATCAGCGGCTTTTGTATAAATGCCACCACCCACGCGAGCAAACATAGAAATAAGTGAAGCACCAAATCCAAGCCCGATAAGCCCATTTATATCCTTTGTAAAATAGTAATATCCTGACACAGACAATAATCCCAATGCGACTACCACTAATCCCGTGACAAGCCCTCCTTTAAATGACATATCCAAGGCGGGCTCTAAGCCTTTTTTAGCGGCTTGGGCCACACGAGTATTTGTTTGTGTTGAAATTAACATTCCCACAAATCCTGATACTCCCGAAAGCACGGCTCCCAACAAAAATCCAACTGCGATTTGCCAGCCAAACATTGGCGTAGCCAACAAAATCAAAAATAAAGCAATTCCCACAATTGAGATTGTTTTGTACTGCCTTTTTAAATAACTCATTGCTCCCTCTTGCACTGCGGCTGTGATTGCTACTGCTTTGCCGTCAGCAGCGGGGGCCTTTCTAATTTGCATCACTAAATATGCCACATAAACAAGGGCAAACAGCGATACTATAATAGGGTAGAATATTAACTGCATATTTTTTATTTAATTTTTATTTAAATCTTTAACCGCTTTGTCGGCTTCGGTTTTTTTGGATGGGCTGAAAATTGCCACAACTTCGCAAGCTGAAGTGAAATTAATATTCATATCAAGCTTTAAAATCAAAAATTTATCTTTAAGATCTAATAAATGATAAGTGAATTTATTTTCTTTTGTTTCTGCCATATGTTTTTTGTAATTACTAGCGAGGGATAAATGAAAACTCATTTTCATTTGAACCGAGCGAAGTAATTATATAAATTTTAATTTATTAAAATTTCTATATTATTCTTTTGTTTCCTCGGGTTCCTCGGTTGCCGGGGTTTCGTCGGCGGGGGAGGCGGACTCATCGTTTTCCTCACCTTGGACCGGCTCTGTTGCTGTGGGTTGTCCTGATGTTTGAATGTCTATTTTCCAGCCCGTTAAATTTGCTGCCAATCTCACATTTCTGCCATCCTTGCCAATTGCTAAGCTTAACTGGTCCTCTGGCACCTGCACAATGGCTGTGTTTTTTTCCATAATTTCCACTTCTGATATTTTAGCAGGGGCCAAAGCGTTTGCAATATACTTTTCAGGATTTTTGTCCCATGGGATAACATCTATTTTTTCTCCGCCAAGCTCATTAATCACTGCCATAATTCTTGTTCCCCTTTGGCCAACACAGGCTCCAATTGGGTCAACGCCTTCTTCTTCTGAAGACACTGCCATCTTTGTGCGGAATCCGGCCTCTCTGGCAATTGATTTTATTACTACAGATCCTGCTGCGATTTCTGGTACCTCTAATTCAAATAATTTTGAAATAAGTTTGGGATATGCTCTTGAAAGCAAAACCACCGACCCTCTTGAAGTGTCGTCAACTTTTAGGACATATAATTTTAGCCTTTGGCCTGGTCTGTAAAATTCTCCAGGGATTTGCTCTTCTCTCTGTAAAACTCCCAAAGTCTTTCCAATATCAATAAAGATGGTATGACCCTCCACTCTTTGCACGATTCCTGAAACAATTTCACCCTCTTTTGATTTGTATTCCGATGAAATGGTTTCTTTTTCAGCCTCGCGAATTTTTTGCAAAATAACCTGCTTTGCGGTTTGAGCTGCAATTCTGCCGTAGTCCTGTTTTGAAACCAAAGGAATTTCTATTTCCTCGCCGACTTTTGTTTTTGGAAAGTCTTTTTTAGCATCATCTATCATTATGTGTTTTTCAGGATTAAAAACAACTTTTTTGGGCTCTTCTCCGTCCGCAAAGTCTTCCTGGGGAAATTCTTTATTCTCTTTCATTTCTTCAATTTCCTCGTCAGTGTAAAGCATATCCTCGTTAACCACCAATTTTACCTGCCAAAAATTAGCATCACCCGAAACCGGGTTGAATTTTGCCTTAATTTTCTGGCCTTTTTGGCCATAATCCTTTTTGTAGGCCGTGGCAATAGCAGCGTCAATGCTTTCTATTATTTTTTCAACCGAAATGCCTCTTTCCTCGGCAATTTGGCTTAATGCTGATTTAAAATTTTTAATATCCATATAACTTTTTATTTACATTATATTAATCTTCTCAAAAAAAATGCCCGTGGTCAAACGGACAAGTCTTTCTTGTTGTATGGCTTAATGATACTCAAAAATATTATTTTGTCAAATCTTTAAACTCTTTTATTGCTGACTTAGCAACAGCGTCAATTAACGACTGCAGGCCTGGGATTTTGTCCTCCAAAAAGGCTTGGATTTTTGAATTGTCTCCTGTTTCTATAAGGGCGTTAAGCTCTTTTTGGTTTTGTGGGTTTAGCAAATCCAAAATTTCCAAAACCAACGATCTTTGGATATTTTCTTCCAGCTTTTCCATAACCTCTGTTGCTTTTTGATCGGATAAATTTTCAATGCCAAGCTCTTTGATTATTTCTTGTTTTATTTCTTCTGTAATCATAGTTTTTTATAAATCTTCTGGGTTCATTACTCTGCCCGTCGGGCCTTGTTCAACGCTTTTGTCCGGTCTTTGCACTCCGCCGTCCTGATCTGAAAATCCGCTACCATCATTTATTGGCTGTACAATCTGGCTCTCTTCCATTTCTTTTGCGGTTTGCGTGGCCTCGGGGCCAGGCTTATAGTTTTTCATTTCTTTCATATGTTTTATCTCTTGTCTTTTTTGGTTTAACCTCTGCTGCACATTTTGTTGGGCATTATCTGTAAATCCACTGCTTGGCTTTTCGGCATTGCAACCTATGGCCAACATTGACGAGCCGGCTAACACGGACACTCCAAGCCACTTTCTAAGGCCAGACATTGTCTGTTTGTCGCGACTGTTCTCCCTAAAACTTAATTGGGCATCTTGCCTTTCTAAAGTTGTTTCAACTTTTTCTTCGGGCGTTTTTTCAACGCGAGCCTCCACTTCCTGAGGGAGATTCTTTATAACCTCTAAGGGCTCTTGTCCTTCGCCTTCTGGATTTTCAAAATTTAAATTTTCTTCTGGTTTTTCAATCATTTGCAATATTGTAAAATATTTTTATTTTTGCCTTCTTTTTTATATCGTCAATTATAATAGACGCGATATCTATTTGATAGGGGACATTGTCCTTGTGCCTATTCTTAGACAACCACATTATCGCCAATTGTTTTAATTTTCTTTGTTTCTTGTGGTTTACCCTGTCTTCTGGAAAAAAATTGTTATTACCAGCTAAGGATGTTTTTACCTCCACAAAGTGAATGGTTTTATCTGCAAAAATGCCTTTCTTTTTTAAAATAATGTCGATTTCACCAAAATTATTTTTGCAGTTTTTCCCCAGAATTTTATACCCCTTGTTAACAAGATATTCACAGGCTAGCTTTTCTCCAAGCTCCCCCAGCCTTTTATAATTCATTGAGGCAAAACCTTAGGCTTTATTTTTCTTTTCCAAAGGCTTTTGCCAAGCTGTTTATGCCTTCCATAAATTCTATTGGCAAAGCAAATATTACTGTTTTTGAAGGGTCGGGATTTATCTTTTCAATCGTTTGCAAGGTTCTCACAGAGATACCTCCTGGCACTTTGTTTAAAACTTCGGCTGCCTGGGAAAGTTTTTGAGCGGCTGTAAATTCTCCCTCGGCCCTAATAATAACAGCCCTTCTTTCTCTTTCTGATTCTGCTTGTTTTGCCATAATGCGCTTCATATCGGCTGGCAATTCAATATCCTGAATCTTGATATCAGTTACGCCAATACCCCAAGATTCTGTAGCATGGCTTACAATTTTTTGAATTTCTTCTGCAATTTTTTCTCTTTCCGAAAGCAAAGGATCAAGCTCTATTCCGCCGATAACATCTCTTAGGGCGGCTTGAGCGTATTGCATTACGGCAAGCTCAAAATCTTTAATATTCAAAACGGCTTTATCCGCAGCCTGAACTTGAAAATATACAACTGCATTGATGCCCACGGGAACATTATCTTTAGTAATAACTTCTTGCTGAGGGATATCGGTGGTAGAAATACGCATATCAATTTTTATTATTCTTTGGATGCCTATTAAAATCCATCTAAGCCCTGGCTCTTTGGTACCGGTGTACTTTCCAAGAGTCAAAATAACTCCTCTCTCATACTGGTTGATAACGCGCAATCCAGCGAAAATAAAAAATACAACTATTGCGAATATTATTATTAAAATAGGTGACATATTTTTTGTTTTAATTATTTTATTTGTTTTAAAAATCCATTGATTATTTCCTTGGTTTCCGTATTTTTTTGAAAAACTTGTTTCCATACAACAACTATATCGGCATCGTTAAAAATTGAACTTTGCACCTCCCTCAATGTGTCTCCTCCCGCTATTGCTATCATTATATTATAACTCCCCTTGATGCGTCGAATTTCGTGCAATGGTATCATCTTTTGCCTATTAAACCTTTCTTCATCCACGCCTCTGTGTAATATTACAACCGGTGGAACTTTTTTTAACTGACGCAACACAGAAAGGGGAAACTCAACGTTCATCATATCTATCATAGCATCTATACCGGCTTTTTCGCATTCCTCCACGAAGCTATCCAGTGTTTCGATTGGCGCTATGCCCAAAGCCACCGCAGCATCAGCCCCGGCTTCAGCCGCCATTTTTACCTCTGCTTCTGCTCTATCCATTGTTTTTAAATCAGCCACAACGTAAGCCAGGTTATTATTTGAAGTCTTTGATATCATCTGCGACAACATGGCTTCTTGCAATTCTTCACCTCCTTGGTGACCTTGTTGCTGAACTTGAGCAACCTGAGCCGATTGAGCCATTTCATAAAGGGTCGCTGCCAAACTTGCCCAATTGTTTTGATGTTTAACGGGTTTTTGAGAAAATGCGGCTGGACTCATAAAGGCCCTCTGCTGGCACCACATCTTTATTTTTTTTATGCCATCTGCTCCATATCTTTTGATTAACGGAGTGCCAGCCTCCACGATTATCCTGTCAGAAACGGGCAAAATGCTAATAATTTTTTGAGCCTCAGCAAGGGTGCCATTTAAAGCAACTTGCAAATATTTTTTCTTTGGGTTTAATTTTGATTTTGGTTGAAAGGTCATACCTTAATCAATTAATACACCCTTTATGGTCGCATCCATTGGATACAAATCTTTATCTATTGTTCTCATAAAACATACCCTACCTGCTGAATGCACCCAATTGTCGTTTGAATTTTTAAAACCAATGTTTTCCTTGCTCTTTTTATTAAAATCAGCGCAGAGCTCAAAGGTGGGGGTGACCATGTCGTCATGTTTAAAATATTCATACTGCTGATTTGTTTGAGGGTCAATAATAGTAACCATATAGCTGGACAACGGATCATTTAAATCCGATAGCGAATTAGGCAAAGACCCCTTTTTCTGCCAATAATTTATAATTTGATATTGTATATTTTGTAAATCGCTAACTTTTTGCTCATCAAACTGAATTAGTCTGGCTGATTGCGGACTGCCAACAACAAAGAAGGCCCCCACAACTGAAACCAATACAATTGAAGAACTTAAAATTGCAAATGGCTTTGCTAGCCTTGTAGGAGAATCTTTTTTTACATCATTCAAATAATATCCAAAAATAAATACTGCTACCAATAAAATTGAAAATGCCTTCAAAATAAATCTTGTTGTTACGTCCCCTCCTAAAAATATATTAATAACGGTAATCAGGTCACCAATAATAACAATGGATGCAATAAAGAGAGTAAAATAAATCAGCCACTTTCTTATTTTTGACTCTCTCACTGCGGCCTCCTTTGCATATATTTTATTCAACCACCAAGAGATTAAGATAAAAACAGGAAATACTATTATTAAAGAAGAAATGGCAAACCTCATCGGGCCATTAATGCCGTTATAATAATAGTAGCTCCTTAAAGCATCCGGAAAAAAATAGTTTACATATTGCCATAGCAAAGTCACAAAGCTAATGGCCGACCAATATAATGTAACGATTGCCAAAAGATGCAAAAATAAATCTCTTGGCAAGTTTCTTTTTATTTCTTCCATCATTTTTTCCCGCCTCTTGGACGGAACAATTAATTTTAAAAACTCATTAAAATGGCTCCCAGAGCGATCATCAATGCCCCTAGGCCCGATTTTAATGTGATTTTTTCTGCCAAAAATAAGGCTGCAAAAATTAAAACAAACACAACGCTTGTGCGATCTATTGCAGCAACTCCCGAAGCGGGGCCGTATTTTAATGCCACAAAATAGCACAGCCAGGACAAGGCTCCCGCTACTCCCGATAACATAATAAAAAGCATGGGTTTACCCATTAAAGTAGAAAGAGAATCAAACTTTCCCAAAGACAAGGAAATAATCGCTAAAAAAATTCCCATTATCAAGGCTCTGACGGTTGTGGCCAAAGTAGAGTCAACATTGGCAATTCCTATTTTACCAAATATTGCCACGAGGCCGGCGAACACTGCCGATCCGATTGAAAATAAAACCCAGCTTTGCATAATTGATTTATTTAATTAATCTTACTTTAAAAAGCCGCCTGCTTGCAATTCCCAAAGCTTTTTATAAGCGCTTTCACTGTTTTTTATCAGGCTTTCGTGTGTGCCCTCTTCTATAATCTGGCCCTTGTCAATCAAAATTATCCTGTCCATTTTTTGAATTGTACTAAGTCTGTGAGCAATAACAATAGTCGTTTTATTTTTCATCAGAGTATTAAGCGCATCTTGAATCAATGCCTCGGATTTTGAGTCAAGTGAAGAAGTTGCCTCATCCAAAACCAATATTGGAGCATTCTTCAAAATCGCTCTTGCAATCGCCACTCTCTGCCTTTCTCCGCCAGAAAGTTTTACTCCGCGTTCACCAACATAAGTTTCAAACCCCAAAGATAAATCTTTTATAAACTCATCACAGTGGGCGAGATGGGCGGCCTTTTCAATTTCTTCTCTCGTGGCATCGGGTTTTCCATAGGCTATATTTTCTGCCAAGGTGCGGTGAAACAAAATTGGATCCTGGGGCACCAGAGAAATATTTTTTCTAAGACTGTCTTGCGTGACAGAGGCGATGTTTTGTCCGTCAATTAAAATTTGGCCTGATGTTGCAGAATACATCCTTAGAATCAGCCTTACAAATGTTGTTTTACCCGCTCCCGAACTTCCAACCAAGGCTATCTTTTCGCCAGCTTTTATTTCTAAATTTACATTTTTTAGGATCTGACGCGTTTCATTAAAGCTAAAATCCAAATTTTCAAATTTTATTTCGCCTCTCTTTACTTCCAAATCTTTTGCGGTAGGGGAATCTTTTATTTCATATGGCAAAAGTAAAATTTCAACCATTTCTTTTGAGTCTGCATATGATTGATAAACACTTTTAATAATTCTACCAAACCCCCAAAGCTGTTCTATGAGGCTGACAATATATGTTTGAAACAGCACAAAAACTCCAACCGTTATCAGTCCCTGCTGCCAATATTTAATAGCAAAATAGAACAATAAAAATTCTATCAAAACTCCCAATAGCGCTTGTAAAGCCCACATTATAGAATCCAAATTCCAGCTGAGTTTGTAAGCATCGGACTGCTCGTTTGTTACTTTTTTATAACCTAAAGACTCAAAATTAAACCTGCTAAAAAGTGATATGGTATTTTGGTTTGTCACGGTATCTGACAGATATGCTGTTGAATTTGAGTCCACCTCGGCCACTTTGATGTCGTATTTTACTTTCCATTGGGAAAAAATTATATTAATCCCCATAAATATCGCTGTCCAGACAATAAGAATAAATGCAATCCATTTATTTATAAAAAAGACTATGGAAATAATAGAAATCACTTTGATAAAAAGCGGTAAAACTCCGTACAACATCTGGTCAGCCAAAGTTTCAAAGGCTCTTGCAAACCTGTTTACCTTTTGAGACAAAGATCCTGTAAAATTATTGGCGAAAAAATTGTATGAATGCCTTATTAGATAGTTGTACGATTTCTGCCTAAGCCTGGCCATTGTGTCGGCTTCTATAGAGATTATCAGATAATTATATATGCGACTGAATAACCATATCACTAAATTTATTGCCGCTATCTGGATTATTATTATAATAAGCTGTTGGGCGACCTGAGTTTTCTGACCCTCGCGGTAAATAATATCAAAAAATTCTTTATAAAGAAGGGGATATACTGCCGCCAGCACATTCCAAATAACAATTGACAAGATGGCAAAAAACAATGCCCATTTCTGCGGCTTTAATTCCTGCCAAAAAGCAGCAAAAACATCCGTAATTTTTACCTCTGGATAAGTTATGTTTTTTGTTTTTAGCTTGTCTTTTTTCATGGTGGACCCATCGGGAATTGAACCCGAACCTCGTCAATGCGAATGACGCGTAATGCCGTTTTACTATGGGCCCTTTATTTGTCGGGGCGCCGAGATTTGCACTCGGGCTAATTCATCCATTTTATGATATAATAACATAAAATGGCTAAATTATCAAAAACAAAATGTTTTAATTGCGGTAAAATTTTTTACCGGCCAACGAGGCGTTTTAATGAAGCTATAAAATTTGGTTGGCATCAGTTTTGCTCTTTCGATTGTCAATTCAAATTTAAAACTAAAAAAAGAACTATTTTAAAATGTGAAAATTGCGGGAAAAAGTTTAAACGGATATCAAATAACATATCGCCTCATAATTATTGCTCCGGTTCGTGCGCGGCAATTGCAAATAACAAAAAAAGGCCAGAGAGGGGTGCCCTGGAAATAAAATGCCGTTATTGTGGTAAAAAATTTAAAAGATGGATTGTTGGCAACAAGAAGTATTGCTCGCGAAGATGCATGACACTAGATAAAAGTAAAACTCCTGAGGAATTAATTTCTATAATTCAAAAAAAATATAAAAAATTAAAACGGGTTCCAAGCAGGCGGGAAATGGATAAAGTCTACGAAGCTTGCCGAAAAATTTTTGGCACATGGAATAGGGCGATTTTGGCGGCTGGATTAATCCCTAATAGGTCTGATAATAACAGAATGTACAAAAGAATAATGGGCAAAGCAAAGGATGGACACTTTTGCGATTCTGTTTCCGAAATTTTGATTGATAATTGGTTATATAAAAATAAAATTTCTCACCAAAAAAATGCTTTATATCCAGACACTAATCACAAAGCAGATTGGCAAATAACCCTTAATGGCAAGCCTATTTTTGTGGAATATTTTGGATTAGCAAATGACAGCCCGAGATACGATAGGGCCGTAAAACGGAAAATAATACTTTGTAAGGAGCAAAAAATTCCCTTGGTTGCAATTTACCCAAAGGACATATATCCAAAAAATAATTTTGAAAATAACCTAAAAAATAAATTTAAAGATTATTTTGCTGCTTAACATTCCGGGGTAGAAGAGTCGAACTTCTGCCTTACGCTCCCGAAGCGTAAATTCTACCGTTAAACCAACCCCGGTTATTTATGTTACCCAATATTTTTGTTTTGTCATTTCATCGCGTTTTATCTGGACATCTTCTTTCTGCTCCTTAAACTTTTCGGACAATTTTTTTAACTCCTTTTCACTTAATTTTCCAAGCTTTTCAATTTCTGACTTTAAAAATTCTTCATCGTTCTTTTTCGGGTCTTCTAAAACATACCCCAATAAAATGTCTAAAATTTGCCCAACCTGTGGCCCTGGCCTTACCTGCAAAGTTTCCATAATATCGGCGCCGTTAACTTTTAACATTTTAGCCGAGATAGGATCTTGGGCAACTTTTTCAATTAAATATTTTAAGTGTCTTAATTTATAGGGCTCTGCCTTTGGTACACCAGAGCCTTTTCTATCAGCCATTCTTACCTGCAAAAGCTCTTCCATATTTTCTGTACCTACATTTTTTACAAGTCTCCTCACCGAAGCCTCGCTCACTTCTCCGACATTGTAATAAAACAAATGGTATCTTACAAGCTTTGTGATTTTTTGAACATCTTTTTTGGGAAACTTCATCCTGTTTAAAATCTGAAAAGTCATTTTTGCCCCAACAATTTCATGGTTGTAAAAAGTTGCATTTTCGCCCTCACCATTTTTTACCTTAGGTTTTGCAATGTCATGCAACAGGGAAGCCAGCCTTACATATATATTGTATTTCTTTTGGGCTGTAAACTCCAAAGCCTTTAAAGCATGCCAATAGCAGTCAAATGTGTGGTGCTTATTTTGCGAAACCCCGCAGTTATCCAAAAGCTCAGGCAAAACATATTTTAATAAATCCAGCTCGCGTAGAAGCTCTATGCCATCAACAGGGTCGTCTGACATTATAATTTTAACAAACTCGTCTCTTATCCTTTCCTGGCTGACAGCCTCCATCCAAAAACTATTTTTCTTTATTGCCTCTTTTGTTTTTTCTTCTATGTCAAAATTTAAAACACAGGCAAACCTTACGGCCCTTAACATTCTCAAGGCGTCCTCATTAAATCTTTCCTCTGGATTTCCCACGGCGCGGATAAGCTTGCTTTTCAAATCTTTCTGCCCGCCAAACAAGTCTGTAATTTTGCCGTGTAAATCCATAGCAAAAGAATTTATCGTAAAGTCTCGACGCGACAAGTCCTCCTGCAAATTTTTGGCGTATTCAACTTTATCGGGGTGCCTTTTATCAGTGTATTTTGCTTCTGTTCTATATGTGGTAATTTCAACTTCAGAAATTTTTTCAGAACCCGTGCGCGCAGTTACAGTTAAAAACTTATTTTCGTAAAAGCTATTTGGAAAAACTTTTTGGATTTGTTCTGGGGTGGCATTAGTGGCAACATCCCAGTCTTTTGGCTCTTTTTTTAACAAAAAATCGCGCACGCATCCGCCTACAACATATGCCTCAAATTCCGCCCTTTGCAGGCCTTCTATTATATTTTTAACCTCCTTGGGGATCATAATTTGTTTATATTAGCTTAGAATTTGCTTTTTTTCAATTTTTGGGTTAAAATTTGCTCATAGCACTTAACACCTCGCCCTCGTGGTGAAACTGGATATCATACCTGGCTTCGAACCAGGAGTTCCAGGCTCGAGTCCTGGCGAGGGCACAAAGCCAAGCTTTTAAATCTTATGAATAAAAAGTTTTTTGCAATAATATTATTTTGTTTCTCGATTCTTCCGATAGTTGTGCTGGCTCAGGGCTTGGTGCCCTGCAATAACGGTTGTACACTGAATGATTTTTTTATAATGCTGGGTAATATATATAGATTTATTGTAAATGTAATAGCGGCCCCATTGGCCACTTTGGCAATTTTAATCGGAGCATTTTTTATGATAACATCGGCTGGAAATCCAAACAGATTTGCCAGGGGGAAGCAAATTTTACTCTTGGCGGTGATTGGCATGCTTTTGGCATTTGGCTCGTCTATGCTTATAAAAGCATTCCTTGGCATATTAGGATATCAATATGCAAACAGCCTGCCTTAAATAAACTCTGTCTTGCCCCCGTAGCTCAATTGGCAGAGCAGCTCCCTCTTAAGGAGACGGTTCCGAGTTCGACTCTCGGCAGGGGCACAAACTTTTAATTATAGAAAGTCCCCTCACGGGGCTTTACAAAACTATAAAAATAGAGTATTATCTGTTTATAAAACAAACTACAAATGGCATTAACAACCAAAGAAAAATCTAGAATCATCAAGGAAATAGGCCTTAATGAAAAAGACACAGGATCTGCTGAGGTGCAGGTTGCTTTGCTGTCAAAGGAAATTGATAAGTTAGCTTTGCACCTAAAAAAGCACACCCAGGATATTCACTCAAGAAGAGGGCTTATCAAAATGGTTATAAAGAGAAAGAAGCTTCTCACTTATCTTAAAAAAGAATCCGAAGAAAAATACGCAGAGGCGATAAAAAAACTCGGGTTAAAAAAATAGGGGCTTCGTTTGTAAATTATGGCAGTGCCAAAACCAAAAGAGCAAAGGGTGGAAGTATTGATAGATGTGCAGAACTTATATTATTCTGCAAGAAATTTGCATCACTCAAAAGTAAACTTTGCCGAAGTTTTAAAGCAAGCCGTCTCAGGCCGAAAATTTATTCGCGCATTTGGCTATGTTGTGCGCACAAAAACTGGGGAAGAAACCCCATTTTTTGATGCTTTAACAAAAATTGGCATTGAAACCAGGGTAAGAGACTTGCAGGAATGGTATGGCGGAGCCAAAAAAGCCGATTGGGATGTTGGCATTGTTATTGATGCCATACGCACAGCTCCCAGCCTGGATGTGATTGTTTTAGTTTCTGGCGATGGAGATTTTATCGCCCTGGTTGAATATTTAAAAAACCAAGGTAAAAGGGTGGAAGTAATGGCCTTTGGCAAAAGCACTTCTTTAAAATTAAAAGAAGTTGCTGATGAATTTATTGATATGGACGAGCAGGTTGGAAAATTTTTATTGCCCGGCGAGAGAGTAAAGGATAAATTGACGAAAAACCAAAAAATATAATTAAATAAGGGTGGCAATATACTAATTCATACTGATGATACAAATAATTTTGTATTAACGGCATGCATTCGTATATTGGCTCCAAAAAAACAATATATGATAAAAGAAAAATTTGAAGTAGAAGTTGGCGGAAAGAAAATTTCCATATCAACGACAAACTGGGCCGAGCAGGCCTCTGGCTCTTGCCTTGTGCAAATGGGCGAAACATCAGTAATGGTAAACGCCACAATGTCGCCTGTTACAAGAGAGGGAATAGATTTTTTTCCTCTAACAGTTGAATACGAAGAAAAGTTTTATGCGGCCGGTAAAATTTTTGGTTCAAGATTTTTGAAAAGAGAGTCTAGGCCAACAGACGAAGCCGTTTTGACTTCCAGAATAATTGACAGGGCTATAAGGCCACTATTCCCTAAAGATTTTAAAAAAGAAATACAAGTTGTTGCAACCTGCTTGTCTTGGGATGGAGAAAACGATTCTGATATTTTAGGTATGCTGGGTGCCAGCTTTGCCTTGGCAATTTCAAATATTCCATGGGCAGGTCCTTTAGCATCCGTGAGAATAAACCGCGTAAATGGAAACTGGATAATAAACCCAACCTACCTAGAAAGATCTCAAGGTAATATGGATTTAACTTTTGCCGCTATTGAAAAAAATGGCGAGGTTTTAGTAAACATGATTGAAATGGGCTCCAAAGAAGTTTCCGAAAAAGATTTTTTGGATGCTTTTGATGTTGCTGAAAAAGAATTAAGAAAACTTATTGATTTTCAGAAAGAAGCTGTTAAAAAAATCGGCAAAGAAAAGGCTTCCTATGAGTCATCGGTTGGGATTGAAATTGAAAACCAAATCAAAGGATGGCTTGGAGACAAACTTGAAAAAACAATTGATAATCTGCCCGCCGGAGAAAAAAATCTCGGACCAATTGAAACCTTACAGCAAGAGCTTGTAAAATTTTTGGAAGAGAAAAAAATAGAAGGAAATATAAAGGGACAAGTTCAGGATTATTTTGAGAAAGAAATTGAAAGATTGATAATCAAAAATATAATTGAAAAAGATAAAAGGCCCGACGGCAGAAAATCAACGGAAATCAGGCCGTTGTCTTGTGAGGTGTCAGTTTTACCAAGAACCCACGGAAGCGGAGTCTTTTACAGAGGACTTACCCATGTGCTATCTATCTTGACTTTGGGTGGTCCTGGCGACCAGCAAACCTTGGAGGGTATGGAAATTGTTGGCAAAAAAAGATTTTTGCACCATTATAATTTTCCTCCATATTCAACTGGCGAAACAGCCCCAATCCGTGGCCCAAAAAGAAGAGAAATCGGGCATGGAGCCTTGGCTGAAAAAGCTTTACTGCCTGTAATTCCAGAACCTGAAAATTTTCCATATACAATAAGAATTGTTTCTGAAGTTGTGAGCTCAAATGGATCCACTTCTCAAGCTAGCGTATGCGCAGCAACAATTGCGCTAATGGATGCGGGTGTTCCAATTAAGGCACCTGTGGCCGGTATTTCTATTGGCCTAGCAAAGAACGAAGAAACGGGAGAGTATAAGGTGTTAACGGATATCCAGGGACCAGAAGACCATTATGGAGATATGGATTTTAAAGTAGCGGGTACTCGAGATGGGATTACCGCTGTGCAAATGGATATTAAAATTGATGGCATAGACAGAAAAATAATGGAAGAGGCTTTGGAAAGAGCAAAGGATGCAAGATTTAAAATTCTTGATGTGATAACAAGCCAAATACCAGAATTCAGAAAACAGCTTTCACCATATGCTCCAAAAATTATTTCCTTTACCATTAACCCCGCCAAAATCGGCGAGGTTGTAGGACCCAAGGGCTCAATGATAAACAAAATCATTGAAGAGTGCGGAGGAGTTGCCATTGATATTGAAGATTCTGGATTTGTTGCTGTGACTGGTGTAAATCAGGCCGATGTTGATAAGGCTGCCAACTGGATAAAATCAATTGTAAAAGAAGTACAGGTGGGTGAAATTTATGAAGGGGTTGTTAGAAAAATTATGGAATTTGGAGCCTTTGTAGATATTTTACCCGGCCAATCCGGATTGGTGCATATTTCAAAATTTGCTAAAGAAAGAGTTGATCGAGTTTCTGATATGGTGAGGGAGGGGGATAAAATCCCAGTAAAAGTTGTTGAGATAGACGGTCAAGGCAGAATAAACTTGTCTGCCGTTGATGCGGGATTTAAGCCAAAACCAAAAAACTAAAAGTACAAAAAAAGTAGACGCCCGACGTCTACTTTTTTTAAAGTTAGTACAAAAATCGCCCCGTGCTCGTGGCGATTTTTTGTTGATAATAAAAAATCGTTTTGCTATGGCGATTTTTTGTTGTATAATAAAACAATATGCCAACAGAAGTTGAAGAATTACAAGTTAGAGAATTTCTAAAAAGGGCTGAAATAAAAACTATGAAAAAAGACCTAAGGGGTCTTCGAGAGGTTGACGCACTTAAAGAAAGGGACAAAATTGCCACCATAAAAACACTTGAAGAGCAAAGACTTGAACACGAAAAAAGGTTAAGGGAAAAAGAAGAAGCAACTATTGCTCTTGAAAAAATCAAGAGAGAGAAGGTGCTATCAGAAAATGCGGTCCAAGAAAGGCTCGCAGAAAAAGACTTAAAAGAGTATGCTACAGAAGAAGAACGCCAACAAATCTTTCTTTTTGAATCCCAAAGACTCGCCTTTGAAAAGAAAATAGAAGAAATAGATATTCAGAAAGATCCTGCTTTAAAATTACAAAAAAACCAAATTCTTTTACAAAAACAAGAACTACAAGCAAAGCTTAATGCCGTCGAAGACGAAGAACGAAAGATGGAAACCGAACAGTCGTTTATTATTGAAAAATCCCAGACAAGCGTAATTGCCTCTGAAAAAAAGAGTCTTGAAGAAAGGCGTGCGGAACTGGAAAAAGGCATACAAGATGTTGAAAAGAGAAGATGGGTAGTAGAAGGCGAAATTAAAAAAATTGAGGAAAAAGTATCCGATATTGATGATGCGGCGAAAGACTTAGTTGCTGAAAAAAATGATCTTGGCCAAAAAATTCTGGGGGTGGATAAGTCATTAAGAGATATTTATTCTGGCGTAGTAGAAAGGGTACAACAACAAAAGGTAGCTAGACTAGAAGAAAGACAAAAGGCACAGGGAGCAGTGGCAGAGATTCACCTTAGGGAAAAAGAAGAGGTCCAAAGACAACAATGGAGACCAACGGCACCTAAAAAACAGGATATTAAAAAAGAAGAATTTACATCAAATATAGTGTCGCCCGGAGCAACTCCCGTCATCCCAGTTAAGAGAAAAATAAATGTTTCCGAAGAAGAAATTCAAAGAAAGAAGTTTTTAGAAGATGTTGAAAAATGGACAAAAGAAAAAGAACAACAGGAGAATAAAATCCAACAAAATTCTACAGATAATATAGTACCAATCCCTCCAAAAAAGAATTAAATATTCGCCAATCATTAAAACAAATGGAACAAAAATTAATAGAAGAATTAAAAGAAAAATTAGAGACTGAAAAAAATTCTTTAGAAAAAGAATTAGAAAGATTTGCGAAAAAAGACGATTCTCCAAAAGGAGACTGGGAGACAAAATATCCCAATCGTGAAGACGGCGACTCCCTGGAAGAAGCCGATGAAGTTGAAGACTTTAATAATCTGCTCCCCATTGAGTATAGCCTTGAAACAAAGCTTCGAGACGTGAACGTAGCCTTAGAAAAAATTAAAAATGGAACCTATGGAACCTGTGAAAATTGCGGCCAAAAAATAGAAGAAGCTAGACTTAGAGCTAATCCAGAAGCCAAGCTTTGCCTAAAGTGTAACGATAATAAATAGAACTAACCCCTGTAAACAGGGGTTTTTGTTTGCGCCTGAACCTTGACATTATTTAAAAAGAGTATTACTTTAAAATTAGAACCTTACCATTTTTCAATCTTTTTGGGCCAACGTCGGCAAATTAAGGTTGAAATACATCAAGGAGTTGAATTATGAAGTTTGCGAAAAGTCTGTCTGTTTTGTGTCTCGTTGCTCTCGTCCTTATGCCAGTCTGCGGATGTGGTAGTAAGACGAACGTGTTTCCCATCAAAGCCATGGAAGATGCCATTAAGGCGGAAACGCCGGCATTCATCCAGCTTGGCGATGTGCAGGTCGAGCCTGTCATCGGTCCCGACGGTAGGGGCAAGGTAAACTTTAAGGTTGAGTTCTCGGC
>Ga0265297_10003158_pt1 | contig 30669 bp, 29 predicted proteins | sample Munlanlwell13791_FD_192502 | JGI IMG/M metagenome (GOLD analysis project Ga0265297, IMG submission 192502) | Leachate microbial communities from a municipal landfill in Southern Ontario, Canada - Leachate well 137-91 | ecosystem: Engineered > Solid waste > Landfill > Unclassified | place...
GGCGGCGGCGGGGCTGCCGCTTCCACCACGGGTGGTGGCGGCGGGGCCGGCGGCGTCAGCACGGGAGCGGCTTCCGCGACCGGCGGGGGCGGCGGCGAGGCCGGGCGGGCGGCGGTCGCCGGGGCGGGTTTGCGCGGGCGGGCCGGGCGCGCGGGACGCGGTGGCGGGCTGCCGACCAGATCGTCCAGCACCGACATGTCGACGGTGACCGAGGGCTGATGGGTGCCACCGATGACGATCGTCTGATAGTCGACGCCGAGGTCGTTGCCCTGGCCGCGGCGCGCGGGCGCCGGGTGGATGATGGCGGGAACGGTGAGATGCAGGCCGGTCGACTGGTCGTCGTCATTGCCACCGGCATGGGCGGGTGCCGAGGCGATGAACCCGGCCAAGGCGACCAGAAGGGCGGCGATAGAAACGCAGGACCTCGCGGCCCCGACGCCTTGCCGTGCCCTGGCGGCTGCCCTCATGCCCCTTGTACTCCCCAGTTGCCTTGCTCTCTTATCAGGAAGAGACGAGTCGCGAAACCGGCGAAATGGTGCGATGCCACGCCACCGTCGCGCAACTGCCGATCATTCCGCCTCTTTTTCGCCCTCTGCGGCATCCTTGCGCGGCTTCACGCGCTTCGGGCCGAGGCCGGCGCGCTCGACCAGGCGGCGCAGCTTCTCGTGCACGATCTCGTTGCCGGCGATGATCTCGGGCGCTTCCAGGACCTTCTTGGCGCCGCGCACGTCGGTCACGAAACCGCCCGCCTCGCGCACCAGGATGATGCCCGCCGCAATGTCCCAGGATTGCAGCCCGGTCTCCCAGAAGCCGTCGAAGCGGCCTGCGGCGACGAAGGCGAGGTCGAGGGCGGCCGAGCCGAAGCGCCGGACGCCGGCCACTTCGCGCATGACGAGGCCGAGCTCCTTGAGGAAGCGCATGTGGTCGCCCCGGCCGTGGAACGGAATGCCCGTGGCGATCACGCATTCCTTCAGGTCCTTGCGGACGGCGACCCGCAGGCGGCGGTCGTTGCAATAGGCGCCGGCGCCCTTCTCCGCCCAATACATCTCGTCGGTGATCGGGTTGTAGACCACGCCGGCGATCACCTCGCCGTCGCGCTCGCAGCCGATCGAGATCGCGAAATGGGGCAGGCCGTGCAGGAAATTGGTGGTGCCGTCCAGGGGATCGATGATCCAGCGGTGCGACTTGTCGCTGCCTTCGACGATGCCGCGCTCTTCCATCAGGAAGCCGAAGTCGGGGCGCACGCGCGCCAGTTCGGCATAGAGGACGTCTTCCGCCTTCTGGTCGGCGACCGAGACGAAATCCGACGGCCCCTTCTTCGAGACCTGGAGGTTCTCGACCTCGCCGAAATCGCGCTTCAGGCCGCGGGCGGCCTTGGTGGCGGCGGACGCCATGACGTTGATGAGCGGCGAACGGAACGCCATCGGAGAACCTCGGACTGGAGAAGGAGCGGCCGCTGCTGTGAGCGGGCGCGGACCCTATCAGGACGGGGCGGCGGGGTCAAACGCCGCCCCGGTTCCTCAGGCGACGGACTGGGTCAGATGGGCGGCGATGGCGCGCTTCACCGGGCTCAGGCGGTCGGCGACATGCAGCGCCGCCTTGCGCAGCAGGCGGGCCGGGCCGCTGTCGTCGGTATAGAGCGAGGCGATCACATTGGTGCCCTGGTAGAGCGGGAAGGTGGCCAGGCGGTGCGACCGTTCGTAATCGGCCAGCAGGGCATTGGCGGCGAAATCCCGCCCGCCTTCGATCGCCTTGCGCATCCGGCTCGACAGGCGCTCCGCGCTCTGCAGGCCGAAGTTGAAGCCATGGGCGGTGACCGGGTGCATGCCGACCGCGGCATCGCCGATCAGGGCCGCCCTCGTGCCGGCGAAATGATGGGCATAGACCCCGACGAGGGGGTAGGAATGGCGGGTGGAGATCACCCGCATCCGGCCGAGCCTTCCGTCGTAACGCGCGGTGATCGCTTGGCCGAAGGCCTCGTCGTCGAGCGCCATGGTGGCCTTCATCTCGTGCTCCGGCAGGGTCAGCACGGCCGAAGCGCGGTTGCCGTTGAGCGGCAGCATGGCCAGCGTCTGGCCATAGCCGAACCATTCCCAGGCGACGTGATCATGAGGCAATTCGTGCTCGACCCGGCACACCATCATGGTCCGCCCGAAATCGCGCGACGCGGCGCCGATACCGAGCATCCGCCGGGTCTCGGAATAGCGGCTGTCGGCCGCGACCAGGAGGCGCGTCTCGATCGTCGTGCCGTCGGACAGGGTGAGCAGCACATCCTCCGCCCGCCGCTCCAGCGAGACGAGACGGACGCCGGCCAGCAGCGTGGCTTCGCCAGCCGCCATCAGGGATTCGAAGGCGGCCTTGCGGATCAGGTGGTTGGGAACGAGGAAGCCGAGCTGGTCGTGGCCCGAGGCGGAAGCGCTGATCTTCATGGCGAAGAGCGACGGCCCGTCCATCACCTTGGCATCGCGGAGCGGGGAAATTTCCTCGGCCGGCAGGCGCTCCCACAGGCCGAGCTCTTCCATGATCCGGCGCGAGGCATGGGTCAGGGCGATCTCGCGGCCGTCGAAGGCGGGATCGGCCAGGGCGTCGTGGCCCTGCTGCTCCACCACGGCGACGGCAAGGCCGCAGCCCGAGAGCGCCCGCGCGAAACTGAGGCCGGCCGGCCCGCCGCCGATGATCGCCACATCAACCTTCATGACCGTCGTCCTCGTCGATCGCGTTTCGCAAACCAAGCGTTTTTCGAGCGCCCCTTGTCAAGCCGCCAGCGGTGCGGGGCGGCATTATGCCCGCGCCTGCGCCCGCTTCAGGGCGGAGAGCACGAGGGGCAGGCGGTCGTTGCCGAAATACATGTCGTCCCCGTCGACGAACATGGTGGGCGAGCCGAAACCGCCGCGGGCGATCAGCTCGTCCGTATTGGCGCGCAGCCGGTCCTTATAGTCGGGCGCGGCGATCTTGGCGAAGAATTCCGCCGGGTCGAGACCGACGGCAGCGAGCACGGGGGCGATCACCGCATCCTGGGAAATGTCTTCGAGCCGGCCCCAATAGGCTTCGAACAGGGCCTTGGCATAGGGCACCAGGACGCCGTGCTCGGCCGCGACGAAGCAGCCCCGCATCACCTTCACACTATTGACCGGAAAGACCGGCGGCTGGCCGATCACGATGCCGACTTCCCGCGCCCAATCCTGCATGTCCTTGACGTAATAGCGGAGCTTCACCGGGTTCGGCTTCTCGCGCCAGGCATAGACACTGTCGTTGACCGCGTTGAAGACGCCGCCGACCAGGAACGGGCGATAGGTCAAGGTCGCCCCGCCCTCCGCCGCCACCGCCTCGATCCGGGTGAAGGCGAGATAGGTCCAGGGACTCGAAATATCGAAGAAGAATTCGAGATGCGGCACAGTCCGGCTCCTCCCTGCCCTGACGTTTTCGCGATCGTGCCATGAAGCGGTGGCCATGCGCCATCGCCGCCGCCCGTGTAGGCTTGGCGCGTCACCAGACCCTGGGGAGGAATGCCGTGGCGGACGAACTGGTCTTCTATACCAACCCGATGTCGCGCGGGCGGATCGCGCGCTGGATGCTGGAGGAAGTGGGGCAGCCCTACCGGGCCGAGATCCTGACCTATGGCGGCACCATGAAGTCGCCCGACTATCTGGCGATCAATCCCATGGGCAAGGTGCCGGCACTGGTCCATGGCACCACGGTGGTGACCGAGGCGGCGGCGATCTGCGCCTATCTGGCCGACGCCTTTCCCGAAGCCGGCCTCGCCCCGGCGCCGGGCGACCGCGCCCGCGGCCCCTATTACCGCTGGCTCTTCTTCGCGGCCGGGCCGCTCGAAGCCGCGGTGACCGACCGGGCCATGGGCGTCCAGGTCCCGCCCGAGCAGCGGCGCATGGTCGGCTACGGCTCCTTCGACGAGGTCATGGCCGCCCTCGAAGGCGCCCTCACCCCCGGCCCCTATCTGCTGGGCGAGCGTTTCTCGGCGGCGGACGTCTATGTCGGCGCGCAGATCGGCTTCGGCCTGCAGTTCGGCTCGATCCCGCGCCGACCCGTGTTCGAAGCCTATGCCGCCCGCCTGCAGGGCCGGCCGGCGGCGCAGCGCGCGGCGGCACTCGACGACGCCCTGATGGCGACGCCGGCGCCATGAGCTTCACCCTTTCGGCCCTCGACCAGTCGCCGATAAGGGACGGCGGCACGCCGTCCCAGGCGATCGCCGAGACCGTGGCCCTGGCCAAGCATGTCGAGGCGCTCGGCTATCACCGCTTCTGGTGCGCCGAGCATCACGCCTCGGCCGCCTTCGCCGGCTCGATCCCGGAAGTACTGATCGCCCATCTGGCGGCCGTGACGGAGAAGATCCGCCTCGGCAGCGGCGGCGTCATGCTGAGCCATTACGCCCCGCTCAAAGTGGCCGAAGCCTTCCGCATGCTGGAGACCTTGCACCCCGGGCGGATCGATCTCGGCCTCGGCCGGGCGCCGGGGGCCGACCAGCGCACCACCGCGGCGCTGCGCCCGGGGCCGAGCGCCTATGGCCCGGAAGTGTTTCCCGAACAGCTCGTCGACCTCGTGGGTTTCCTGCGCGACAACCTGGCGCCGGACCATCCCTTCGCCAAGATCGCCGCCCAGCCCCGGGGCGAAACCATGCCGGAGCTCTGGCTGCTCGGCTCGGGCGGGGATTCGGCGGCCTATGCCGGGGCGCTGGGGGCCGGCTTCGCCTTCGCCCATTTCATCAATCCGGACAGTCTGGCCGTCGCGGTCGAGACCTACCGGCGGAGCTTCCGGCCCGGCCTGTTCGACCGGCCGCGCCTGATGCTGGCGGTCTTCGCCCTGGCCGCCGATACCGAGGCGGAGGCGCGGCGCCTGGCCAAGACGCGGGACCTCTGGGTCCTCAATCTGCTGGCCGGGCGCAACATCCCCTTCCCCGATCCGGACGGCATCGACCTCGACACCCTGCCGGTCGACGTGCGCCGCCGCCTGGCGCTGGTCGCGGCCCGGGGCGTCGCCGGTTCGGCCGACCAAGTGAAGGAGCGGCTGAGCGCCATGGCCGAGAGCGTCGGGGCGGACGAGCTGATGATGGTCACCATCACCTACGACTTCGCCGCGCGGCTGCGCTCCTACGAGCTGCTGGCGCCCGGCACCTGGTGACGTCAGGGCCGGGGCGGCGGCATATCATCCGGCATCGGGCCGTCCAGCATCGGGCCGCCGGGAGGGCCGCCGTGTTCCGCCCCTTCCGGCCGGGGCGGGCGGCCGTCGTCGGCTCGGCTCGGCTTGAAGCGGCGGCGATCCTCGACCGAGAGCTTGCTCGCCACCTCGACGAAGGCGCGCTGATAGCGGGCCTGGATCGCGGCATTCTGCGCATTCATGTGGTCGAGCGCCGCCGCCAGGGCCGCCTGGTCGAGCGGATCGGCCTCGAGCAGGGCCTTGACCTGCTTCCGGCTCTCACGCAGTGCCAGGAATTCGTCGCGCAATTCCTTGCGCGTGGCCCGCATGGTCTCACGGACCACGTCCCGCCCCTCGGGCGAGAGCTGGCCGAACAGGCCTTCGGTGGCGCTGGGTCCGCCCAGGGCGAAGGGCGGCGGTGGCGGCGGAACCCAGCGATGAGCGACGACGATGCCGGCGACCACCAGATTGGCGCCCAGCGAGACCACCAGGGCGACGATCAGGCCGATGAACCAGCGGCGATCAACTGTCATAGGAATCTCCCGCCGTCAGGGCCTGAAGCTCGAGGCTCGCGGCATCGTCGCCGGCATAGGTGGTGAGGGGATCGCCGATCAGGCCCGACCAGCCGGCGAAGACGCCGATCAGCAGCGAGGCGGCGAGCGCAAAGGCGGCCGGCGCCAGGAAGCGGCGCGGCCGGAAGGGCACGACAGTGTCGCGGATGGTCTGGCCCGTGGCGCGGGCCGCGGCCAGGATGCGGGCCTTCAGGTCGGCCACGTCCGGCGCCGGGCGGCGCACCAGGGTATCGAGCCGCTGCGCCTCCGCCAGCAGGATCCGGGCGGCGGACGAGGTGGCGAGCAGGCCGCGCGCCTCGATCGCCAGGACGGGCGGCCAGGTTTCGAGATCGGGACCCAGGCGGTCCAGGAGTTCGGCGAAATGCTTGTCGGTCATCGGTCGGGTCATGATCAGCCGGCCTCCGCCGGGGCATAGTCCGCCAGGCTGGCGCGCAAGGCGCGCCGGGCCCGGACCAGAAGGGATTCGAGGGCGCCTTCGCTGACCTCCAGCACGGCCGCGGCCTCGGCCTGACTGAAGCCGTCGACCAGGCAGAGCCGCACGGCGCGCGACTGGCGCTCCGGCAGGCCGCCGAGGGCCGCATCGAGCGCGCGGGCGAGCGCCGCCCGTTCGGTCGCCATCTCCGGGTCCTCGCCGGGGTCGACCGGTTCCGGGATGTCGTCGAGCGGGGTCGGGCGCGCCTTCCGCATATGGTCGAGGGCAAGGTTCATCACGATCCGCCACAGCCAAGTCGAGACGCGCGCCGTCGGCTGCCAGGCCGCCGCTCGGGTCCAGACCCGCAGGAAGGCTTCCTGCGCGATCTCGTCCGCGATGGCGCGGCTGCCCGTCACGCGCTGTGCCAAAGCGACGGCGCGCGACAGGTGGCGGTCCATGAGCAGGGCGAAGGCCGCCTCGTCACCGCCGGCAATCCGTGCCATCAACAAGTCATCGTCGGGCACCGAAGTCGCGGGCGAGATGCCCATCATCCTGTCCTGTCATGCGTCCTGTTACGGCAATGGAACGCACCGGCCGGTAGATTCCTGCGCCGGCCCCTTTCGCACCGGGCCGGGCTTCGCTAGCTTCGGCAACGGGCGGGCTTGTTGCGCAGGAATCTATCATGGGTGAGACGCAACTGCGCGAACCGCTCGACGACCGCATTGCCGGATCGGACGGGGAACTGCACGACGACATCGTCGCGGCGCTCGACAGCGGCGAGGCCGAGGCGGTGCGTGGCCTCGCCGGCGCCCTCCATGTCGCCGACCTGGCCGACCTGATCGAGCATCTGTCGCACGACCAGCGCCGCGTCCTCTTCGCCTCGCTCGGCGACGACCTCGACCCCGAGCTTCTGTCCGAACTGCACGGCCCGGTCCTGGCCGAAGTGCTGGACCTGATCGGCCCGCGCGAAACCGCCGCCGCGCTGTCCCAGCTCGACACCGACGACGCGGTCTATGTCCTCAACGAATTCGACGACGAGCAACAGGCCGAGGTCCTGGCCGAACTGCCGGCGGACGAGCGCGCCACGCTGCAGGAAGGCCTGTCCTATCCGGAAGATTCCGCCGGCCGGCTGATGCAGCCCGACGTGGTCGCGGTGCCGGATTTCTGGACCGTGGGCCGGCTCCTCGAATTCCTGCGCAACGAGGCGGAACTGCCCGACCGCTTCTTCGAGATCGAGATCGTCGACGGGGAGCGCCGCCCGGTCGGCAAGCTGCCGCTCGACCGCGTGCTGCGCTCCAACGCCGACCTCCCCCTCGGCATGATCATGGAAGAGGCGGAGCATCTGATCCCGGTCGACATGGACCAGGAAGAAGTCGCCTTCCTGTTCCAGCAATACCGCCTGGTTTCCGCCGCCGTGGTCGACCGCGAGGGCCGCCTGGCCGGCGTCATCATGGCCGACGACGTCGCCGACGTGATCGAGGAAGAAGTCGAAGAGGACGCCATGCTGCTCGGCGGCGTGGCCGAGACCGACATCCAGGAATCGGTCTGGACCACGACGCGGACGCGCTTCGCCTGGCTCTTCGTCAATCTGGGCACCGCCTTCCTGGCCTCGGCCGTGATCGGCCTGTTCGATGCCGAGATCGAGAAGATCGTGGCGCTCGCCGTGCTGATGCCGATCGTCGCCTCGATGGGCGGCAATGCCGCGACCCAGACCCTGACCGTCGCCGTCCGCACCCTGGCGACGCGCGAGCTGACCTCGACCAACGCCAAGCGCGTCGTGCTCAAGGAAGTGCTGGTCGGCGCCATCAACGGCCTGGTCTTCGCCGCGATCGTGGGCGCCATCGGCTTTGCCTGGTTCGGCAATTTCGACCTGGGGATCGTCTTCGGCCTCGCCATGATCATCAACATGGTGGCGGCGGCGCTGGCCGGCGTGCTGGTCCCCCTCACGCTCGAACGGGTCGGGGTCGATCCCGCCGTGGCCTCCGGCGTCTTCGTCACCACGGTGACCGATGTCGTCGGCTTCTTCGCCTTCCTTGGCCTCGCCTCGGTCATTCTGCTGTGACGGGTGACAAACGGGCGGCGAGAGGCTAGACCCTTGCACGTTTGGCCAGCGAGTTGCCCACCATGGATCTCAGTATCGTCATTCCGGCCCTGAACGAGCAGGAAAACGTCGTCCCCCTGCTGGACGAAGTGCTGGCGGCCCTGCGCCCGCTGGGCATCGCCTTCGAGGTGATCTTCGTCGACGACGGTTCGGACGACGCCACCGCGGCCCGGCTCCAGGCCCGCATGGGCGACACGCCGGAACTGCGCCTGGTGCGCCACGCCCGGCGTTATGGCCAGAGCATGGGCGTGCGCTCGGGCGTGCTGGCCGCCAAGGGCACCTGGATCGGCACGCTCGACGGCGACCGCCAGAACGACCCGGCCGACCTGCCCAAGCTCTGGGCCGTGGCCAACGGGCCGGAGCAGCCGGGCGTGATCGCCGGCGAGCGAATCAAGCGGAACGACAATTGGCAGAAGCGCTATGCCTCGCGTTTCGCCAACTGGTTGCGCCGCAAGCTGCTGAACGACGGCACCAAGGACACCGGCTGCGGCCTCAAAATGTTCCGCCGCGACCTGTTCATGGAATTCCCGCATTTCGACCATATGCACCGCTACCTCCCGGCGCTGGCCCGGCGCCATGGCGCCAAGGTCGTGCCGGTGCCGGTGAACCACCGGGCACGGGAAGCCGGCACCTCGAAATACGGCACGCTCGACCGCGCCCTGGTCGGCGCGACCGACCTGTTCGGCGTCTGGTGGCTGATCAAGCGCTCCCACTTCCCGATCCGGCTGCGCGACGATGGCGGCGCCCGCTGAGCAGGCGGGGGCGTCCTGGGCCAGGTTCCTGGCCCTCGTCCTGCTCTGCCTCGCCGTCCTGACCCCGGGCCTCGCCGCCCTGCCGCCGACCGACCGCGACGAATCCCGCTTCGCCCAGGCCAGCCGGCAGATGGCCGAGACGGGCAATCACGTCGACATCCGCTTCCAGGACGTGCCGCGCTACAAAAAGCCGATCGGCATCTATTGGCTGCAATCGGCCGCCGTCGCCCTGGTGGGCGAGGGCGCGGCCAGCCCGATCTGGGTCTACCGCCTGCCCTCCCTGCTCGGCGCCATGATGGGCGTCCTCCTGCTCTATGGTTTCGGGCGGCGCTTCGCGGGCGAGAATGTCGCCTTCGCCGCCGCCGCCCTGCTGGCCGCGGCCCTGACCATGAATATCGAGGCGCGCCTGGCCAAGACCGACGCCATGCTGCTCGGCTCGACCGTCGGCGCGCTCGCCGCCTTCGGCCTGGTCTATGTCCGGCGGGCGGCGGGTCAGGCGGTTTCGATCGCCGCGCCGCTGGCGGGCTGGGCCTTCATGGGCATCGGCATCCTGATCAAGGGACCGATCACGCCCCTGATCGCCGCCCTCGCCGTCGCCAGCTTGGCGATCGCCGACCGCGGCAAGGGGCGCACGCTCGACTATCTGAAGGCGCTCCGCCCGCTCGCCGGCCTCATCATCGTGGCGGCGATCGCGGTGCCCTGGATCGTCGCCATCACGCTGCTGACCAAGGGCGCCTTCCTGGCCAATTCGGTCGGCGGCGACCTCGTGCCCAAGCTGCTCGGCGGGGAGGAGAGCCACGGCGCCCCGCCCGGCTATTACTTCGTCACCCTGTCCGCCATGCTGTGGCCCGGCGCCGTGCTGGTCGGCCTCGGGATTCCCTGGGCCTTCGCGCAGCGGCGGGAGCCCTGGGTGCGCTTCTGCCTCGCCTGGGCGGTGCCCGGCTTCCTGTTGTTCGAGTTGGTGCCGACCAAGCTGCCCCATTACACCCTGCCCTATTTCCCGGCCCTGCTGCTGCTCGGCACCGCCGCGGCACTGGACGGCTTCCGGCCGGAGACGGGGCTCGGCAAGGCGTGGCGGTTCCTGGTCCTCGCGGTCTTCGGTGCGGTCGGCCTGGCCCTCGGCTGCGGCCTCGCCGGGCTCGAATGGCATTTCGCCGGCGGGCCGGGCCTCGCCGGCATCGCCGCCGCCGCCGTCGGTGCCATGGCCACCGTCGCCGCCCTGGTCCTGCTGGCGCGCGGTGCCGCCGGGCGGGCGATCCCCATCATGGTGGTCGGCGCCGCCTTCCTCTATGGCGCCGCCTTCAGCGCGATCCTGCCCGGGATCGACGCGCTCTGGCCGGCACGCGGCGTCCGCGCCGAACTCGACCGCCTGGGCCTCGAGAATGCGCCCGCCCTGGTCGCCACCGGCTATGGCGAGCCGAGCCTGGTGTTCGAGACCCGGACCGACCTGAAGATCACCGGCGCCGAAGACGCCGGCCGGATCTTCGCCGCGACGCCGGGCGCCGTCGCCCTGGTCGAGGCCGGCAGCATGGACGCCTTCAAGGCCGCGATCGGCAGCACCGGCTTCCAGGACCTCGCCCATGTGAAGGGCATCAACGTCTCGCGCGGCAAGCCGGTCGACATCGCGATCCTGCAACGCACGCCATGAGCCCGGCCGCCCTGATCTGGACCCTGGCCCAGGACAGTATGGCCGGCACGGCCCGGATCCTGGCCCGGCACGGCGCCGTGACCGCGGCGGCCTGCCTCGGCCTGCTCACCCTCGGCTTCTGGGGTGACCGGCCGCTGGCGCTCTGGCTCTATAGCCTGCCGGCAGGGGACAAGGCCTTTTTCGCCGCGATCGACGAGGTCGGCCGTTCGGGCTGGATGTTCGCTTCCGCCGCCGCCGTGCTGGCCTGGGCCTTGTGGCGCCGCCGCCGGGACTGGGTGGTTCGGGCCGGTTTCGTCATCGGCGCGGTCGCCATGGGCGGCTGGCTGATCAATGTGATCAAGATCCTGGTCGCCCGGGCGCGGCCGCGCCTGCTGGTCGCCGACGGCACTTACGGCGTCCATTTCTTCGAAATCAGCGCGGACTGGAATTCCTTCCCCTCCGGCCATTCCCAGGCGATCGCCGGCTTCGCTGCGGCCCTCGGCTGTCTCTGGCCCCGGCTCCGGCCGGTGTTCATGGCCCTCGCCGTACTGCCCGCCGTGGCCCGCGCGGTGATGCTGAACCACTATGCTTCCGACGTGATCGCCGGCTATGCCCTCGGCACCATCGTCACCCTCGCCCTGGCCGAAGCCTGCCGTGCCCGCGGCCTCGGACCGCTCGCGGTGCAGGCGAGGGCTTGAACGCGCCGCGTCCCGGCCTATCCTCTTAACCTTCCAAAGGGGAGACGGGACATGGTGAAGCGGCTTCTGGCCCTGGCGTTGGCCTTCGCGGGGATGACGGCGCCGGCGCTGGCCAAGGACAAGGTGGTGTTCGGCACCAATTGGCTGGCCCAGGCCGAGCATGGCGGCTTCTACCAGGCGGTGGCCGACGGCACTTACGAGAAATACGGCCTCGAAGTCGAGATCCGCATGGGCGGGCCGCAGGTGAATCACGCCCTGCTGCTGGCCGCCGGCAGGGTCGACTTCAACATGGGCGGCGAAGGTTACGGCGCCCTCAACTACGTGCAGAACAATATCCCGATCCGCGCCGTCGCCTCGATCTTCCAGAAGGAACCGCGCGTGCTGGTCGCCCATCCCGATACGGGCGTGACCGATCTCGCTTCGCTGAAAGGCCGGCCGATCCTGCTCTCCAAGGATGCCTTGCAGACCTATTGGCTGTGGCTGAAGCGGACGCAGGGCTATACCGACGACCAGATCCGCCCCTATAATTTCTCCGCCGCCCCCTTCCTCGCCGACAAGATGATGGTCATGCAGGGCTATCTCTCGTCCGAGCCCTATACGGTCGAACAGGCCGGCGTGAAGCCCGTCGTGCTGCTCCTGGCCGATTACGGTTACGATACCTATTCGACCACGATCGAAGCCCGCCAGGACATGATCGACGGCAAGCCCGATCTCGTGCAGCGCTTCGTCGACGCCAGCGCGATCGGCTGGAAGACCTATCTCCGCGGCGATCCGGCCAAGGCCAACGCCCTGATCAAGGCGGCCAATCCGGACATGACCGACGACCAGCTCGCCTATGCGATCAAGGTGCTGAACGAGCACGGCATCGTCGAATCGGGCGACGCGCTCACCCACGGCATCGGCGCCATGACCGACGCCCGCTGGAAGAGCTTCTTCGACGGCACGGTGAAGGCCGGCATCTATCCGGCCGACCTGGCGCTGACCAAGGCCTATACGTTGCAATTCGTGAACAAGGGTGTCGGCCTGAAGTGAGGCTGCTCGGCCTCGACCGTCTCGGCCACCGTTTCGCTTCGGGCACCCAGGCACTGTCCGGCGTCTCGCTCGAGGTGGAACGGGGCGAGTTCCTGTCGATCCTGGGGCCGTCGGGCTGCGGCAAGTCCACCCTGCTCCGCCTCGTCATGGGGCTGGAACGGCCGACCGAAGGCGCGATCGCCTGGGCCGGCGCGCGGCCGCGCATCGGCGTCGTCTTCCAGGAGCCGACCCTGATGCCCTGGGCCAGCGTGATCGACAATGTCGCCCTGCCGCTCCGCCTCCAGGGCCTCGACCGGGCGGAACGGCTGGCGGCGGCGCAGGCGGCGATCGAGATGGTCGGCCTCGCCGGCTTCGAAAAGGCGGTGCCGCGCGAACTCTCCGGGGGCATGAAGATGCGCGTCTCGATCGCCCGGGCCTTCTCGGCCAAGCCCGAGCTTCTGCTGATGGACGAGCCCTTCGCGGCACTGGACGAGATCACCCGCCTTCGCCTGGACGACGAATTGCGCGACCTCTGGCGTGCCCAGGGCCTGACCGTGCTCTTCGTCACCCACAGCGTGTTCGAGAGCGTCTATCTCTCGACCCGGATCGCGGTGATGAGCGCCAGGCCCGGCCGTGTCGCCGACAGTCTCACGATCGGGCACAGCGCGGATGGTGCCGCCTTCCGCGCCTCGGCCGATTACGCGCGGCAATGCGGCCTGGTCTCCGCCGCCCTCGGCCGGGCGATGGCGGCATGAGACGGCTCTCGCAACGCTCGGCGCCGCTGCTGGTCGCCCTTTTCGTGCTGGCCGGTTGGGAGGAGCTGGTCCGGGTCCGCGGTCTGCCGCCCTATATATTGCCGGCGCCGTCGCTGATCGCAGAGACGCTGTGGGCCGACCGGGCGATCCTGGCGGTCTCGCTCTTCGTCACCCTGAAGATCACCTTCGCGGCGCTGGCGACCTCGGCGGTGGCGAGCCTCGCCCTCGCCGTCCTGTTCCGGCAGAGCCGCTGGATCGAGCGGAGCCTCTACCCTTACGCCGTGATCCTGCAGGTGACGCCGATCGTGGCGATCGCGCCGCTCATCCTGATCTATGTCGAGGATCCCTTCGCGGTGATGCTGGTCTGCGCCACCATCGTCGCCTTCTTCCCGATCCTGTCCAACACCATGCTGGGGCTGCGTTCGGTCGATCCCGGGCTCGAAGATTTCTTCCGCCTCCAGGGCGCCGGACGGCTGGAGACCCTGTGGCTGCTGCATCTGCCGAGCGCCCTGCCCTATTTCCTGTCCGGGCTTCGGATCGCCGGCGGCCTCGCCCTGATCGGCGCGGTGGTGGCCGAATTCGTCTCCTCGACCACGGCGGGGGGAGCGACCGGCCTCGCCTGGCGCATCATCGAGGCGGGGCAGCGGCTCAATGTGCCGCGCATGTTCGCCGCATTGGCCCTGATCGCCTTCGCCGGTATTGCGATCTTCGCCCTGCTCACGGCACTCTCCCACCTGATCCTGCGCCGCTGGCACGAGAGCGCCAGGACAGAAGAAGAAACCGAGGGCTGAGAGACATGGCCGCCAGGCTGACCGAAATCCGCCGCATCCCCCTGCCGGTCAGGCCCTTCGACCTCGGCCGGGTGAAGGCGGAAGGCGTCAACGAGCTTCGCCTCTCGCTCGGCATCGGCTCGGGCCTGTCGCGGCGGCCGGGCGATCCGCCGGGCCGCCTCTTCGCCATCACCGACCGCGGGCCGAACATCCCCGCCGACGAGGCGAAGGAAATCCTGGGCAAGGGCGCCGACGAACTGGCGGGCGGCGACAAAAAGGCCAAGATCTTCCCGATGCCGGCGTTCCAGCCCGCCATCGTCGGCCTGGACATCGCGGCGACCCGGGTCCGCCTCGCCTCCAAGCTCGGCCTTCGCGACGCCAAGGGCGAGGCGCTGAGCGGCCTGCCCACACCGCGCGATGCCGAAGCCGCCGGCGACACCGAACAAGCCTTCGATCTTTCCGGCGAACTGCTGCCCGGCGATCCCGGCGGCGTCGATCCCGAATCGGTCGCCGCGGCGGCCGACGGCACCTTCTGGGCGGGCGAGGAATATGGCCCGAGCCTGCTGCACATCGCCGCCGACGGTACGGTGATCGAACGGCTCGTGCCCAAGGGCAACGCCCGCTTCTACCGCCGCGCCCCCTATCCGGTGCGCGAGCGCCTGCCCGAGGTCTTCGCCCGGCGCCGGCTCAACCGCGGCTTCGAGGGGCTGACCCTGTCGTCCGACGGGCGCCACCTGCATTTCATGACGCAGAGCGCGCTGGGTCATCCCCACCCGTCGGTGGCGCTCTGGTCGCGCAACCTCCGCCTCGTCACCTTCGACGTGAAGAAGCGCGAGGTCGAATGCGAGCATCTCTATCGCCTGGAGCGGCCCAACGCCTTCAAGACCGACAAGGACGCCGAACGCGACGACGTGAAGATCGGCGACATGAGCTCGGTCGGCCCCTATGACCTTCTCGTCGTCGAGCGGACCGCGAAGGCCTCGAAGATCTTCCACGTCCGCCTGACCGCGGACCTGCGCCTGCCCCCCGCCTGGCTGGAGATCGAGCACCGCCCGACCCTGGAGGAGACCGACGGCCGCGCCCTGAAGCGACTCGGCCTGCCGATCCTGGAAAAGCGCCTGATCCTCGATTCGGACCGCGAATCCAGCCTGCCGACCAAGATCGAGGGCCTGTCCTGGTTCGACGAACGCACCCTGGTGGTGATCGACGACGACGACTTCGGCATCAGGGGCGAGCGAAGCTCGGTCTGCGTGCTCCGCTTCGACAGCCCGATCATCTGAGGGGCGTGGCGCAAGCTTGGCTCTCTGTCGTCATGGCCGGGCGAAGTCTCATGGCTGTCCGGTTGGCGAAAGCGCGTGGTGGTGTCGTCGGGAACGATAGCCTTTGATCGTCATCGCCGGGCTCGACCCGGCGATCCACGTCTCTCCGCCCGGCGCGGTGTTCTCGTGGATGGCCGTGTCGAGCACGGCCATGACGATAGAGAGGCGAGCCCAGTCTCGGCGGAAATGCCGGTACCGTCAGGGGCTGGAAATAGCGTCGTAGAGGTCGGCCCAGGTCGGATTCGCGGCGTGGATCAGCCGCATCTTCCAGGCGCGGGGCCAATGCTTGATGTTCTTTTCGCGCTGGATAGCCAGGGCGATCTCGTCGTGGGCTTCGTACCAGACCAGTCGCTTCAGGCCGTAGCGCTTGGTGAATCCGTCGACCAGCCCCTCACGATGCTCAAACGATCTGCGCAGGAGATCGCCGGTCACGCCGACGTAGAGCGTCCCATTCGGCCGGTTGGTGACGATATAGACCCAGCCCCCCATCGCCCCCCCCGGCCCCTGCTACTCGACCGCCATCTCGTCCGGGGCGTTGGCGTCGCCGGGTGCGGTCTCGACGCCGAGGTCGGGCACAGCGACGACGCGGGCGCCGCGGAAATCGTTGCGGCAGACGATGACGCCGCATTCCTCGAGATAGGCGAGCAGGCGCCGCGCCCGGCCCAGGGACTGGGTGCCATAGGCCCGGGCCAGCGCGGCATCCGGCGGGCAGGGCCGGCCGGCGATGGCCGCCTGGGCGAGCAGCAGGAAGATGCCCTGGATGTCCTCGGGCAATTTCGCCGCCATCTCGATCGCCCGGGCGGCCGGCGAATCGTCGCCCGTCTCGGGATCGATGCCGGCGCGCACCAGGGCGAGCAGGCGGCGGAAGGCGGCGAGGTCGGGCGGCGTGCCGGTCAGGCGGCGGATCCGGCAGCGCACCAGGAAATCCTGGTAGAGCACGGCGACGGTGCGATAGGCGGCGTCCCGGTCGGCCAGGATCTCGCGCATGATCTCTTGATGCGCCGTCTTGCGCTCGGCCTCGGTCAGGCCGTCGTCCGGCTCTTCCGCGGGCGGCGGCGGGCCGAGCGCCGGGCGCTTCCGCGCCAGTTCCAGCATGATGTCGGCGGTCGGCGCCGCCACCGGCACGCGCGGCGCCGGACGGTAGACGGCGGGCTCGTCCGCCCCCGGCTTGAACAGGAGGTCGCGGGCATCTTCCGGCGGCGGCACGTCGGGCAGCGGCACGAGGACGGGGCTGGTGGACCGGCCGGAGGTTTCGACCGCGCCGATCCGGATCGGCAGCGGCACGCGGGAGAGCGCCGGGCCGAGCGCCACGAAATGGCCGCGGGCGAGGTCGCGGAACATCTCGACCTGGCGCCGGTCCATGCCGAGAAGATCGCCGGCCCGGGCCATGTCGATGTCGAGGAAGGTCCGCCCCATCAGGAAGTTGGAGGCTTCGGCGGCGACATTCTTGGCGAGCTTGGCCAGGCGCTGGGTGGCGATGACGCCGGCCAGGCCGCGTTTTCGCCCGCGCGACATCAGGTTCGCCATGGCGCCGAGGCTGAGCTTGCGGGCCTCGTCCGAAACGTCGCCCGCAGCGGCGGGGGCGAAGAGCTGGGCTTCGTCGACCACCACCAGCATCGGGTACCAATAGTCCCGCTCGGCATCGAAGAGCCCGCCCAGGAAGGCGGCGGCGGCGCGCATCTGTTCCTCGGCATCCAGGCCTTCGAGGCTGAGCACGACCGAGACGCGGTGCTGGCGGGCGCGGGAGGCGATCCGGGTGAGATCGCCTTCGGAGCGCGTCGCCTCGACCACGACATGACCGTATTTCTCGGCCAGGGTGACGAAATCGCCTTCCGGGTCGATCACCGCCTGCTGGACATAGGCGGCACTCTGTTCCAGGAGCCGGCGCAAAAGGTGCGACTTGCCCGAACCCGAATTGCCCTGGACGAGCAGGCGGGTGGCCAGCAGTTCTTCGAGATCGAGCAGGGCGGGCGCGCCGCTTCCCTGCACCCCCATCTCGATTCCAACCTTCATGCCACCGAACCCTCGCCCGCCGAGGCCCCCGTCATAGTGGCTTCGACGCGGGAGTCAATCGCCTGCGCCGGAACGCTGGTCGACTGAAATAGAAAGTGCTTCACTCCGCGGCCAAGAAAATCCGGCACCGGAGGGGAGAGAATGGCGATCGACCGCGAGACCCGCGCCCAGTTCATCGAGACCCTGGAGCGCTTCGTGCGCGAGCGCCTGCGCCCGGCCGAGGCGCGCGTCTCCGACGACGACGCGGTGCCGGCCGAGATCCTGGCCGAGATGCGCGAGCTCGGCCTCTACGGTCTCTCGATCCCGGAGGAATACGGCGGCCTCGGCCTCGCCATGAGCGACGAGATCGAGGTGATGTTCACCTTCTGCCAGACGTCGCCCGCCTTCCGCTCCGCCTTCGGCACCAATGTCGGGATCGGCGCGCAAGGCTTGATCATCGACGGCACGGCGGAACAGAAGGCCCGCTACCTGCCGAAGCTCGCCTCGGGCGAACTGACCTCCTCCTTCTGCCTGACCGAGCCGGAGGCGGGCTCGGACGCCGCCTCGCTGAAGACCTCGGCCCGGCGCGACGGCGATCATTACGTGCTGAACGGTACCAAACGCTTCATCACCAATGCGCCCACGGCCGGCATCTTCACCGTGATGGCGAGGACCGATCCCGCGATCAAGGGGGCGGGCGGCATTTCCGCCTTCGTGGTCGAAGCGGGCACGCCGGGTGTCCGCATCGGCAGACCTGAGAAGAAGATGGGCCAGCAGGGCGCCAAGATCGCCGACGTGATCTTCGAGGACGCCCGCGTGCCGGCGGAAAACCTGATCGGCGGCATCGAGGGCAAGGGCTTCAAGACCGCGATGAAGGTGCTCGACCGCGGGCGGCTGCACATCTCTTCGGTCTGCGTCGGCGTGGCGCTTCGCCTGCTCGCGGACAGCATCGCCTATGCCAGCGAGCGCAAGCAGTTCGGCCAGCGCATCGCCGATTTCCAACTGATCCAGGCCATGCTGGCCGACTGCAAGACCGAGATCTATGCCGGCCAATGCATGGTGCGCGATGCCGCCGCCCGCTTCGACGCCGGCGAGAATGTCTCGACCGAGGCCGCCTGCTGCAAATATTTCTGCTCCGAGATGGTGGGCCGGGTGGCCGACCGGGCGGTGCAGATCTTCGGCGGCGCCGGCTATGTCGCCGACTACGGCATCGAGCGCTTCTACCGCGACGTCCGCATCTTCCGGATCTACGAAGGCACCAGCCAGATCCAGCAGATGGTGATCGCCCGCAGCCTGACCCGCTGAGCGGGGCTCGCCGCACGGCTGTCCGGCCGAGGGCGCCGGGGTCGTTTCACGACCTCCGTGCACCACTCTCTATCGTCATGGCCGTGCTCGACACGGCCATCCACGCCGCCACGCCGCCCCTTGCGTCGACGACGGCGGCACGTCGCGACGTGGATGCCCGGGACAAGCCCGGGCATGACGACGTTGAGTGGTGCCAAGTCACCTCGAACGACCCGGCGCCCTCGACCGGACAGCCGTACAGCGAACCCGGCCATGACGGTAGGGGCGGCTTCCCGCTGCTCTGGCGAAATCGTATCGTCGTGGCCGGCCGGGACGGACGGGCCATGTGGGGAAACGATGCCGGGACAGGTACCGCTCGAACAATCGGTGCAATGGCTGATCCTGCTGCTGGACGGGATCGGCATCTTCGTCTTCGCCATCTCGGGCGCCGTGCTCGGCCTTCGCGAGAAGCTCGATGTTTTCGGCATCCTGCTGCTCGGCTTCGTCACTGCGCTGTTCGGCGGCATCACGCGCGACCTGCTGATCGGTGCGACGCCGGTCGAGACCCTGGCGGACTGGCATAATTTCGCCCTCGCCATGGCGGGCGGTACTTTCACGATCCTGGCCCGCCGCCAGGTGGCGCGGATCCGCCGGCCGGTCCGCCTGTTCGACGCGATCGGCCTCGGCCTGTTCGCTGCGGCGGGAACCCAGAAGGCCTTGGCTTTCGGGGTCGATCCGGTGATGGCGGCCGTGGTCGGCATGGTCACCGGCATCGGCGGCGGCATGTTGCGGGACATGCTGGTGACGCGCACCCCGCTCGTGCTCCAGCGCGAGATCTATGCCGTGGCGGCGCTGGCGGGCGGCCTCGTGGTCGTCGCCTGCGACTGGATCGACATCGGCGCCCTGCCGGGGATGCTGGCGGGGGCGGCGATCTGCGTCGCCCTCCGCCTGCTCGGCCTCTACCGCCAGTGGACGCTGGCCCTGCCGCAGCGCAACGAGCCGTGATAGGATCCCGCCGGGCTCGAACCGGGGGGTGAACGATGTCCGACCACGGGATTGCGTTTCCGGACCGGCCGCTGACGGCGAAGCCGCCCGGTCACGGCGTCGGCGCGACCATCTTCGCCCTGTTCGGCGTCGTCCTCCTATTCGGCGGCGGCCTGCTGATCACGATCCAGCCGATCCACGACCTGCTGGCGGACTGGCAGGTCCTGGAAACCGCCCGCCCGGTCGCCGACGGCCGGATCGAGAACGGCAAATGCACCACCCATGGCGGTGTGCTGGTCTCCTGCAGCGGTACCCTGATCGCCGGCGGCCGCGGCACGCCGGAGGTCCGCCAGGATGTGAACGACTATTTCGTCGACTTCCATTTCGGCGACTACAGCGCCGAAGTGATGGCCGATCCCGCCGTGCCCGGCCATCTGACCACCGATCTCGCGCTCTCCAAGTTCTGGAACCGGGTCGCCACCTATGCCGTCTCGGTGCCGCTCGTCCCAGCACTCGGGATCGGTTCGATCTTCTATGCGCGCAATACCTGGCGGGACGGGATGGCGACGAGGTCGGCCCTGCGCAACAAGGTGCTGCAGCTCGCCCCCCTGCGCGTCGAAGCCTGCGGCCAGAAGGCCTGGCAGGTGGTCGGCGCCGGGCCCGACGGCCAGGCCGTGCGGCGGAAATGGTCGGTGCCGGCGCGGACCAAGCCGATCGTGGTCGACGCCGGCCGCGCCCTGATCCTGGGCGTCACCGCCGACGGTACGGTGACCATGCCGCTCGACCTCAAGCTGAAATGGCTCGACCTGACCAGGGCCGAGCGCGACGCCATGCAGCGGAGCCTGCCGCCTCAGCCGGCGAAGTGGCCCTGACACTCCAACCTTCCCCTACGTCAGGCCGGAACAGCCCTGCGGCGGCGCCACAGGGGCCTTGACCCTATGGCTCCGGTGGGCAATAGAACCCCCCGGGCCAGAGTGCACCAAGAAACTAAGGAAAGACGGAGAGTTCGCATGTCCATCCGCTTCGACAATCGCGTTGCCATCGTCACCGGTGCCGGCGGCGGCCTCGGCCGTTCGCACGCCCTCGCCCTCGCCGCGCGGGGCGCCAAGGTCGTGGTCAACGACCTCGGTGGTGCGGTCGACGGTTCCGGCTCCTCGGCCGGTGCCGCCCAGCGCGTGGTCGACGAAATCAAGGCGGCCGGCGGCGAAGCGGTGGCCGACACCAATTCGGTCTCCACGCCCGAAACCGCGGCGGCCCTGGTACAGACCGCGATCGACGCTTACGGCAAGCTCGACATCGTCATCAACAACGCCGGCATCCTGCGCGACAAGAGCTTCTCGAAGGTCGAACTGGCCGACTTCAAGCTGGTGGTCGAAGTCCACCTGATGGGCTCGGTCTATGTCACCAAGGCGGCCTGGCCGCACCTGATGGCGGGCAACTACGGCCGTGTCGTCATGACCTCTTCGGCCTCGGGCCTCTACGGCAACTTCGGCCAGGCCAACTACGGCTCGGCCAAGCTCGGCCTGGTCGGCCTGATGAACACGCTGAAGCTGGAAGGCCAGAAGCACGACATCCGCGTGAACACGATCGCCCCGGTCGCCGCCACCCGCATGACCGAGAACCTGCTGCCGCCCGCGATCCTGGAAGGCCTGAAGCCCGAACTGGTGACCTCCGGCGTGCTGCACCTCGTTCAGGAAAATTCGCCGAACGGCGTCATCCTGGAAGCTGGTGCCGGCTATTACTCGCTGGTGCAGATCGTCGAAGGCACGGGCGTGAAGCTCGGCCACGAGGCGACGGCGGAAGACGTCGCCGCCGCCTGGGACAAGATCACCGACATGAGCGGCGCCACCCCGGCCTTCTCCTCGAACGAGAAGCTGGCCACCATCTTCTCGTAAGGCTCAGGCTGCGCCGCCCTGCCCGAACAGGCGGAAGCGGCGCAGCACCGCCTTTTCGGCCTCGAGCGCGATCATCAGGCCGACGCCGGCCGCGACCGGCACCGCCCCTTCGGCGAGCGTCAGCGCCCGCGTCCCGAACACTTCCTGGAACAGCGGCACATAGGTGAAGAGCAGCTGCGCCAGGCTGACCAGCCCGACCGCCCAGAGCACGGCCGGCGTACCCAAGAAGCCGCGCAGCGTGACCGAGGGCAGGCTCAGGTAGCGCACGTTGAACAGATAGAAGATCTCGAGCACCACCAGCGTGTTGACCACCATGGTGCGCGCCGTCTCGAGGTCGCGCCCCTGGGCTTGGGCGAGATGGAAGACGCCGAGGCAGGCGAGCGCGAAGAGCAACGAAACGAAGACCACCCGCCAGGCCATGAAACCGTCGAGCAGGGGCGCCCCGGCGCTGCGTGGCGGCCGCGCCATCAGGCCCGGCTCGGCCGGCTCGAAGGCGAGTGCGAGGCCGAGGGTGACCGCGGTCACCAGGTTGACCCACAGGATCTGCACCGCGCTCATGGGCATGACTACGCCGGCGGCGATGGCGGCGATCACGGTCAGCCCCTCGCCACCATTGGTCGGCAGGGTCCAGGCGATCACCTTGCGGATATTGTCGTAGACCGTGCGGCCCTCGCGCACGGCCGCGACGATCGAAGCGAAATTGTCGTCCAGCAGAACGATCCGCGCCGCTTCCCGCGCCGCGTCGGTGCCCTTGCCGCCCATGGCGATGCCGACGTCGGCCTGTTTCAAGGACGGTGCGTCGTTCACGCCGTCGCCGGTCATGGCGACGACGGCACCGCGCGATTGCAGGGCCTGCACGATGCGCAGCTTGTGTTCCGGGCTGGTGCGCGCGAAGACATCCGCCTTTTGGACGAAATCGGGCAGATCGGCATCACTCAGCCGGTCGACATCGGCCCCGGTCGCGACCAGGGGGCGGTCGGCGAGATTGAGCGCCCGGGCGATCGCCAGTGCCGTGGCGGCATGGTCGCCAGTGATCATCTTGACCGCGATGCCGGCCGAGCGGCATTCGGCGATGGCCGCCACCGCCTCGTCGCGCGCCGGATCGATGAAGCCGACCAGGCCGAGGAAGACCGGCTCGGCCCCCAGGGCATCGGCCCTGATGGGGCCTGCCGGCGCCTCGGCCGCGGCGAAGGCCAGCACCCGCTCGCCCGCCGCCGCCGCTTCCTCGACCAGGAGATGCCAGTGGCGGGAATCGAGGGGCACGATGCTGCCGTCGGGCATCAATTGGCGCGTGCATAGATGCAGCAGGCGTTCCGGCGCGCCCTTGACGCAGAGATAGGTGCGGCCGTCGGCGCCGTGGTTCACCGTCGCCATGAAGCGGTGGCGGGCATCGAAAGGCACGGTGTCGCGCCGTGTCCATTCGCTGCGCAAGTGGAGGGTGTCGATGCCGGCCTTGCCGGCGAGGGCGAGCAGGGCGCCTTCCATGGGATCGCCCTCGACCCGCCACTGGCCGTCCACCGGATGCAGGCGGGCGTCGTTGCAGAGCACGGCGCAGCGCAGCAGCGGCAGGCTGGCGGCCAGCGCCGCGACATCGTCGCCCTCGCTCTCCAGCTTGCCGTCCGGGGCATAGCCGCCGCCGGTGGCGAACAGGTCGTGGCCGGGCACCGCGACGCGGCGCGCCGTCATTTCGTTCCGGGTCAGAGTCCCGGTCTTGTCCGTGCAGATGACAGAGGTGGCGCCTACCGTCTCGACCGCGGGCAGCAGGCGCACCACCGCCTTGCGTGCCGCCATGCGCTGCACCCCGATGGCGAGGGCGATGGTCATCACCGCCGGCAGCCCTTCGGGCATGACGCCGACGGCCAGCGCCACCACGGCGATCAGTGCCTCGCTCCAGCCGTAGCCGCGGGCGAGCACGGCGAAGAGGAAGAGGACCAGCGAGCCCAGGCCGATCAGCACGGTGATGCGGCGCCCGAAGCCGTCCATCTGGCGGAGCAGTGGCGTCGTCCCGGCATCCACCGTGCCGACCAGGGTGCCGATGTGGCCGATCTCGGTCTCTCGCCCGGTCGCGGTGACCACGCCGCGGCCCTGGCCGGCGGCGACCAGCGTCCCCGAATAGGCCATGGAGTGACGCTCGCCCAGCGCCGCCTCTGCGGGTGCGGGGGCGGTGGTCTTGGCGGCAGCGACCGATTCGCCGGTCAGCAGCGCCTCGTCGATGGTCAGGGCATGGGCCACGGTCAGGCGCAGGTCGGCTGGCACCCGGTCGCCCGCCTCGATCAGCACGATGTCGCCCGGCACCAGGTCGGCGACCGCGACCCCTTCCCGCCGACCGTCGCGCAGCACATTGGCGTGCGGCGCCACCAGGGCGGCGATGGCGGCCAGCGCGCGCTGCGCCTTGCCCTCCTGGAGGAAGCCCACCACGGCGTTGACCAGGACCACGGCCAGGATCACGCCGGCATCGACGAAATGACCGATCGCCGAGGCGGCGGCGGCCGACGCCAGCAGGAAATAGATCAGCGCGCTGTTGAACTGGGCCAGGAAGCGGCGAAGGGCGCTCGGTGGCTCCGCTTGGGGCAAGGCGTTCGGGCCGTATTCGGCCAAGCGGTGGGCGGCCTCCTCGGCACCGAGGCCCCGCGGGCCGCTGGCCAGTTCGGCCAGGACGTCGCCGGCCTCGCGGACATGCCAATTCTCGTTCATGACATGCCTCCCGTCGACGCCACTGCCTCTGCGGATATGGGATCGGCCCCCACTCTGTCAAACGGCTGCGACAGGAAGCCCCGGCGGGAGCCGCGCTTCAAGGGGACATCAGGCGGCTGATGACCAGGCGGAGCGCCTCTAAAGTCGCCTCGCGGTCGAGATCCGGGTGACGGATCGCCCTTATGGTCAGGCCTTCATAGACCGCGGCGATCATCTCGATTCTGCCGTTCAGCGCGGCGCGGTCGCCGTTTTCGCCGCAGCCGCAGCTCTCGGCCAGGAAATCGCTAAAGGCCGAACGTATTTTCCGATCGACGTCGCGCACGGCGGCCCCTATGGCCGGGTTGCGCGCCGCCTCGGCCGTGATTTCCAGGAACAGGGCGGCATTGTCGGGATCGCACATATCGTCGAAGCCATGGACGGCATCGGCCACCATGGCATCGGCCAGCGGCGCCCCGGTCTCGCGCAGGCGGTTCATCAGGTCGTGGAAACTCTCGAGCTTCTCCTCGACAAAGGCGGCGATGATGGCCTCCTTGTTCTCGAAGTAATGGTAGATATGCCCAACGCTCATGCCTGCTTCCTTGGCCAGTGAAGACATACTGGCAGCATGGAAGCCGTTCTTGCGAAAACAGCGGATTGCGGCCTCCAGGATCTGCCGGCGCCGCGCTTCGCCCTTGTCACCGCCGTGTTCGGCCGGGGTCATTGCCACTCCTGACGGCCCCGTCCTGCGGGGCCCGACTGAATTCGATGCTTGACTTGATGTTAGAATGAACGTTCATTCTAAGCAACAACATCATGGAAGCGTCGGGGGGAGCGCTGCCAACGGTTCGGTGGGGACCAGGGGTCCCGCCGGCATTCAACGTTATGACGGGTGTCTTATGGCGATCGTGAAGCGTTCCCCTCTTCTCGGCCTTGCCGCGCTGGCGCTGGCGGGAGTCGCCGGGCTTGCCGGCTGCGACCAGCAGCAGCAACAGGGCGGCATGCCGCCCCAGGGACCGGTGAAGGTCGGCATTGTCACGCTCGAAGCGCAGGCGGTTCCCATCACCCGCGAGCTGTCGGGCCGCACCGCCGCCTTCCAGGTGGCCGAAATCCGGCCCCAGGTCGACGGGATTATCACCAGCCTGCTGTTCGAGGAAGGCGCCGAGGTCGCGGCCGGTGCACCGCTCTACCAGATCGACCCGGCGACCTATCAGGCCGCGGTCGACAGTGCGGCGGCGGCCCTCGCCCGCGCCGAGGCCACGCTCGAGATTGCCCGGCTCAGCGAGAAACGCTATGCCGCCCTGGTGCAGACCAGCGCCGTCAGCCGGCAGAACTACGACGATACCGTGGCCACGCGGAAACAGGCCGAAGCCGATGTCGCCTCCGCCAAGGCGAGCCTGGCGACCGCCCAGATCAACCTCGACCGCGCCCTGATCAAGAGCCCGATCGCCGGCCGCGTCGGCCGCTCCGCGGTCACCCGCGGCGCCCTGGTGACGACCAACCAGGCGACGGCGCTGGCGACCGTTCAGCAGCTCGACCCGATCTATGTCGACGTCACCCAGTCGAGCGCCGATCTCCTGCGCCTGAAGGCGGCGATGGCCGACGGCAGGCTGACCGGTGTCGACCCCGACAATGCCAAGGTCACCCTGGTGCTGGAGGACGGCTCGACCTATCCCCTGCAGGGCACCCTGAAATTCTCCGAAACCCTGGTGGCGGAAGGGACCGGCACGGTCACCCTGCGCGCCGTCTTCCCGAACCCCAAGGCGCAGCTTCTGCCCGGCATGTTCGTGCGGGCGGTCGTGCAGGTCGGCATCGACGAGCACGGCATCCTGGCACCCCAGCAGGGCATCACCCGGACGCCGACCGGCAAGGCTTCGGCCATGGTGGTCGAGGCGGACGGCACAGCGGCCGCGCGCATCGTGACCGCCGATCAGGCGGTGGGCGACAAGTGGCTGATCACGGACGGGCTGAAGCCCGGCGACAAGCTGATCGTCGACGGCCTGCAGAAGGTCCGTCCGGGCGCCAAGGTCGATCCGATACCCGCCACCCTGGCCGCGAGCGGCGCCCCCACGGGCCCCGCCACGCCAGCCCAGTAACGGCCGGGAGACCCTCGTCATGGCCAGTTTCTTCATCGACCGTCCCATCTTCGCCTGGGTGATCGCCATCGTCGTGATGATGGCGGGCGCCCTGGCGATCCTGAACCTTCCGATCGCGCAATATCCCGCGATCGCGCCCACCTCGATCTCGATTTCCGCCACCTATCCCGGTGCCTCGGCGAAGGCGCTCGAGGATTCGGTCACCCAGGTGATCGAGCAGAAGATGAAGGGCATCGACCACCTGCGTTACATGTCGTCGAGTTCGTCCTCGGCCGGGCAGTCGATCATCACCCTGACCTTCAACGCCGGCACCAATCCGGACATCGCCCAGGTCCAGGTGCAGAACAAGCTGTCGCTCGCCATGCCCCTCCTGCCCCAGGCGGTGCAGCAGCAGGGCGTCACCGTGGCCAAGGCGACGCGCAACTTCCTGATGGTGATCGGCCTCAACGCCGGCACCAGCAGCCTGAGCCAGATCGACCTCGCGGACTTCATCGGCTCGACCCTGCTCGATCCGCTGAGCCGGGTCGACGGCGTCGGCGACATCCAGCTCTTCGGCAGCCAATATGCCATGCGCATCTGGCTCGACCCGGCCAAGCTGAACGCCCTCGGTCTCACGGCGGTCGACGTCACCAGCGCGATCAAGGCGCAGAACATCCAGGTCTCCGCCGGCCAGCTCGGTGGCACGCCGCCGTCGCCCGGCCAGCAGCTCACCGCGACCATCATCGCCCAGAGCCAGCTCAACACGCCCGAGCAGTTCGGCGCCATCCTGGTCAAGGGCTCGGCCGAGGGCGCTGCCGTCCACCTCCGCGACGTCGCCCGGATCGAGATCGGCAGCGAAGGCTATGACGTCATCGCCCGCTACAACGGCAAGCCGGCCGCCGGTATCGGCATCAAGCTGGCTGCCGGTGCCAATGCGCTGGCCACCGCCGACCGCGTGCGCGCCAAGATCACGGAACTCTCGCCCCTCTTCCCGCCCGGCGTCGAGGCGGTCTACCCTTACGACACCACGCCCTTCGTGCAGGTCTCGATCGAGGAAGTGGTGAAGACGCTGATCGAGGCGATCGTCCTCGTATTCTTCGTCATGTATCTCTTCCTGCAGAACTTCCGTGCCACGCTGATCCCGACCATCGCCGTGCCGGTGGTGCTGCTCGGCACCTTCGGCGTTTTGCTGGCGCTCGGCTATTCGATCAACGTGCTCACCATGTTCGCCATGGTGCTGGCGATCGGCCTCCTGGTCGACGACGCCATCGTCGTGGTCGAGAACGTCGAGCGCGTGATGAGCGAGGAAGGCCTGTCGCCGCGCGATGCGACGCGGAAATCGATGCAGCAGATCACCGGCGCCCTGGTCGGCATCGCCCTGGTGCTGTCCGCCGTGTTCGTGCCCATGGCCTTCTTCTCGGGTTCGGCCGGTGTGATCTATCGCCAGTTCTCGGTCACCATCGTCTCGGCCATGGTGCTCTCGGTACTGGTCGCCCTGGTGCTGACGCCGGCGCTCTGCGCCACCCTGCTGAAGCCCGTGCACAAGGGTGACCACGGCATCACCAAGGGTCCCTTCGGCCTGTTCAACCGTGGCTTCGCCTGGACCAGCCGGGCTTACGAGAGTTCGGTCGCCGGGCTGCTGCGCCGGACGCCGGCCATGCTCGCGGTCTATGTGGCGCTCATTATCGGCCTCGGCTTCCTGTTCGTGCGCCTGCCCACCTCGTTCCTGCCGGACGAGGACCAGGGCATCCTGTTCGGCATGGCCCAGCTTCCCGTGGGCTCGACCCAGGAGCGCACCATGGAGGTGGTGAAGAAGATCGAGCACCACTTCTTGGAAGACGAGAAGGAAGCCGTGCGCTCGATCTTCACGGTCCAGGGCTTCAGCTTCGGCGGCAACGGGCAGAACGTGGCGCTGGCCTTCATCGGCTTGCGCGACTGGAGCCTGCGCCAGCGGCCGGATCTCGCGGTCGGCGCCGTCGCCGGCAAGGCCTTCGGGGCCTTCCAGGCGATTCGCGACGCCATGGTCTTCGCCTTCGCGCCGCCGGCCGTCATCGAACTCGGCAACGCGACCGGCTTCGACCTCGAATTGCAGGACCGCGGCGGTATCGGCCACGACAAGCTGCTCGAGGCGCGCAACATGCTGCTCGGCATGGCGTCGCAGGACCCGCGCCTCGTTCAGGTGCGCCCCAACGGCCAGGAGGACGAGCCGCAGTACCGGATCGACATCGACACGGTCCGCGCCACCGCCCTCGGCCTGTCGATCGACGACATCAACAACACGCTGTCGATCGCCTGGGGCGGGTCCTATGTGAACGACTTCATCGACCGCGGCCGCATCAAGAAGGTCTATCTCCAGGGCGACGCCGCCTACCGCATGAACCCGGAAGATCTGGACCGCTGGCACGTGCGCAACGACAAGGGCGAGATGGTGCCCTTCTCGGCCTTCGCCACCACCCATTGGTCCTATGGTGCGGCCCGGCTGGAGCGTTACAACGGCGTGCCCGCCTTCAACATCCAGGGCTCGGCCGCGCCCGGCCTCTCGACCGGCGAAGCGATGGCCGCGATGGAGGCGATGATCGCCAAGCTGCCGCCCGGCGTCGGCTACGAATGGACCGGCCTCTCGGACCAGGAACGGACCTCCGGTGCCCAGGCCCCGGCCCTCTATGCCATCTCGATCCTGGTGGTGTTCCTGTGCCTCGCCGCCCTCTACGAGAGCTGGTCGGTGCCCTTCTCGGTCATCCTGGTGGTGCCGCTCGGCGTCATCGGCGCGGTCGCGGCGGCCAGCCTGCGCGGCCTCGCCAACGACATCTTCTTCCAGGTCGGGCTGCTGACCACGGTCGGTCTCGCCGCGAAGAACGCGATCCTGATCGTCGAATTCGCCCGGGCGCAGCAGGATGCCGGCAAGGAGCTGGTGGCGGCCACGTTGGAAGCGGTGCGCCTCCGGCTCCGGCCGATCGTCATGACCTCGCTCGCCTTCATCCTGGGCGTCATGCCGCTGGCGATCGCCAATGGCGCCGGCTCGGGCGGGCAGAACGCGATCGGCACGGGCGTGATGGGCGGCATGATCGCGGCCACCACGCTCGGCATCTTCTTCGTGCCGACCTTCTTCGTCACCGTGCGCCGGGCGTTCGGCCGCAAGCCGGGCAAGACGGTGGCCGACACCCATTCCGCCAGCGCCCAGCTGGCGGAATGAGAAGGCTTCCCCGCGGCGTCAGAGCTTGTTCTTGACGTCGCGGGCGCCGCTCTCGATCGCTTCGCCCGCCTTCTGCACGTCGCGGCCGGCACCTTCCATCGTGTTGCAGGCGCCGACCAGGGCGGCCACGGCGAACAGGGCGGTGAGGGTGATCTTCTTCATTCTTGCAGTTCCGTGAAGTTCGGTCGTAACGCTGATGATGTCATGAAAAAGGGCGGGCGCCGACCGGCACCCGCCCCAATCGTCGAAATGCCGCAGGTTCAGGCGCGGAAATAACCGCCGCAAGCACCGCACACGACGTCGACGTAATAATTGGTGTCGAGGCCGACGGTCCAACCCACGTGGCCGCACCACGGACACTGGGTATAGCCGCTGTAAGCGGCCTGGCCTTCGGTTTCGGTCTGCGGCGGCTTGGCCAGCAGGATGCCCAGCTTGCTCTTGTCGATCGAGGCGACGTCTGCCGGATCGATCTTGGTGCCGCGCTTGATGGTCAGTTCGTTCGACATGCTCGTGCTCCCCCCGGGGACTGGACTGAACGGTGCGGCCGCGCGGCCTGCACCGGGCCGGCATGATAACGAAGTTGCCGGGCAATAGAAACAGGCTGCCGGCTCCGCGCCGAACGTGTAGAGATGCGGCGAGGGAAACGGGGAAGGACCATGGGCCGAACAGCATTCGTGACCGGCGGCACCAAGCGGATCGGCGCCGCCATCGCCGCCAGGCTGGCCGCCGATGGTTACGCCCTGGTGCTGCAGACCCGCGATCCGGCCGCCGTCGACCCCGCCGTCCTGGCCGGCCTCGGCCCCGCGGTCGAAGTGGTCGGCCTCGACCTCGACGACAGTGCCGCCCTGCCGGCCGCCCTCGACGCCCTGTTCACGCGCCGGCCGGACATCGGCCTGGTGGTCAACAATGCCTCCCGCTTCGAGCCGGACGATTTCGCCAGCCTGACTCCCGCCAGCTTCAATGCCCATATGGCGGTCAACGCGCTGGCCCCGCTGCTCGTGCTCCAGGCCTTCGCCCGCCATGTCGCGCGGGGCGCCGTGGTCAATGTGCTGGATGCCAAGCTGGCCTGGCCGCATCCCGATTTCCTGTCCTATACGCTGGGCAAGGCGGCGCTGGCGGCGGTGACCGACCTCGGCGCCCGCCATTTCGCGCCGCGCATCCGGGTCAATGGCGTCGCCCCCGGCCTCACCCTGATCAGCCCCTTCCAGGACCAGGAACGCTTCGCCCGGGAGAAGGACAAATTGCCGCTGGGCCCCGGCCTCGGCCCCGCCGACATCGCCGATGCGGTTGCATTCCTGGCCGCGGCAACCCACGTAACAGGCCAGGTAATCGCCGTCGACGGCGGGGAAAGGTTCCTTGCCCGGCAGCGGGATCCGTCGTCCCCGATCGACTGATTCGACCCGGTGTG
>Ga0265297_10003159_pt1 | contig 30661 bp, 40 predicted proteins | sample Munlanlwell13791_FD_192502 | JGI IMG/M metagenome (GOLD analysis project Ga0265297, IMG submission 192502) | Leachate microbial communities from a municipal landfill in Southern Ontario, Canada - Leachate well 137-91 | ecosystem: Engineered > Solid waste > Landfill > Unclassified | place...
GCTTGTGGCTATTTAACAACATCACTTTTGCAACTTTGTTATGGAAAGTTCATGAAGATACTTTACGTTTCAAATATCCTAATGGATGGTGAGAAGAAATGATCAACAACCAAGAGAAAGAGAAAAAAGAAGATAAAGGTGAATTAAAAAGAAGATTTGACAATATTGACGATATTTGGTGGCAAAGTTCTACAGCGCGATATTTTGAGCCAGAAAAATTCTATGAGATTTTGGATGATGCTAAAAAAGACTTGAAGCCTTTTGTATGGGTTGAAGAAGACTTGTCCTATGCTAGATGCTACAAAAAAGACTTAATGGAATTATTTATTAAAATAGAAAAATGGTTTGGCACAATTGAATCAGAATCTGAAGGTGAAAAGAAATGAGATGTTGTAACTGTAAATATAGTATGGTTTGTTTTCGGGATAGTACAATTATTTGCCCAGACGTGGTTAAAGATTTGATCCAAGAAGATGAGAAGAAATGAGTACAAGTGAAGTGAAATCTACTAGTGAAATCCTACAACAAGAAAAAAAGTTATGGTGCAACTATCTAAGCAATCGCACCACAGAGAACCGACGAAGATTTGACGAGTTTAATAATCAACGGTGGATAGCTTTCGCTACGCCGTAGTGAAAATGCCGAAAAATAGAAAGTTAAAGAAATAAACTTATTTTTTTAGTGCGCCTGATTCAAGAGTTAATCCGAAAACTAACGCTAAACACAACCAAGTGACAATATTAATTATGTATTCTGGAAAAAAAGCAAACGTCAACCCAACAGTCAAAACACTGCAAACAACGCAGATTAATACGTAATGTAGAAAGCTTCTATTCATTTTCATTTGTTTCACCCCTGAAACGGTTAAGACGGGTAATCTTTTGCAAGCCGAGAAATCAATAAATCAACTTCTGAACCACTACGCATATTTTTCGCTTCAGCACTATGCACAAAAAAGTTCTCCTGCCATATTTTATATTGATCCGGCAAAGATATAGCAAAACTATTCAGTAAATCCGATGTAGCGGTTGCAGTGAAAAACGCTTTTTGCCCTGTTACATTAATTTCCAACTCGGAAATACGCATGGTTTCATCCCGTCGGAAAGTGCCATCTCTTTTTTTACACGCATGCAAATGCAACTTCTGACCAGCTAACGCGGCTTTCATATCCGTTTCTGTAGTGAACTGTATGGTTTTGGGAACTGCTTGACGACGCAATAATTCAGCGTAAGCGATGCGTCCTGCAAAACCTGAGTCATCACTAGCTACGCAACTGTCATCCATGGCGTTGCGGGCTATGAACACTTTTTGATATTCCTTATTAGCAGTGATGTTGGTGCTGTTTTTGGCTTCCCGAATAATCTTGCCGCTAAAATGCAAATCATCAATATATAAACTGGTGGCTTGAGGTGGAATGCCTGAACCTATAAGGTAAATACTAAACCCGTTAATATTACTCCATGAAGGTGCGCCACCACTGTTTTCTTCGCTCCACTTGTAAATTTTCGATTCATCCTGGCTTGGATAGTAAAGTCCAATAGGAATACTATGATGAGTCCAAGTGTTATCTGCATCTGCCCAAGTGGTTAAGTAAATATAAAAGAAGCTATCTGCGCGTGCTGTAAACAACTTCACTCGTACAAGCGCGTCATTAGCGGTTGAGTCATGGTACATGTAAAAGTTTAAGCGTGGGGGGCTATGTTTGATGCTGCCCCATTTCGTGACATCCCAACCTGCGTTAGCTCCTGAAGGCCAGTAGGCTTCACCGTTGCCATTAGCGGCGGTTGCTAGTTTTAGGCTATAGTCCCCTACAACTTTGGTGCCAGCGTCATCTGTGATTGTTAAACCGTTGAAGTTGCCCCAGTTTGCAGCTTGCCCTTCAGTCCAGAAATCATAGGCGGGTCTTCGGAAATCTGTGATTAAAATAACTTTATTGGCGAATTCTTCGCTTTTGTCGTCAATTTTGAACTCTTCAAAATCTGCTCCCTGTGTTAAGGTTGATCCTGTTTGATCGGTGTTCCACCAGTCGGGCCACTCTGTCGTGTTTTCATGTGCGCCTATAGTGTTAACGAGTAAGTTTTGACTATTATCAACTATCCAGTGTCCACCTGCTGTTGATCCTGCACCGATAGCGCTGCTTAAGTTTAATATGGTGTTTAAAGCGTCAATGTTGCTTCGGTAAGGGTTGTTAATGTACTTGATTTTTGTGGCACTGTATAAATCCGCTATGGTTGATGCTACGCCTCCACCTCCGCTTGAACGGGCGATAGCGTAACCTGTGTTGTCTGCGCTGCCTAAACTTTTATTCACCATGTTATCTACAATGTCAGCGATGGCTTCTTTAATGGTGTCTAAGGTGGCGTTTTTGCTTTCTTCCCCATAATCTTTGTTGCAGTTAGTTGCTTCAAGGGCTGCGCCGTAACCTTTACAAGCAACCTGCGATTTTAAACCTTGACTATTCACCACAGGATAAATATCTCGGATATATCCACCGAAGATTTGAACAGCACTTGCACTAGTTTCACGCGCGGCATCGTAAAGGTAGACTTTGATTTCATCCAATTTAGTAAAACTATCCTCATAGTATTGCCAATATTTATCGATAAAAGTTAAGGTGGCAACATCATAGTTGTTTTCGCGTCGTTTGATTTTTGCTTCACAAAACGGTAAGGGTGTGTAATCTGTGCTTGTGCCGCCATGCGTGACATTTACTTTTAATTGGGGTTTAATCATTTTAGCCATAATTAGTATCCTTCTGCTATACTGCTAAACGCTACGATTGCGCCTAAAGCATGTAATACAAACATTACGGGGTTTATTGCAGATAACATTGCAATAACTGAGTATAAAGTCATGACCAGTTTTGACAAGATTGCCACAGCTTTTTCTACATCTGGGGGTAATCCCATGTCTTTAAGTAAAACAAGCACTCGCAAGGCAATGCGTTCTACTTGCCGCAGAATCATTAATGCGCGTCCACCTGATACTGCTGCGCGTGGTGCTTCTTCAGCTAGTTGCCGTGTAGCTACACTCATTTGTGTGAGTAACCCATAGATTTCTTGGAAGATGCTGTGAATTTCTTGGGCTTGCTGAACAGCTATACTCACTCTAAGACATCTCCTTCTGTTTCTGTTAAATCACGTTGCCCCATTGTTAAGCCGCCTGATTTCATAGCTAAAGTTACTTCATCGCGTAAACGTCGAGCTTCCAAAAGCAAATCTGACAGGTCATAAGTGATGTCCATGTGACATCGGCAAGCACCCTTCACTCCAAAAACCGCGGCTTGACCGTGTTTATGTGCTTCACTGCCTAACGCTACATTCCACACTAACCCGTAAACTGGATGCACAAGTTCATTGGGAAATGGTCCATCTATTACCCAAGTGTACCCGTTGATTGCTTTACAGATGGGGCAGGCGGCATTATCCATGATTCGCCAAGTTAAAGTTGTAGTGGGCACGTTACTGTTCTCCTTAGGTACTCAAGTTGTATCGTTCGATATATGTTTCTATATCAAAGGCGCTTCGTGAACGGTACTCATGGAAAAGTAATTCTATTGTGCGTTTACCGCCTAAACTATACACATGGGGACGTTCCAATGTGGCTTTCATTTGAATCGTGGGATCGCCTAGATCTAGCCACTCCCATGTAGATAAGCTGTCAGCGTTGATGTTTTCAAGAAAAATATCCGAATTATTATAATCACTTTTCGGCGTGGTTGTTTGGGGTCTTTTCCAAGTTAACGCGCTGGGTTCATGATCTAAGTCGCATTTCATATTAACATCCAAGAGTTTGTTACCTAAGAACTGTGTAAGTTGCCCACCCATACCTGGGTAATCTATTGTTGGGTTGTTAGTTGAGTTTTCCCAATCCATTTCCATCACGTTTGGAAAGATAAAGTCGCCTTTGTATAACTGTATGAAATCGTAGTAAACATGTCCTGTTGCATCGCAGTTGTAGAGGTTGATTGTGTTTATAGTTGTGCCCACTGTTCCAGCGGCAAGAGTGGCGGTGCCAACAGTCCATGAAGTATTTGACGTTTCTGATAGAACGGTTTGGGTGCCTGTGTTTCCTGTAACAGTGATTTTTGCCGTGGCTGATCCTGTGGTGCAGTATCTGAAGCGTATGTAAGGGTAAGTGGCTGTAAGTTTAGCCAATGCAGTTTCATTGTGAGTGTAACTGTCACCTACATATGCGGTGCAGTTAATATCTAACCCGTAGCTACCTATAGAGTAAGCTACGGTGCTGCCGCCTTTATGGTTAGTGACATCCCAAGTGCCTTCTACGCCGCCTGTTAATCGATCACCATCATATATCCAGTCGCTACCCCAACTATACGTTGGATAAGTCGGTGTGTAATTTTCTTGTACCCGCGTGTAATCCGCAAGGTAAGTTGCAGTGTACAGGTTCCAGCCGCCCATGTCTTTAATGTCATGGTGAATCCGTTTAACAAACCGCACGGAACCCGTGGGGTAAGCTTCAAAGATTCGGCGTAGTTCCTGTGCGCATTTATTCTCAAGTTTAAGCCCGTTAATACCGGTTTTATCCACGGTGTAAATTGTGATGGGCACTTGCTCGTGGTAAGCGTAGGCTTTTTTATCCCAAGCAATCAACGGTTGCGTATCAGGCGGTTCAATGCTAAAGATAGCGTCCACGTTTTTGGGTTCAAACAGTACCATCTTTAACGGGTACTGCGGATCACTATACGCGGTGATATAACTAGCCAAGGTAGTGTCATCGTTTTTTGTGATAGCAGCACTAGACAAGTAAGTGTCAAGGTACACTTTGGTGCGGTATCGTGAATCGTCAACCATGTTTAAAGCCTCATTGCGTTTGGCATAACAATGTAATAGTTCACTTTGCGGTCTCCCGTGGTGTTTCCGTCTTTGGCGGTTATGGTGATTTCATCCGCGTCCTTGACTGCCCAGTACACATTGCAGGTTTCCGCATGCTGACCAGCTAACATAACAATGGGTTCAACACTGGTGAAATCGATGCTACCGTGAAAGCTGGGGTCAACATCAATAGACGCGGTGCCATTTAGTATGGTTGCTACGCCCGCATGCTCGTTGCGGTATCCTAAAACGTTACGTACCCGCGAGTTTGTACCGATTAAGTATATGGGTGTTGTAACGTTGCTCATGGATGAATTGTTTATTTGGTTATGATCCGCGTTTGAACCGAAAGCTTCGTAGAAACCGTTAGTTAATGTTTCAAAATTTATGTTATTCACGTTGAAGTATTCGCTTGTTGCGCCGGCGCTTGCGTCGCCGCCCATGTATATGCCGTTGCCTGTGGCGGCACTGTGAATTACACCATTACTTATTGCAACATTGTGAACGTGGAAGGTGTTTTGGGCGTAACTGGTTAAGCCATATTTAGCTGCAGCAGGGGTTAAATCTATATTATTGAAACTTAAATTGTCAATATCTGCCGTTGGCGCTATCTCGATACACTGATCGTCACTGTCACGAATCACCAAGTTGTTGAAGACAACGTTTTTGGCAAGAGCAATTTGTAAGCCTGAGTCTTTGAAGCCTTCAATTTGCACGTTGTTGAAGTTCACGTTTTCGCAGCTTCCTATGTAGATGCCGCTGGCTTGCCCGCCAAACGCGCCCTTCTGCCCATACAAGTACAGGTTATTCCACTGCTGCTTGTTGCTTGCGTTAAGTAAACTTAAAGCTTGATATGATCCGCCACCATACCCACCACAGTTGTCAATGTAAATGTTATTGGCTTGCACGTAACTGGTGTTATCAATTAAAATGCCCTCGTTGTAACTGTCTACACAGTACAGGTCATCCAACCAAACGATGCCTGCGTCCTCAATTTTTAAGCCGTTCCAGCCAATCACGCAATCCTTAATATGCGTATTCAACGCATCTTTCACGTAAATATTATAAAGTGTGACATTGCATGCTGCAGGATAAAAATGAATTCCTTCAACAAAAAAAGAGTAATTCACGCTTGCCGCATCTGCATCCAGCTCAAGCATGTTAGTTGCTAACGTTGCAGCACCATGCAATATCGCGTTTTGCCCAATTAAACTAACCACGAAATCTTGACCTACATCTAAACTGTTGGGCATAACAATTTTTTGACTTATCGTGAAACTTTGCCTGCCAAGATACACCGTGCCGCCTGAACTTGCTAAAGCTGCAAGTGCCGCGTTGATAACTGCCGCGCTGTCTGCACCGTCAATGCCGCCAATGTTGCCGCTGCCGCCATACGTTAATTTGCCTGTTTGCATGTTTAACGCTTCAGTATAACTGCCATTTAACCGAATATTGTAACCTGCACCCTTCCACAACCCATGCGCTAACAGGTTATTCCAGTCATCCTCCAACTTAACGATGGGGTGGGTGGTTGCGCTCCACGCGGTGAATGTGTCCGTCAAAAGGTTACCTCCGAAAAAACATTAACAAAACAAGTATAACAATTAACTTATGCATTACCACACGCTCCAACCAATATCCAAGTTAGACGCGCCAGGATCATTGCGAACGTTCACAGTGAATTGTGTGTCTGTGATGTTGGTTATCCATGTGTCGCCTACATCGTTGGTTGCTTGTTCGCGGAAGGTGACTCGGATGGTTCCGCTGGCGGGTGTGATGGATAAGCCATGTGTGATTGTTGTGGTGGTTGCGCCGCTGTTTATTGTGCCTGTCCCGTAATTTTCTGTGACGTAGCCTTGGTTGAATCGTATGATGCAGTTGGTGCCGCTGTTGCTTAAGGTTCCTGTGCAATCCGTTGCTTCCAACGTGTTGTTGGTTACGGTGCAGTTGTCGCATGCCGCGGCTAAAACTGCTATTTGGTAAGCGTCATTGCCGTAAGCTGATACACCGTTGATTACGCAATAGTTGCTATCACCGTTTAAGCTGATGCCATGGTAAGTGGCTGTGTCGCCTGAATCGTTATTGTAGTAGTTGCCGCCGTTGACTGTTAAGTAACTGCAGATGTTCGCTGATAAACCCGTGTACCCGTTAGTTGAACTGACGCATCCTGTTGCGGTGCAGTTGTTGCTGCTTTCCAAGCGTATGCCATACTTCACGTTATCCATTGTTTGACAGTTTGACAGGGATACGCCGTTGGAGTTGTTAATGTAGATGCCGTGGGATGCGTGTTTTTGCGCTACACAATTCGTTAAGGAAGCGTTGTCGCAGTTGTTTAGGTAGAATCCGTATCTGGCGTTGTTTGCATCTGCGGGCGCTGTTATTTTTGGTTTAGCGCGGCAATTCACCAGTTGCACATCATCTACATCTTGAATGTAAAAGTTGTCGTAGGTGTCGTCAGTGGTTTGGCTGTTGCGGAAACTGTAGCAACCGTTAAAGAATACTTGATAAATAGTTTCAGTAGAACTGTAAACGTAAAAGCCATACCTATTATTAGTGTCTGCATAACAATCAGTTAAGTGGCAGTGACTGGCAATGTTGAAACCAGTTAAATTATAAATAGCGTGACATCGGGTTGCATGTTGCGGGTAAATAAACCAGAACCCATACGACGTGTTATTCTGTGATACACACCCGTAAAAGTAATTATCCGATTGATTATTCGTGACGAACCCTGAGCCGCCGTTGTAGTAGCTTCGGCAACCATCAATCCTATGCAAACCCGCCCAAGAAACGCCTGCGCCTGTGATTTGGAAGCCGTGACTGTAACAGTTACGCACCGTCACATTCTCCAGAATATTATGGCTTCCCTCGTAAACGTACACGCCTACGCCCGCGCTGGTTTGTCCAGAAGCGTTGCCGTTGATTATGCCGCCTTTCACCCAACTGTGCGTTTGCGGGCTAGTGCTGCTTTCTATCCAAAGAATTTTGCAGTCCTGCGCATTAGCCAATGTCAAGATTGCGCCTGTTAAATCTAAGCCGGTTAAGGTGGTGATTTTTACGCAGTAATCGTTTGCACCATACTTGTTTAATGTGAATGACCCGACAAGTTTAATCCATTCAATATTGCTGCGTCCCGCTGTTAACGCGCCGACTGCCGCATTAATAACTGCGGATGCATCTGTGCCCGTGATGCCGCCCACGTTATCGCTGCCACCATACACTAATTTACCTGTGGAGCCGTTTAACGCTTCATACACGCTGCCATTCACGCGAACAATAAATTTGACTGCTTTATCTAATCCGTGATCCAGTAGATTGTTCCAATCGTCTTCTAATCTTACGATAGGATGTGTTGTTGCATTATACGCTGTAAAAGTTGACACTTATTTTTCTCCTATAAAATTATGTTTTCTGTTACCTAAACGAAAAAGCCTCGTTCAAACCCTGATTCAAACTCCACTGTACCCGACGTGATAGATTCAAACCCGAAAAAGTTGGGGTCACCACTAGGCGACGTGCCCGATTCAGGAACCAACAGGTCTAACGCTAAAATCTCCTTTAACGCCACCGAATAAAACACGAAGGTATCGCCCCAAGTGTGCGGTTTCACGCCCACCACGCGGTAAATAATGCTTTGGGAATCTTTGATGCAGTCACCCTCGTAAATTTGCAAGTTAGTTATGCCCACGCTGTCCCGTCCCGCGTAAATGCCATGTCCACTGATGTTTACGCCTGTGCCTGGTGGAAAAATCACCATATCCCCTGATAGTAATGTGTAGCCGCGTTTGTAGTGTCCTGTGGTTGCATCTTGATTGCCCAAGACAAGCCGGTAAATGGTTACGTTAAAGCTAACTTCACTCATGCCTATAATTTCACCTGTTTAAGTGCTGTTAAGATTTCAGCGAAACTTTTGGGTTGAACATTCTCTAAAACATTAACTGCATTGGTAAAGCTGGGTGTTGCAGTGTTTCTTAATTGCGCTTTCACTGTGTTTAGTAATGTTGAGTATGAACCATTGCCCTGCTCGATTTGCGCGTCACCCTGTATTGCTGGGTTAATGTATTCGGGGTTTGTGGATGTGAAAACAGGCTTCACCGTTCGATTCGCGCTCATAAGCAAGTTTAGCGTGGTTGATGTGTAAGTGGTTCCGTCTACAACCCACCCTGTTAATTCATAGCCATAGTTAGCCGTAGCCGATACCGTGGTAAACTCGTCTTTGGCGCGTGCATACACGCCTGCAGATGGGTTGGTTTCGCCACCTGCCACCGCATAAACCGTTAACAACACGCTTGTTGAAGTGGGCACCGGCGAATACATCGGTTGCAACAGGTTATCGCGGTTAATCGTTAAATATAATGGGTTTAGTGTGCCCGTGTTTGTGTTGTTGAGTTTCCAACCGATAAACGTGTAATCCTCGTTGGGAACAGCCATTATGCCAATTACGCTGCCTGCCTCTAAATTGGTTATTACACCGTTGGGGCTTGTGTACCCATTATTATCTGAGATTATGGTTAACGTGTACTTCGCGACTGTGGGTTCGACGGGCGTTGCAGATAAGGGTGGATAGGCTAACCCTAACTCAGTATATTTCTGACTGTTTTGCAAGCCATAACGCATCCAAACCAAGTTCGATATGCCGTGACTGTAGCACCAATCATTAAACTGATTCAGCGCAGTTACTTCACTGGTGCTGAAAGCGTTGGCTTCATTGTAGTCTGCACCCACTTCCGTGTTAATAATTTTGCAACCAGCATCCAACGCGGTTTGCATCTGCGCCTGCGCGTTAGCTACACTCCAACTGTTAAAGTAAAAATGATACCCAACATAAAACCTGTTAAGTGAATCCGTTACTGAAGCCATCGTTGCCCATGATTGATTCCACTTGTTCGCTACGATAGGCGCAGTGTAACCGGCAGCACGCACCGCTGTGACTAAAGTTTGCAAGTGAGTTGCAATGTCACTGTCCCCACATTCATTAACAGGTTCAACCATCAAACGATTCTGGTACGTGCTAAACGTGGCAAGTAAATCAAGAGTCCACGCTTGCGCATCTGTCCAGTCACTGTTAGAGTATGATCCGCCTGGATTGTAAACGTGCCGGCAAACAATCAACGGGTAATTACAATGGGTTAAGTAATGCAGCACCATAGCGTCGCGAGTGGCATCCGCAACGTTGTAGTAGATGCTCATGCGGTACAGATTTAAACCTTTATTATCCATGTACTCGATAACGTTATCAATAATGCTGGTGCTGTAAGCGCCTGCGCTGTCGCGTGGGTAACTGCTTAAGCCTTTATAAATTGCTGTTGCCGATGTCGCGTAAGGTGTCGCTGTCCAACTGGTGTAAGCTGTCCAATACGAAGCATCATAACTTGTTGACACATCTGCCTCGTAAACTGCTACGCCGGCAAACTTTGCATACATTTTCACGCTGATAACTTCATTAATCCATTGCAGTTGCGAAGCAATCTGCGCGTACCCGTACGCTGTGGGAACCAAGCAAGCTAAAACAACAGGGCAAGATGCTTTAGAGAGAATAAGATCAGTGTAAACTTTAATTTCTGTTTTACTCAACGGTTGACTATCATACAGCATAGGACACACACAATCAAGCGTTAACGCGCCATACCATGTAGACGCATTTAAGCGCCAACCTACACTGGCACTGGATAATTTACCGCGTGCATCCACCGTGGAATGCATCAAGTTAAGCCAAGCCAAGTAAGAAGCGTCATAATACAAATTTGAGTCGGTGCGTCCTTCCATGTTATCGTGAAAGCCATCCAAGTTGTGGGCAGCCATGAAACTGTTCACTGCAGACGCTAACGCAGTGCGTTTACTCGCGGTGGATATATCAATCAATGTGCCATTAATGGTGCTGCTTACGTACCCAAAAATAATGAAAGACGCGCTTTTCGCCCGAATCGTCACAATATTAGCGTCAACAGACGCAGTGGGCGTTATGCCCGTGTTATAGTAGTAACCCACATGCAAGTAAATATGCGTCACGCCGGCAGAGACACATTTAGTTAACACTGCATCCGTCACGTCATCACTGAATAAATACACGGCTTTAATAGATGTCAATGTTTTACCTTGCCCACCAAAAAACCCAACAAACAAACCCACAACTATCAAAAAAACAAGCAACAAACCAACAAGAGACTTAACAGAAACACGGTCACGTTTAACACAGCCCGTATTATACCAAGTCACAAGAAAATCACCCTTTCAAAATTAACTTAAGCTCTTCTGAAATTAAACAAGGCTACTTCACGTAAACGTTGAATCGCCCGTTTATACAACACTAAATTAATGTCACTGCCTCCACTGCTTGAACTCGTACTTGTCGAGAATGGTCCAAGCGTGGTTGAGGTGCTGCTGGAACCCGCAGTCACCCGCGATGCCAACTTCATAGCTATACAAGCTTTCACCGCAGCCGCTTGCGCGCCAGTCATAGAAACAGTCTTAGACCCCGCCGTCCCCGACATAGCAGAAATAGCTACAGACGCATCCGCATTCACCATATCAATTGAAGAATCAATAATATACTCAATCGTAGCCGCAGCAACCTCCGTGTTAAACTCAGCCTGAATAATCGCAGCTGTAATCGTAGTCGTCATTTCACAGTCACCTTCACAGCTTTAACCCAAACACTACGCCCCGTTAAAGCATGACATAAACTCAGTTTATGCATAATCTTATCAGGCCACCTGTGACTGGATTTCTCAAATTTCTCACGGTCAGGGTCTAAAATGTAATCGTGTTTTACTACTTTAAACCCGTTTAACTCTAAAAGATTGCGTAGTTCAGCGTAACCCCATAAAGCGATATGTTCCCGCCACGGTGCAACCTCAATATGCAAGAGATGCCGCAGGATTATGCGCCAATGTGTTGGGTTTGGGGTGCTAACTTCCACTGTACCGTCTGGTTTAAGAACACGCCAAATTTCACGAATACATTTCGTGGGGTTCTCGACATGCTCGATTATTTCTAAGAATTTAATATCTTCAAACGTTTCCGGTTCAAACGGTAAATTATGAGCGTCTCCTGGAATAAAGTTTGGGGGACGATTAGCAGGGTTAGGGTCTAAGTCAAGGTTTACGTCGCCGCGTGCTTTATGAGAAAGCAAATTGCCACATCCAATATCTAAAGAAACCATATTGTTAAACTCCTTTTGTTTTTTCTTTCGTTCTTATTAATCTCGCTGGGTTTCCAGCAACAACCGTGTCTGCCGCAACATTGCGGGTAACTATTGAACCTGCACCCACCGTAGCGTTCTCGCCAACCGTGATGCCGGGCATAATAATAGTGCGCACGCCAATCTCCACATTGCGTTTAATCGTGACTGGCGCAACTTTAGCGTTGCCAATCCAACTATGCGTTAAAATAAACGTGTAACCGCCGAGTAACACGTTTTCTTCTATCTTTACAGGTGCCCAAAGATCAATCCAAACGTGTCCGCCAAACATGCGGGGTTTACCTATTGATACGCCTGCTTTGCGGTACATTGCAACCCGTAATGTTTGAAAAGGACTGTTACAAGCAAACCAACGCAACATGCTTAAATGGATGTTACGTAGTAAGCCAATTTTGAACTGTGACGGCGATATTGTTTGCATTGTGATTCTCCATAACAAATTTACGGTTAATTAATGATTCTTCTGCTCGTTTCTGGGGATCTAACAGTTCTGTCACTCGCTCTTTTAAATGATCCTTATCTTTCCATGTGATAACACAGAGTCCACAACTCATGGCTTCCAAACAGATTTTGCTTACGCTTCCATTATACGCCATGTGATCTATTAAAACATCAAAGTTTCGCAGAAATATAGGCATTAATTTATGCGGTATTAAATTATTTATAGTTGTTAATGTGCAATCGTTATCTATAAGATACCGTACAAGATTAGGTTGAATTTTATCGTAGGGTTTCTCAAAGTAAACCGCGTGAAAACTTTTGCTTTTAAAAGTTACCCTATGTTTATGTGGTGTATAGTTTTCTGCTTGAACAGGGCGATACATGAAAAAAGCGTCAGAGCGAAACTTTAACAAGTCTTCCGCTATGTCATCCACGGTGTATGCAACATGTTTAGCGTGTTTCAGATTGCTTTTCACTATCCAACCCCACCATTTCTTTTTAATTGTCCAACGCACGTCACCGCCGTGACAGATAAGCAGGTCAAGATGCTTAAGTTTCTGCACAAGCCAAGCATCCTGCAACGCGAAATTAACAATGTAAAAGTCGCCTTTACTGAATAGAATTTTAAGAAAAAGCCCAAGGGTTTTATCCCATAAACTACGAGTACGCCGAATAAACTTCCACTGCACATTTTTTGGCAAGTAAGGTTTAAGGTCTTCCCACACGTACCCACAATCGTTAACGACAACTACAGTGTGTATTGTTTTCAATAGGTTCGCCTTCCTGTTTCTTCGCCTTCACTGAATAAGCGCAGGGCATGGGGTTGTTTCCAATTAAACTTTAAAGCATGAATAAGAAGTAGCCAAGGTAAACTAAAAAAATAAATTAAGACAGAAGAGAGACTTTCTTCTTCTTCAAAGTAACAGTAAACTTTATCTTCCCAACTCAAAAATTCACATCCTAAATTAGAATTCTGCTATGCGTTCCGCAATCGTCATTAACACTTTCACAATGCCTGATTTCAACGGATTCACCAAGCCCTTCTCGTTAGTAGGCAAAATAATGCCGTATGAAAGGTAATTGTCAGGTAACGCAAACCATTTCCCATCAGGCGAAGTCATAATCATCATTATAGTTTTGTATTTTCTCAAGTTTTCACTTCCACGTGTATGAAAATGCAAGCGTCGTGTCCAACAGGTTAAACAGGTAAAATGAAACCGCTTAAGTCCTTCACGCTCGCATAGCCATTGGCAGGGGGCATGAGGAAAATTGAATAAGTCAGGGCGATTCCAAGTCCATCGCGCATATTTTTCTGTACCCGCTTTCGGTACATGCTTCGGGTGACTTTTCTGTGCGCGATCCCGCAGTTCTTTAAGCATTAAGATACCAATTGCTGTACTGTTGCTAACCATTCAACGTAGTGCCACGGGTTCTTCATCACCACTTCTAAAGGAGGCGCTTGCTTTAACTTGTCAATTAACGCTGACTTCAAAACTTCATTGTGTGCGGTTTCAGCAATAGACAAACTGGATGACACATCAGCTAAGATAGGTGAAGATGCTAAGATTTCCTCTGTAACTTCAACTTCTGCTTCAGTTTCGGTTGTGGATTCTTCTGTGGTTGCGGTTTTTCTTGTTCGTTTACTCACTTTTACTTTGCACCTCCCAAACGTTAACGGCTATTGATAACTACCATTTCAGGATGTTCACCAAATTCAAACCCTAAACAGGTGTTGCCGATAAACCGCATACGCTCATCAGGGCAACGACACACCCAATTACGGGGTTTCTCTAGTCGATACACGAAATGTTTACAGTTCATGCATTGCTTCGCCAAGCCCGCCATACGATACTTCTCATAGATTTTCTTGTCACGTCGATGCTGCTTTTTCGCGTTAATTTCTTCACGTAGACGTTTCATTCGTTTTCCAAAATTCATTACGGATTCGCTCCTTCACCAAAATATCTTTCTTTACCATTAACACGTCGTTCTGCTTTTGCCCAGTTCACTTCAATTAGAACGGGCGCTTTAAAATAGTAGTAATCATGAGTTGAACAGTAATGATTCACGTTCGTCTGATTATCCATGTCATCTTGAAAACCAAGATGCACACCCACAGGCCACTTCCAACTGTCAACATCCGCATACGCAGTTACAGTGCAATCACTGGTTTTTGCACCCAACGGACAAATCAAGTGGCAAGTGCATTCAACATCACTGTCGCCTACATGTGCTGTCCAGTAACGGCCACAACGGGGACACTTAACACGTAACTCAGTCATAACGTTTACCTTTGCTTTGAAATGTTTTACTCCAACCGCAAGATGCGCAAGACGCTGAATAATTATGTAAATTTAAACCAATTTTACTGTCACAAACAGGGCACTTCATTTTCTACTGTGCCACCAATCATCTAACGCTAACGCAACCACATCAACAAAACAAATTATGATAAGTGCAAACACGCAAATAATACTAAAGGAATCAAGCATTATAAACCATTCACCTTAAACAAAAAACAAAAAAAGAAAAAAGGGTAGAAAGTAGAGTGTTTAACTGTTCTCTACATACGCGCAAATGCTATCGTTAATTAACGAGACACTGTCTTGACGGAACGATATAACTGCGCCTGTAAGGTCTTTCACCGGCTCCGCATACTTCTCTAAGCGTAACCAACGTTTACGCCCAGTTAATATGCCGTAGTCTTTCGAGAAAAGCACTGCTTTCGCTGCTGCCGCATTCAAATAGTCAATATCACTCCAAACAATATTCATGCCGCCAAGTTGCGTGGGGTAGCCTGTTTTAACCCATTCATTGTTGATTAAGCCTTCATTGTATTGTGCGCCAGTGTTCTTAACGCTGTATAAAAATGCTTTATGCGTCATAAGCAAAGTGTCAGACACGTAACCGTCAGCAGCGTTAGCGATTAACCCGTCTTCCATACCGTTGGTGCCGTTAGCCGCCCAAATACTGTAGGCTTGACCACTGTTAGCCGCGTTTACTGTGCCATCACCGTCAGTGCCCGTGTAAAGCACGGTTGCAGCTAACGTGGATGCTTTCTCACCTGCTTGTCGACCTGCTTCACGCACATGCATCTCTACAAGGTCAAACTGACTGTCTTCCAATAAATCATTTGCAATACGGAAGTTCAACGTGTACAGAGTGCTAAAGTCAAGGGTCGCTTGCACAGTCTCGATTGTTTCTGTTGGTGCAATAGCGCCAGAAGCAGACTCATTAAAGACGTACTGCCCATCCTTCGCAATATCAATCTTCATAGTTGTTCCCTGAATAGACTCAGGTCCCAAAACCATTTTACTAATTGCAGCGGTAATATCAGTTTGTACTGCTTCAGCTTGCATAGTGTCCCATAATTTAACCGGTATTAAATAATAGGCTCCAGCGATCCCAGTCGTACCACTTGAAGCTAAGAACTCTTTAAGTTGAGGGTTCACGTAGCCTTTCGCGTTTGGGGTAGCGGCTGCAAGCATATCACGCAAGGGAATCTCCCTGAGAGTATTCATAAATTTCATGTTATCCGCTTTCGATACTCCACGCCATGCACTAAGCAAATCATATTCGTAAGGGTCAAAGTAACCGCGTTCCAACTGCTCCTTAATACAAAAGCCAGGACCGCCCTTTTTCGCCAGTTTCTCGCCCATTTCTTGTAGACTCATAGTCTCTTTAAGTTCCATAAAATGTCCTCCAAAATTTCATTATATTTTAAATTGTTTACGCTGTTTTTCCAACAAGCAGTAAACATTCATCCGCAACTGCTCCTTCCGATTGCAGCCACATACCCATAATATAGCTAGCTCCGCCTCCAATCTTGAGGTCAAGCCAATCTTGGGCGCCGGCTAAACCGCAATAAGTAGTTGTGATGCTATTGATGGCAAATGATCCTGCGACTGCTCCATAACCTGTGCCTGAACTCGCGGCCTTGACGATACCATAAAATATTATGGGTATCCTATCAGGTGCGCCGGCACCGGTTGCTGCTCTTAAAGCTATGCCTATGCCATCACCAAGTGCTGTACTGACTGCAACACTTATCCTTCCCGCTACAGTGGTTCCAATCTTAACACTAGACAATTCACTGATTGCATCGTCTGGTCTACAGGGCAAAATGTATGATTCCGCATCAAACACTGCGCCTTCTTCCTGTGGATAAAAGTCTGTCATATCCTATCGCTCCTAACTGGTTTTTCCCACTAACAGCAAAGCTTCATCACCCGCTGCCGCAGCCGTCTGCAACCACATGCCCATAATGTAACTGGCTCCTCCGCCTACAACTAAACTAGCGTAGACTTCCGCGCCGCCCATCGCGCAACAAGTAGTTGTTATACTGTTTATAGCGAATGATCCTGCAACTGCACCGCACGCGGTAACTAAACCAGACGTGGTTGTTTTCACAATGCCACGAAACAACACTGGAATCCTGCCTGGAGATCCTGCGCCTGTTGCCGCTCGCAAAGCTATACCGAAACCGTCGCCTAATCCAGTGCTAGCGGCTACGCTTATGCGTCCACTCGCAGTGGTGCCTGGTTTAACGCTGGATAACTCGCTGATTACGCCATCAGGGTAACAGGGAACAATGTAAGCGTTGTAGTCAAATATGCATCCTTCCTCTTGAGGGTAATAATCTGTCATGTTCTATTCGCTCCTATGCTGTTTTTCCCACTAAAATGATGCCTTCACCGGATGCGTCAGTGCCTTGCAGTAGCATACCCATAACGTAGCTGGCTCCTCCGCCTGCGACAAGATTTGCGTAAACGAAAGTGCCAAGATCCGCGCCTGCTGTGAATGTGGTGGTGGTGTTGTTCATGCAGAACTCGCCCATCGCTGTTGCCGCAGCGGTAAATGTGACTTTGCATGCGCCATAAAACAGTACGGGAATACGTGCAGGTGCACCTGCGCCTGTGGATGCCCGTAAAGCTATGCCTATGCCGTCGCCTAATGCTGCGCTAACGATTACGCTGACTCTGCCCGCTACTGTCGTGCCTGGCTTTACACTGCTCATTTCTGATATTGCGCCGTCGGGGTAGCAGGGAATAATGTAACTGTGTGCGTCGAATACTGCGCCTTCTTCTTGAGGCCAATAATCTGTTGCCATAAAATGTTCCTCCTCTTGGGATTGTACTTTATTTTATTTTTTCAACATCTCTGTTGAGTAACAAAGTTGTTACTGTGAAATAATGATTAATGAAAAAAGAAAAAAGGAAAAAGAAGTTTACTCACGTTTCACTCAAGGTATATATGCAATCATCGTAGAGAGACACACTGTCCTGTCTGCATTTCACCACTAAACTGGATAGATCCTGCACAGGGTCGCTATAATTGGTTAGTTGCATCCATTTTTTGCGTCCAGTGAATATTGCGTTTTTACGGTTGAAAATTAAGGTTTTACAGTTAGTCATAGCCGTCGCGTCTGCGCCATGGTTGTAGTCGCAAATATAGAATTTCACGTCAATATTGCCAAGTTTAAAGTCAAACCCTGGCGTTACAGGATGAGTTGTCGGTGTAGTGTAAGGGTGATAAGGTTGCCAGTAATCGCCTGCTGCGCCACCCGCGGTTTCCGTGCCAATGCCAGAGTAAACACTATGTTCCCAAGCTTCCGGATTAATAATAATCGTGTCCGTTATCCACCGGTCATCAGTGTTGCCTTGAATCGCCGTCATGATCTGCGCGAATGTGGTTTCATCTGCACTGGCGTTGCCCGCGTTTAAGGTGCCCCAACCATCCGCTGCTGTGCCAATCACGGTTAAAGCTAAATCACTCGCTTTCTCACCCACCGCTTGAGCTGCATTCTTAAGATGCCAAGGGATTAAACCGAACTGGGCATCCTCAATTAGATCCTCAGTGATTTGCGGAACCACAGCAAACGACACCGGTGACAACGTAGCCTTCATAGTCTCCACCGTACTAGTGGGCATGATTGCGCCGCTGGCGTATTCTTCCGCTTTAAACCCTGTTCTGCTGGGAATAGGCACATTTAAATCGCCGCCTTCCCAACCATACAACACTTCACGGCTAATCAAGGGAACAATGTCACTGTCTAAACTGTACATGACTAAATCATCATGCACTTTCGCTGCAACAAAATAGTCACCTAAAGTTTGGCCTTTACCCAAAAACTCTTTAAGTCGACTCCATGGAATAGCCCTTGCAGTTTCAACAATCTCTTGATACTCATTAAACGTGAAGATTTGGTCTGGGTGAAACTCAGCGTAAGCGTTCATTTGCTTGCGTGTTTCCCGCAGTTGCTTCTCGTATTTACTGGTGATTTCCTGAAGACTCAACATGTTTATGCACCTCCAGGCTTATAGTTAAAATCAGGGTTTTTCTCAGCATCCAATTCTGTGATTTTCTTGTTCACGCCCTTGTAGAGGGGTTGCTGTTTATCTTCCAAGTTATCGGTGCGGATTACAGTTTCTTTAATGATTTTTTCCTGTTTCTCCACAGTTTCCTTTAAAGTTTTGTTTTCTTTTTTGAATTCTGCAATACGTTCTTCAAAAGATTTTTGAGTTGCTAAAATATTTCTGTCCGCAACATTAAGTATGTCTGCGAAGTCTTTTTTCTGAGCGGTAACTGCTTCTTTTAATGTTTTGTTTTCTGCTTCTAAAGTGGCAAACTTGGTTTCTAAAGTTGTTAGTTTCTCCGTTAACGGGTTAATGTCTGGAATCTTAATGTTGGTTACTTGCTCCTTTAACAATTTATCATCGTAAGCCACTGGAATCTTCTTAGCCACTTCCTCAATCTTAGCATACACAGGCGCGGGATCAAACGGTTTAAACTCCTTCCAACCTAAATCATCTTTTGGAATAGCATTTATAGATTCATGAATTGACGTTAACTCCGTTTTTATAGTGCCTATGATCGAGTTAAATGACTCTTTCAAAGGTTGAGCGTTAAATTTAAACTCAGGCAAATTCACAGTTAACGGTTTATTATTCTCTCTAACAAGTTCATTAAGCGCATCGGACAATACTTTAAAAGATTCATTTATCTCCCTGTTCTGCTTTAACCAACGCCCCGCTAACACTTCATCATTAGTAACTTTCAACATAACGTCAAAGGATTCAAACTGTATCGGTTGCCAAACAACCTCACCAACCTTTGACTCCTTCAAAGTAATCAATTTCACTGTTTCAGTTAACTTAGGCGTTTCCAACCCAACCCCAACATCAAACCCTGCAGAGTTTGTAACCGTGTTATTGGCAACTTCATTTTTAACTGGTGCTTCAACAATCACAGGTTTCACTTCTAACGGGGAACTGGGGGGTGACGCTTCAAGTTTTTTCTCTTCATTTTCAACTTTGCTAGGGGTTAAAGGTAAATCTTTAGATGCGTTTGTTACGACTGTTTGGGTATGGCCGACTGCGGCGTGAGTTACTTCGGGACGAACAATAATTTTACTCATAAGATTATTTTTCTCCGTATTGTTACTAATTTTGTTAAGTAACCATAAATCGTTTTGACCCTCTAAATTATCGATTGTTTCCTCTAAAGTCATGAAATTAACGGTTTCACGTATCTCATGAGACGTGTTAGGTACACCAGGCACTTCAGGAGAAACCACCAATGCCAATCCATTAAATTCAATGTCTACAGGTTCAAAATTAATGTTATGTAAATGTTCATCTTCAATTAGATGCTTCTTCAAAGTTTCCATTGTTTGAAACTCTTTACTACAATGCACACATTTAGCAATTTTGAAGTCGGCTTGAACGCTCCAACCCGTTATTTTTGGGTCACGATTTTTAATCATGCCCACATAAGGCTCCTTGTTAACTGTGCCATAGACTTCCATGGTTTGCTGCTCATCAATTTTTGAGCCATCCGTGTTGCCTATGCATCGGTTATCGTCATGGTTAACATTGATGGGTTTATGCCTCATGGTTTTGTGGGATTCAAGGATTTCGTTGAATGTGTATTTGCGGCCGTTTTTTGAGGTGACGGGACGTAATGCTTTTACTGCTACTTTTACTTGGTTTTGGCTTTCATTAATTATTTCGTATTCACGGATGATGAAGGGGCCGAAAGTTTTAGTTTCCAAATATAATTCTTCCTTTAGTTTTTAGTTTAGTGTTGGGTAATTGATTTTAAATTCAAGATATTGTTGTAGGAGACCTAGTATTTTTTGGCGTTTTGCTTCTTGGTCTAATCTTCGTTTGTCTCGTACGGGTACGCCTGTGTGGGTGTCTGGGATGTGTATTTCGTTTGTTATGTTGCTGGGTTGGGGTTCAGGATACACAAAACTACGCAGGTAAAGACTGCCAAGGTTGGCACTGCTACACTGAGGATAATAAACATGTAAATCCGTTATTTCATCAACGGTTAATAATCTTGAAAACGCGAATTGTCCAGACATGACACCCTTAATGCAGTTAGCGCCAGCAAGACCGCCGATATTCCATTTCGCAACATTACCTAATACTGTTGCAACTTCACCGCTGATGTCTAAGGTGCTTCCGCTTGTTGCAGCATCCACATAGAATGTTGCCACTCCACTTCTATCAGCAATCACACACAGCGAATGCTGAGCGTCATCAACAATGTCGCGTCCAAGAGCGTTACGTCCATACGTGCTTTCAACTCGTACTCCAAGCACTTGCCCAGTTGGGTCTTGAGTGAACCAGATTCCCGCATCGGCGTTGTATTTGCTGACAAATAATCCCCAATTATCGCCACCTGCAAGATACTTCATGTAAACCCATATTGAGAAGTCAGATACCCCAAAATTTAATGATGCGTTATCTTCAACTGTTATTTCGTCGTCTACACCATCAAAACTTACTGCATTACCGAATTTTCCAGTGGTAACCCAAGATGGAACCAAAGCACCAGAACCAAATGTCCCAGTATTAGAATTTCCAGAATAATCATAACAAGTAAGCCCTGCGCCTTCATTCATTGGCAGGGCTAAAACTACACCTGAACTAATAACCCGTTTAAACGTATCAGCCGCACTACTCTTAAGCGTTAAAGCATTATTACCGTACCATACACCAACAGTCACGTTTGCGTCGAGGCTATCTTGAACCTCAACCGCATACAACGCGCTAACACCATCAGTATAAGAATCACGAAACTGATCCAACGCTGTTACGCCGTCATTATCATAAAATCTGACATCACGAAAATCGGTTTGTGCATGCTCATTCAAATAAATCTTTGATGCTACAACCCCATTATGTCCACCCGTTAAGGTTTCGCTGCCGCCTAAACCTTTACCATAATACAACTTAAAAAAATGCACGTACCCCGCGCCTGCACCAGCGGATGCTGCAATAACAGCGTTTTGACTAAATTTGCATCCTTCAGGCATTAAAGTTTACCAGCTAAACCCTTCAAATTATCCAATACTGTTTTTTCTAAGTCAAGATTAGCTTCTGTTTTTGCTAAAACGTTTTCGTAGTGTTGAATGAAGGTGTCAATTTTGCTTTCGATGCTTGCAAGCACTTGTAAAGCGTCTAAACTACTAAATTCTTCTGAGATGTCACTTGACTGTTTTTTTAGGTCGCTAATAGTTTCTTTCAGTTGCTGTACTTCTGATTGAAACTTTGTTAGGGTTTCAGTAGCGGTTTTGCTTGATAATTTAATAGGTTGGTTTAAGCTTGGATGCTCCATTTTTGTTGATTCTCCTGTAATTTAGATAACTATAAAATATTGTTAAACAACCCAATGTGCTTAGGTTTTTCTGGGTTAGCGTCTTTTGGTGCATTGTCCGCTTTCATTTGCAGTTGTTGCTCGAACTTTTCCTGCTCCATCTTTAACTGTTGATCCCAATACGCCTGATCATACTCTAAACCTAAGTGTTCAGCAGCTTGCATAGGCGTCTGAATCTTCGCATTAACCAACGATGTCCAGTATTCGCCCTCTTCCTTCTTATTAGTATCCGGAGACTCAAACGTGATTTCAGGACACGATTTACGCGAGAAACCCGACGCTTCAAGCATAGGCTTCAAAATGTATTCCTCGTAGTATTCTTTCACTATCCACTGCAACGGCTGACCCAAACTCGACATAACATGTGAAGTCATAACCTTCGCGCTGGCTTCCGTTGAATTATATAATTTAGAAATACCCGGCACCATTATGCCATCCCCCACGTTATCCTTCAACAATTCGCATAAGGTAGCTAACTCACGAATAGGTGACGATCCTGTGCCCCCAGGCAAAATCTGAGTGGGAACATTTGTTACTATGCCTTCGCCTGGTTGACGATTACGCCACTCATTACGTGCACTATCAAAATCGTCGTCAGACACGTTACTCGTAGAATCACCTAATTGTAGGACTTCGTAGGGCCATGCTTGTTTTTCCATATAATCCTTAGCAGACGATTCCATAGCAACAAGTGCTTCTAACTCAGTTTCTAAACCACTTAACAATGATGAAGCCCACGGCCACGTCGCAGTCGTTTGGTTAAGTCCAGGCACTAAAACAAGCTCTTCACCCGTCCACTCCGCCTGTGTTGTGCCGTTAACGATTTGTCGCCACCGTGTAATCTTACCCTGCGCGTCCGCTTCAGCAGGTTCAATAAACTCTTGCATAGGCGCAATTCTAAAACTCCATTCCGGCGCACTTGTGATCTCCCAGAAACACCCACCATACTTAACCATACGTAAAATAGTTTCACAAAACTTACTGTTAACCCGCTGCTTACGATTAAACTTATCCACAAAAAACTGAGCATCCACTGCCATACCGTACGCTTGAAACTTCGCTTCCTTCACCTGCTTAAGACCTGTTTCAGCGTCTACTGCGGCTTGCTCATCCCGTTTAGGCTTAGTTTCAGACGGCTTAGTAAACACGCCCTGCGCAACACATAACCCTGCTAACGTCAAGAGGCCCTGCTTTGCTAAGGGTTGTTCATTCATTAAATCATCGTAATGTTTACAACGTGCTTGCCAAGTGTTTTCGCCCTGATGAAACACCTTACGCACTGGTTTACCGGATGCGCCTTTATCATACTGCGCACGGTAACGTTCAGATAAACCCGCGCGAGCAACCGCTTTAGGTTTACTGTTGTATGTTATGTTTAAACGACCAATCTTCATTTTATACAACCTAAAACAATTTTATATTAGTTAATTCAAATCTTGAAAAATGTACCCGACAGAATTTTTTATTAAGCAGTAAACTGAATTAAATTAAACAAAACTAACTCTACCCTTTGGATTAGCTAATAACGTTAACATTAAACTATCAGCATAATCTGGACTTTTACCTTCTGGATCAATAATCTTAATTTTGCTAATAGTTGTAAATTCATAACGCATTTGGCTGAGTTGACTGATAAGTTTAGGGTTGTTGGGTATACTGATTAAATCTTCTTCAAACAATTTACGGACAGTCCACCAACGCTGAGACTTAAGATTTAAGAAACGTTTAGCCTCAGAAGTTACAAGAGGCGCTTCACCCACCCTGATAGAAAATGTTTTGTATCCAAGCTGTGTTAAACGGCTGTAAACTCCTGCGCCAACACCAATACTGTCAATGTTTAGGTTTTCTGTTTTAGGAACAATCAGGGACACATGATCAGCGGTTGCCATTGTTTCACGTTCCCGAAGATATTGCTGTTCAAGTATCTTGTATTGTACGCCGTCTGTTTCTGCTTTCGTTAATATGGTTAAGTCTGCGCCTTGCTCCGCAACATCCAAGCCCCAAACGGTTTGTGGATAACTTGTAAATTCAATTTGTTTTTTAGGATAAGGATAAACACCTGCAGCTCGTTGAATCCAATCATAACGAATAAGCGTATCTTCTGATTCATTAGCAAAATTAGATTCATAAAGCACAGTCCACTCATAATCGGATAATGTGTCTTTTTGCTCTTTAAGAAAAAACTCTGTTGTTCGCCCTTCCTGTAGGGCTTGTTGCCAACCAATATGAATCTTTTTGAACTGTGGATTAATCCATTGTTGATAAGCAAAGTTCTGCATATTCCACGGATTAATAAGTGTGATTAATTTACAATCAGCCGCGTTATCACCAAGCATACGACTAATACGTTGCGTGTAAACCTTATTGAGAATTAAACAGGCTTCATCTAAAACTACAATGTCACCGCCCCATCCCATAAGGTTAGGTGCAGGATCATCCTCGTTTTCTTCACCATGCGCAGTTAAGGTTATTATTTCCCAGCCGTTTTTGAATGTTAATCGTTTTTTGCTCATTTCATTTTTAAGTTGTTCAGGACTACTACGACTGGGTTTATTTACGAGTTGACATAGAATACTGCTTTTAGCAATCATTTCTGCAATGTAATTGCGGATGATGCTTGTTTGCTCAGTGGTTGGTGCTATGATTAGGATTCTTTGGGATTTGTTACGAAACTCGATTGGTGTGCTAGCTATTATTAAAAGTAAACCGATTGCTACGTTTCGGGTTTTCCCGTATCGTGTCATAGCAGAGATTATTAATCGTTTAACGTTGGGGTCTAAGACTGCGCCGACAATGTGTTGTTGACCACGGGTTAAGTTGTAGCCGAGGGCGTTGCATTCGATTGTGGTTTGCATTCGGCTTCACGGCTAATTTTTATTAACTCGTTAATTTGGTTTGAAACATTAATGTTAATGTTAGTTTGGTTAACGACTTGTTTACTCATTAAATAGATTATTCTATCTAAAGCACGACTTGGGTTTTCTCGTTTTTCTATACCGTAGAGTTCAAAGAATTCTGTTTCTAAGAACTGTTCAAAGCCGCCTTTGCTTTTCCATTTAGCAATGTCGCGGTAGATTGTTTTTTTAGTTACTTGTAAGTCTTTGGCGATTTCTTCTTGAGTTTTGAAAAGTATATTTTTTTCTATATACTCTAATCGTTCTGTCTGTCTTATTTTATGGACATTAGGGGACATTTTAGAATGGTCAGGTAGCATTAATAGTTCTGTCATTCTTTTTCGTCCTTGTTTTTGTCTGTTCCGTTTCCGGTGAGTGTGAAGTAGAAGTTTATCCAGCCTGTGTTGCCAGTCCATTGTGCATTGTTAGTCCATTGGGTGCTATTCCATGGGTTGCTGAGTTCTTTGGTTGATAGGTGTATGCCGTCTTTGCTATAGTATATTATTTTGTCGTTGAAGTGTAATGCGTATGAGTGTGGGTGGCTGACTATGCAGTTTGGCGTTTCGTTGCTGGCTTGTTTGCGTGGTTTACGTTTACGGTTTGTCATAATGATGTCTCTTTAATTTGTGGTTGTGTTGGAGTGGAAGCATAGGTTTAAGTAGTAAATCTTACTATACGTTTAAGTGTGGGGCTTCTCAAGTGAACGCCCGTGTCACAGGTTGCGGCGTGCACGGATAATGTTTCCGCATGCGTTCAAAAGAGAATCGCCCCTACTTCTAAATCATTGAGTTATTTTTTATGTTTCACCGAACCATTTAGTGAACCAAACTTTAATTGCAACATGCGATTTTGCAAGGTTATAATTGTTGAATGCGTCAGGAAACTCTTTTTTTGCTTCATCTAGTGCCCAAGTAACAGCATTAGCACCTTCAGTTTGTCGCCACCAGTCAGGTAATGCTTCTTTGAAACGCTTTTTTAATTCACCCTCACTCACGGGTTTATTCCTCAGTGTTTAAGTTAGATTTATTGGGTTTATCCAGTTAATGTTTATGGCTTGTTTACTGGTTTGGTGTTTGCATGCTCTAATCTTTCGTGAATAACCATAGATACAGCGTAGTTTGTGAATGTTGTTTTGATAATGTTTACGATTTAGACAGTTGTCGCAGGGACTCATAGACGACTTTAAGGTTATCATTGGGGTTCACTGGATTGTTTGTTTAGTGATGAGGTTCTGGATTAACTGTTTGCTGAAGGGTGGTTTTTGCAGTCGCCTGAACAAACTAAAATTCAAGAGGTTAGGTGAAACATACAAGAAAAATAGAACTTTTCAGGCGATTTCTGCAACACGATTTAGTTTAATTGGGTTTTACCAGTAGCCTTATGGTTGGTAACGTCATTATCCCGCTAGCGGTTTCTGTAGCCAAGTTTCTGTGCCTGTTTATGTGGGCTTTTGACTTTGGGAAAAACTGACTTAGAGAGAAAGCTCTGCAGTCTCAGTTTTTTTAAACATACAATACAATACCCAAGGCTATTTCTGGAACACATTATGCTTCTATTGTTATGGGCTTTTCTTGTCCGCGTACGGTTGACGCTTCAAGTCCCACAGATAAATGTAAGTGTTGCGGCTGTCGCGTCGGTTGCACAGTGCGGATTACAAGAGTCCCATACCGGTTACCAAGAATAATTAATAAGAATCCAATAAAAAACAGGGGAACAAGAACGGGTAACAGGAGTAGGTTCATAAAGTTACGCGCTTTCTTATTCAACATAATTCACCTTTTTCTGAAGATTGAACCTGTAAAAGTCTTACCGTCTTTGCCCCATTTAGCAGGGTTCTTATAATGAAATTCACAACAGGGCATAAACCCATGCATTTTAAAGAACGGTCTAAAACAATTACTGTATCCACAAAACTCAAAATCACGCACTTTTAATTCACCTTGTCGAATTGCACATTTATTGTGCCTGATCCAGACGCGGGGAATGTGATGGTTAATACGTAGGTGGCTGCCCAGCCTGCGGGAATTTCTGCGCTTGTTTTATCCCAACTTAATTGTGCGCCTGACGTGGTGGATGCGGAAGCGGTGACATTGATTGCTGTGTTGCCCGTGTTGGTGACTGTCCAGGTTCTTGTTGTTGTGCTGTTCGCTTCAACAAGTCCTAAATCAATTGTTGTGGGTAAATCTACTGTGAAACTGTATTCTTTCACTGTGAAGTTTAAGGTTGAAGCATAACTGATAGCTGCAGAAACAGCAGTAAATGATATTAGAAAAGCAATTAACGCGAAAACTAAATATTTTTTATCCAAAATGTTCACCTCTATTTGTTTAACTAATGCTTATCGTCCCTTTGGAACGAACGCGATAACTGTTAGTGGTGTCTATGCTTAATTTTTTGAATGAAATATAGGATTAATCCCGCCAGTATAACCGTCATAAGTGTTAACGGGTATAGGACCCAGTTGTGCGCGTACGTTTGGCTGATCCATGTTGTGACTTCTTCATGTAATATGCCCATGGTTAATCCGAAAGCGAAACTGAATAAACTAGCATAAAAACTAAACTTCACAACGCATTTTTGATAGTCATGTTTAAAGAAACCGTAAAAATCTGACCGTGGCATAGTAAGCATTGGTTTATCAACCTGTCGATCTTGCATTTCACGCGATGTCACACCTTGACCCTTACTCATGTTTATTTCACCACGGTTTTCTCGATAACTGTTGCTTGAGTGTAGAGTAACTGTTTTTGTAAGGCTTCAAATTGTGTCTGCAAATCCGCATAACTTCGCTGTGCAGTTGACAGTTGACTGGTTAAGCCGTCTATAGTGCTTTTAGCTTCAGTGTACATGCCAGATAAGTTTTGCTCTTGATAACTTTTAAGTTGATTGGTTGCGTCGGTGACTTGTTTCTGTAAATCCGCAATCACTGTATTAGCTTGCGTTGACACGTTTAACGCTGCGGTTTGCGCAGTCTGTTGCGCTAATTGTGCAGCTTTAGCTGTTGCTCTTTCCTTTAACCAAGCAGTTATGCCTGTGACGGCTGCTGTGCCTAAGATTCCCAGTAGAGTTGTAACCCAAGGGTAGGCTTTAACAAAATCAGTGAAGCCTTGAATAGTATTGTTTATCCATGTGCCTATGCCGCCTAAATCAATATTTGGTAAGGTCCAGTTTAGTTTAGGCGCGAAATACGCATACGCTAAAGCTGCAATAACCCCAATCAACACTGCAATTAAGATTAGGGTTTTCTTATCCATTCAGAATCACTTTAAAACGATAGATTGTAACGTGCCCGTGACTTGTTCAGGATTCCTTATAATGTACTGGCCAAAATACTCAATAATATTTCTAATACTGATCGAGATTTCTACTCCATTAAATGATACGGGAAAAGACCCGTTCAACTCCACCAAAACAGCCAAAGGAATAAGCAGGCAATGCATAAAGAACGTGTTACGACCCTTTTTATCGCGGGTTTGCCTGATGTACTTGACCATAACAATTTTTTCGTTTGGGTAATAGTCTGGGTGTATTTCTTCCAGTTGTAAAGGACGTTTTTGAAAAGTTAAATCCATAAAGGACTGTGGATTTAACAGTTTATCCGCGTTGGGACTGTTTAAATTCATTATTTGCTCAAAATATGGAAGGTAACCATAGATTATTTGTTCTATTGTGGTCATACTGCAAACGCCTTTAACCAATCGAATAGGCGCATGTAGCTTTCTTCGCTGTATTTTGGTCGCCTTGTCTTCTCATCCACGATTATGCTTGTGTGACCGTCACCGTCAAGCAGTGGCATTCCGGTTTTGCTGTCGCGTTCAATATCAAACCAACTGGGGAAGCATTGCACGTTCTTAATATCACATGCTTTAATTTCCTGCGCGGTTGCGGGTATGCAAACGTCAAGGAATGTTTTTAACCCGTCTTCAGTGAGAATATTCATATTTAACTCGTCTGCGATTGGCGCGAGTAAATCCCATTTAGTAACAACAATAGCCAACCCTTTAATTGGGTGTCCACGATGTTTCACTTTATAATCAACCACGTCTGCTAGAATGCGGTGTAGGTTAACGTCGGGATCAATATCTAAGCCTAATTTTAATCCGGCTTCTTGCTCTATCTGTTGATTTTTGCCAATTAGCACTTTACTGGCGGGTACTACCAAAATGTAACCGTCAGCATCACGCACATAATTCTTGAGTGCCTGCGCGTTATTATAATAAACTTGTGATAATAGGTCACGCTGTTTCTGATCCACCTGCCTTATGAAAAGGGATATGTCTTCACCGCTACAATCAACTAGGGGAACCTGGACGCTTTTTTCACCAAACATACTCTTATACTTCATTAGTAAGCCGGATTCCATTTTAGGGTTGATACGCAGCTGTCTTTGCTGGGAATATTCCTTGTCTTAGTTTGCTTGCGTCGCTGATTATTGATGTACTGCCTTCGTTGACTCTGCATTTAAAATCTGGAAGGTCACTTGAACGTGTTTGACTGGTTAAGACTAATCCAGCTGCTACAGTGGTTTTTCCAGATTCGGGTGTGCCTAACATTGCGAATCTGCATTTAGAAGCGTATAATGCGTTGTTGCCGGCTTCAGCTAACCCAAACGTTGTAGTGGTTTGAGCGGGACGTGACTGAATGACTTTGCTAAAATTTGGAAAATTAACCATTATTGTTTAACCTCTTCTTTTTGGGGGGTAATAATAGGGACAGTATTGATTGGCGCAGACGCAGGTTGCTGAACTATCGGTGCGTTATTGTATGTGACTGCGGGTTTAGCTTCGCCTTTAATATGCGCGACTAGCTTGCCAATTGCGACTTTCCAAATAACCAAACTAAGAATTAGTACTAATGCGATTTCGATTGCGTAGAATGCGTACACGCTCCATTCAGCGTAGTAGAGTCCAAAAGCTAAGGGTGCGCGCAGTATATTGCCAAGGGTGACTGTGAAGAATGTTCCTGCAGCTTGAGCGATTCCAGCAGCTTGAACGGGGAACAACGCGGCAAACGATATAGAACCTAAAACTATGACAGCTATGATTAAGCCAATGATTAAGATTGTTTTCTTTTCCATTATTGTTTCACCTCACTGTTTAATTCTGTTATATAGTCTTGTTTATCAAAGAAACCGTGACCACGCGAATCGTATAAAATTAAGCCTTGTGGGTATTCGGGAATGTATCCGGATCGTTCACCTTGAAGTTTACTGAGAACCTCGCTTTGGAGTTCTTCCGGTGTGCCCGTGTAAATAACTTCCCGTACCTCGTCAGGGTCATTGTTTGCGTGGCGTGTGATTTTATGAGTGTAAACGTAATTGCGAGCTAGTTTAAGCTCAAGTTTTCCCAAACTCCGCTTATTTGGCATATTCACTAATCCTTTTTGGTTCATTGCTAAAACAATCTGACAGCACTCGATGGTGCCTTAGTAATGACACTTATTTTGGGTTAAGTGACACGTATCTCTTAAGATATGCAGGCATTTAAGCGTTATGCAAAAAATCCACTTAGTTTACTTTCTACACCAAAAAACTATGGAAAAAAACTCGTCCGTAGATTCCGTGAGCCTCATAAATAGATTTCTTTTGTTGTTCGTGGGACAATTATAAACTATCTCATAGAATT
>Ga0265297_10003161_pt1 | contig 30640 bp, 45 predicted proteins | sample Munlanlwell13791_FD_192502 | JGI IMG/M metagenome (GOLD analysis project Ga0265297, IMG submission 192502) | Leachate microbial communities from a municipal landfill in Southern Ontario, Canada - Leachate well 137-91 | ecosystem: Engineered > Solid waste > Landfill > Unclassified | place...
TTATCAATTACAACCGCTAAGGGATTGCGTTGAGCCAACTCCCGATCCGATTGTGTCCCGTCGAGTTTATTAGCTACCAATGAATCGTTCTCACTGGTTACCGGTATTTGGTTTTGATTATTCCTCGCTTCAGTTTCGGCTTTATTACGTTGATATTTAATAATGGCATAAGTCGCAAAACCGCTACTGCCAACTACTAGCAGGATGGCCAGAGACCAGATAATAATTTTTTTTTGTTTTGGATTGATGATTAAGAACATAAACTATGTCTTTTGTCTTATTGTAGCAATTAGCTTGAATGGCGTTAATATGCCGATTAATATTCCCACTGCCAAATTAAGCCATAATATGGCCGGTAATACGGTTGGACTGATGTTGATCGACGGATTATAGGTGATAGTAATTATAAGCGGAATAATAATTATTAAACTCCATATTGCTGATCGCACATCTTGCTTGCTGGGAGTAAAGGTTAATATTAATGATATTAATACGTATAGTAGAATCCAATCAATAATTTTCCAAGCGGAAATTGTAACCCACAGATTATCACCACTGTTAATAAATAGTCGATAAATAATTGCATATGATAGAGCACTGCCAATCAGAAGTGGCGCAAAGCTAATCAGAAATTGGCCAATCAACGGCAGGCGGGGTTGACCGTGATGTACCTCGCCACCTGTCCGAGAGATTAGCTTAACGCGATAAACATCGGCGCCTGATATAACGGCCCCAACAATATGGGAAAGTTCATGGACTATAATCCCGGGTATGACCATACAAAAATATACCCAGTAAGAAACAACACTTTGCAAAATCCGATTGGCAACAGCAGCCAAGATTAACAAACTTATAATTGCGGCTAAAAGCGCCATTATTTAGTGCCTAATGCGACCACGACTTGATATGATTTAGCAACTGAATTGTTTTCGACTAACTCAGTTTCATATTTAGTTGAAACGATAGCGTCTACAGCTTCGGCAGCTTCCAGCTGACCGGATTGATAGTAGATAACTGTTGAAGCATAGCGACTGGATGCATTCCCGGCTGATATATTCGTAAAACCGTCATCAGACAATAACTGCTTCATCGTTGTCGCTTCCCCGCTCCGCCCATTTCCGTTTACAACCCTAACTTTTACTGATGCCTTATCGAGTGTTGAAGTGGTTGTTGGAGGGGTTAGGTCTGGGGTAGTGGTCACCTCTGGGCTAACGGAATCGGATGATTCAGGCTTCGTCTCGCTGGTTGCTGTTATATTGCCAATTGTCGAATTTTCAACTGCTTGATTGGTAGTTATCGTGTTAGTATCAACACTGTCTGCTGATTTATTCTTGAAAAATATTAACCACAAGGATAGTACGACCAGTAGTATTACGGAGCATAATCCCAGTACTAAATAAAAAATAAACGGATCAGTTCGCTCTGGTTCGCTTGGAGTATTGAAAAAATTATCATGATCGGGCTCTTTTTGGGTGTCAAAAACAGTCTCCTTGTGAATCGGTCTCTGTTTTGGAGCCCTTATTATATCCAAACTCTTTCCCATTTATCCTCTTTATGGGCTGAATCTAATGTTATTATAGCAAATTAGCTACGGTATTCCGAGTTTATCTGGGCTATTGTTCGAGAGGTATACCAACTGGTATAACCCGAGAACTATTAAACGCGAGCAAATAATCAGTTCCTTAGTTCTCACTTACCCGCTTAGGGTGGGGGTATAGTTTGGACGATAAAATTAATAGCACTGATTAAATTGCAAAGCGTCGAATTACTCCCCTAACCCGGCCCTGAATAGTTACGTCATTAGTAATAATCGGCTTATAGTTTTTATTTGCCGGCTGGAGACGGATATGGTCCTTATTACGATAAAAACGCTTAAGGGTTACTTCGTCATTATTAATAAGTGCCACAACTACATCACCATTTTTCGGACGATTGACTTTTTCGATAATGACATAATCGCCATCTAAAATACCGTCGTCTATCATAGAATCACCGCGAACTTTAAGTGCAAAAACACTTGGTCCCATCATATCTTTGGGGATGGAAATGGTTTCGTTAGTTCGAATGGCTTCAATTGGCCGTCCTGCTGCAATAGCGCCCATCAATGGCACGACACCGGAGATGTCCTCGTCATCATTAACATCTACGATATGGAGAGACCTGGCAACGTTATCTTGTCCATCAATAATCCCCTTGTCTTTGAGAGCTTGTATGTGATCGGCCACAGTGGCAGTTGATGCGTAGCCGAAGTGTTCGGCGATTTCACGAAAGCTGGGTGCATAGCCATTATCATCAATAAATGATTCGACGTAGTCTAAAATGGCTTTTTGCTTTTTCGTGAGAGTTGTCATTTTTTACTCCTGTTATATATAATACCGAACAAAAAACGAACGTCAACATGTGGATAACTTACTGGTTACGACTTGACAAAATATACATAATAAAATCACTCGTTATAAATAAATTGTGGACAGCTATTGCTTGGTAGTCGGCTCTTGTGGCTTTCCAAAGGCAATGCGATATGGTGCTGCATCTTCAATGGCCAGAAGGTTGGCAGGAATAATGGTTTCCGGTCCAAAACGGTGATTAACAGTAGCCTGAGCTTCGTCAAGATATTGATATTTAGCATCTTCCGGCAAAAGTTTTTGCGGTCGTTTGGTACTAAGGCCTAAGTTGGTGGCCGTAACCGAAAGCAATAATGGTGCATGCTCTGGGGCGCGATCAAATAAGTGCAGAGCTATACGGCATATGTCTTGAGAATTGTTATTGGGTGCCATTTTAACGGATTGATGCCAGCTACCGGCGCTCAGAAACCGAACGCCAATCCAAAGCTGTGTTGCCAAAAGTTTTTGCGATAATAGACGGGTTGCAACTTTGTAAGCTAATTTATGCATTACTTGCCGCGCCTTAGCCCTTACTCGCATTTCTGGTGCCAGTACGTGTGAATGACCTACGCTTTTAGGAATTTTTTGCGGCAGATAGTCATTGTCGTAGCCATGGAGACGCAGGTACCATCCATCGCCTGGTTGACCAAGGATATTCTTGAGTTGATTGGCTGGCGCTCGCCACAAATCAATAGGCCGATGTAGATTGTGCCAGGCCAATCTGCCGGCGAGTGCAAAATTAATCCCGCAGATAGCAGTCATTTCATCAATACTGTTAAATATCGATTCCAGATTATCCATGGTTATAGTGACTAAGCCGTCAGGTTTTTTAAGTTCGGTCGCCATTTTAGCTAAGAAAACATTTGGGCCGATGCCGATTGATGCCCGAATTGCCGGTCCGATATCAGAGCGTATCCGGCTCTTGATTGATTGAGTTATCTCCTGTGTTCTATCCGGGGTCCGATCCTCGGGGCTAACTAATATACTAAATTCGTCTATTGATCGCGGTTCGATCCACGGACTATAGTCTTCAACTATTTTTTTAATCTGTTCGTGAATTTGAACATAGCGCCGCGGCCGAGCCTGGGCAATGTGAATTGATGGAATAGCCTTAATCGCATCACCGACACGATGGCCAGTGGTTACACCGAGTGCTTTAGCTTCGTAAGATGCAGCGATGACACAGCCGGAGGGGCCAAGGAAGGGAGAGACCGCAACCGGCTGACCGCGCCAACTGGGATGATCTAATTGCTCGACTGACGCAAAATACGCGTTCATATCGATAAAGAGATATTTATAGTCCACGGGCGGTTTTGTCATCATAACTACATGATACCGAACAAAAACCGAACATGTCAAATTATATTATTCACCACCCAAGAGTTTAGCGGCAAACATAATGCCGACGCCAATTAGTAAGCAGAAAAAATGTCCAAAAAAAGTTTTAAGATCTTCCTGTTGCCGCAACTCTGGCAGTAAATCGCTAACGGCAATGTAAATAAATCCACCAGCGGCTATCGGTAATAAGTAGGGAGTGATATCACCATAGCTTGAGATGGTTAACCAGCCGACAATACCACCAACTACAGCAGTTAATGCGATGACAAAATTCCACAATAAGGCCTTGCGTTTATTGAAGCCGGCGTGTAGAAGGACACCGAAATCACCTATTTCCTGAGGAATTTCATGAGCCGCCATCGCGATTAGAGTTGTAAGGCCAATCCTATAGTCAGTTACGAAGGCTGCGGCAATAACGATTCCATCAATAAAATTATGAATGCCATCACCAATAAGATTCAGCGTTCCAAAGGTATGAATAGTACAATTCTCACCATCGTGACAGTGTCGCCAGTGCAATATTTTCTCGATTAATAAATAAATAATTACCGTAAACATCATTACTATGGCAATCGACTCAATTGATAATATATTGGCCGCTTCCGGTAATAAATGTATAAAGGCGCCGCCAAGCATCGTACCGGACGAAAGAGCGACTAAATATAATAGATTATTATGAATCCGTCGTTCATTTATCCCGACAGTAAATATACCGATCAAAGCGCCACATGCGATTAGTAATGTTCCTAAAATAATATATAAGAGTGTCATTACAATTATTAAATCATAAAATTATATGAAAATAAACCAGTTAATAAGGTTTTCTATTTTTTTCTAACATCAACTCTTTGATAATAAGGCTACCATGAAAAGGAGGTGGCGCTCATGGCCGCCATGCCAGTAGTTGCAGTTCCGGTAGTACCCAGAAAGAGGTTCGTGAAGCCGAAGGTAGTGCGGAGGGGCAACCTCTCCGAAATCGCTCCGCTTCCCGAGCCCCGAGTACACGGTGAAGGACATCGTGCGTCCATCACTCTCGTCCACACGGGGAAGCCGTAACGTCTGGCTTCCCTATTTTTTATTGTTGCCCTTTGACTTATGGCTTGCTATAAAGTAAATAAGGGAGGTATATGTGGACATGGCGTAAGTCAAAACGTATGCGATATATATCCACCGGCGGTCATTGTGAAATATGCGGTCGAAAAGTTAGCTGGACACAAGCAATCGGACATCATATAAAGCCAAAATCCACTAGACGGTCAGGAGAGTGGATTCATAGCCCAGAAAATTGTCAAATACGATGCTCAAGGTGTGAATACAGCGATAGTCATAAAGTATTTTTTCGGTTGGTAAATTCAAATGGACGAAACTAGACAATATATAGTTGTATTGGACAAGGAGAATGAAGCAATCCTCCGTTCATTTTTATTGGATTATACGGACATATTAAGAATTACTCGAGCTGATCCTTGGCTCGAAATTCATTTTTTTAGAATAAATAAATTTGGGCATGACGATGATCCAAAATATATTGCAGGTCAACAGTCGATTCGTCAAGATTTATTTAGGAAAGTTGCTAGCCACAGACACTATAACGATGTTTATGCCGGAAAACGTCGACGTTTTATTCATCTGTACTATCATCTTTCAATTCCTATGAAACAGTTATTAAATAAAGAGATTTTGAATTTTAATGTTGAATCGAAAACTTTCTATGGATTCGAAGACCCGGTATTTTATCGTGGGGATAATATCATTTGTGCAATCATGACATTGAAAAATAGAGCAATTTGTAATCTTAACGATGCACAAGTTAAATATTTAGTAGATAATGGTCTGAAACTATCGCCTATGCGGTAGTATGCCAGTTGTTTATTTACCCAGTAGAGAATATTGCTTATTGATGTCCTCTTCCTCGATATAGCGGTAAAGATGTTCGGCGGGACCAACTACGATATGGTCAAAGGGCTGTGGATAACTCCACTTGACAACTTTATCTTCACGTATTTGAGCTTGAATATTTTCAGACGATTTGGGCAATATCGGGCAAATCAAAATCGACAGACAGCGGATTAGCTGAATGGCAACTGCTAAATCGGCCTCGGCTTTTGCGTTGTCCTCTTTGACCGATAGCCACGGCGCGGCGTCATTGAAATAGCGGTTGCAGTGTTCGGTTAGAGCTAAAAATTCTCTGAGGGCGTTGCGGAGATGGCCGGCTTCAATTAATTCGCCGATTTGTTTAAAACATTTTGTGGCGTGATCGACTAATTCTGTCTGAATCTCGGATAGCTTCGCTGGGTACTTAACGCCTTCCGGGAAGTTTTTATAAGTAATTGAAATAGTACGATTGACGAAATTGCCAAAATTACCGATTAATTCGGCATTAATTCTGGCTCTAAAGTCGGACCATGAAAAATCAGTATCCCCTGTTTCGGGTCCGCTTAATAGCAGATAGAAGCGGAGTGTATCGGCATCGAAAGACTCTAAGAAATCTTTAAGCAGTATGAACCAATGGCGGCTCTTTGAAAGCTGTTCTTTCTCGAGGGTGAGATATTCAGACGAAATGATACGGTCTGGTAAGTGCAATCCGTCATAACCATGCAGGATCGATGGCCAGATTATAGTATGAAAAGGAATATTATCTTTGCCGTGGACATAGTAGTGAAGGGCATCGTTGTTCTCCCACCACTGCTTCCATGCTTCGGGTTGGTCGGTCTTCTTCGCCCATTCGATACTGGCCGATAAATAACCGCTGACAGCTTCAAACCAAACATAGATTCTTTTATCGTCATAGCCGGGTAATGGGATTGGGATACCCCAAGTCGTGTCGCGAGTGATGGCGCGGTCATGCAGGCCTTCGGCTAAAAGTTTTTTGGTAAAGCCAATGGCATTTGGCCGCCAGCTGGTACTTTGACTCGACCAATCCTCGAGAAATTGCTGCATGGCGCTTAGTTTGAGGTAGAAATGTTCGGAATCCCGCCACTCTGGAGTTCCACCGCAGGTCTTGCAACGTGGGTTAATTAGTTCATTGGGATTAAGCAATTTACCGCAATTATCACACTGGTCGCCGCGGGCATCTTTGAAATGGCAATGCGGACACTCCCCTTCGACGAATCGGTCCGGCAAAAAACGGTCGCAGGTAGGACAGTATGGCAGCTTGTCGACTTTGGTATAGATTAAATTTTTCTCGTATAATTTGGTAAATATGTCCTGTACCACTTCGGTGTGATTCGCAGTTAAAGTCGTGGTGTAATTGTCATAGGAAAACCCGAGACCATCGATTAAGGTGGCAATAAATTCTTTATGGTATTGTTCAGCAATCTCAATCGGCTCGACGCCTTGGGCCTGAGCCGCAACGGTAATCGGTGTGCCATGGCAATCACTGCCGGAAATATAAAGAACATCATCCCCTTTGAGGCGATAATATCTGGCAATAATATCGGCCGGAATCAATCCGGCGACATGACCGAGATGAAGCGAGCCGTTGGCATATGGCCAGGCGGCTGCAACTAAGATTTTTTTGTTCATGATGTTATTCTTAATATCGCTATGTTTTATATATTAAACCTATTAGATGTAACTGGCAATCTTTATTAACCGACTGCTAAAAAATAATCAGTTTTAAATAATATCAGTTCGTCGGGATTATTGGTCTATATATTGAGCATGATAGCTACACCTGATACAATTGATGTATGTCTGAAGGTTATAATCCAAAAAGTTTTGAAGCCAAGTGGCAGCAGAAGTGGGCTGAGGCCAAGCTGTTTGAAGCGGCTGATAATGCCGATCGATCTAAGAATAAATATATTCTCGATATGTTCCCCTACCCGTCCGGCGACGGCCTCCATGTCGGGCATGTTGAGTCGTATACCGGTACGGATATTTTATCGCGTTATTATCGGATGCGCGGATATAATGTTATGCACCCGATTGGTTGGGATGCTTTTGGTCTGCCGGCCGAAAATTACGCGATCAAAAAAGGTGTGCATCCAAATCAGACGACTCAAGATAATATTCGTAATTTTACTCGCCAGATTAATTCAATGGGCTTTTCATATGACTGGTCTCGCGAGGTTAATACCAGTTCGCAAGAGTATTATCGTTGGACTCAATGGCTATTTATTAAACTATATGAAAAAGGCTTAGCTTATAAAAAGAAAGCCAAGGTTAATTGGTGTGAAAGCTGTAAAACCGTACTTGCAAACGAACAAGTTGTTAATGGTAATTGCGAACGGTGCGGCAACACTGTTATACAAAAAGATTTAGCCCAATGGTTTTTCAAGGTTACTGATTATGCCGAACGTTTATTGCAGGATTTGGAAGGATTGGATTGGCCTGAACATATTAAACTAATGCAACATAACTGGATCGGCAAATCCAATGGAGCTGAATTAACCTTTGCACTATCAGGCACCGATGAGAAATTAAGAGTTTTCACCACTCGCCCTGATACGCTGTATGGCGCCACATATGTCGTGATGGCACCGGAACATGCATTGGTGGATACGATTACAACCGACGAAAACAGATCGCGAGTTGATGATTATCGTCAGCAAACTCTTAAAAAAAGCGCTTTACAAAGAACCGACTTGGCTAAAGAAAAAACCGGTGTCTTCACTGGTGGATATGCCATCCACCCAATTACTAGCGAACATTTACCCGTTTGGATTGCCGATTATGTCTTAGCTGAATATGGAACAGGCGCAGTAATGGCCGTACCGGCTCATGATGAGCGCGATTTTGTTTTTGCCAAACAATATAATCTCCCGATTATTAATGTTATTTCTCCGGATGGTAACGATAACGAATCGAAGGAACCATTTATAGAAGCGGGTATACTGATCAATTCTGGAGAGTGTAATGGCATAAAATCTGATGAAGCAAATGCTGCGATTACCAAACTGGCCGGTGGTGAGATGAAAGTTACTTATCGCTTGCGGGATTGGCTGGTTTCACGTCAACGCTATTGGGGGGCGCCGATTCCGATTATATACTGCGATAAATGCGGTGAGATAACTGTACCTGAAAAGGATTTGCCTGTTATATTGCCCGATGATGTCGATTTTCGTCCGACCGGTGAATCGCCGTTGGTTGATTCAATAAAATTTCACGCCGTAACATGTCCCAAGTGTGGTGGCCCGGCTCACCGGGAATCGGATACGATGGATACATTCGTCGATTCCAGTTGGTACTTCTTGCGTTATGCTGATCCTAAAAATGAATCCGTCGCCTTTGATCCGGAAAAAGTCAAAGCCTGGCTACCGGTTGATGTTTATATCGGTGGGGCAGAACATGCCGTATTACACTTGATGTACGCACGCTTTATAACGAAAGTTCTATGTGATGAGGGTTTGATAGATTTCAAAGAACCATTTACCGTTTTGCGCAATCAGGGCATGATACTGGGCGAAGATTCTCAAAAAATGAGTAAATCGCGCGGTAACGTTATCAATCCCGATGAATTAGTAAATAGTCACGGCGCCGATGCCTTGAGGTTATATGAAATGTTCCTCGGGCCATTTGATCAGATGAAAGCGTGGAATAGCGGCGGTATCGAAGGCGTCTCAAGATTCTTAAAAAGAATATATTCATTCTATCAATCGGCGTCTCCAACAGACAGTCTGGATTTGTCGCTTAAAACTAAGAAGCTAGTAATCGATATTACAGAAAAAATTGAGAAGATGCAGTTTAATACCGCCATTTCGTCGCTAATGGAATATTTAAATCTATTACCTAATCTCCCCTATTCAATCGGAGACTTAAAGACGTTTGTTAAACTATTAGCGCCGTTTGCACCGCATTTAACCGAAGAATTATGGTCAACGTTAGTTACCGATAATACCTTTGTTTCGGTTGCAGAGTGGCCAATAATTGAAACAGTCCCGGAAGAGACAGAGATGAATATCGCAGTACAAATTGATGGCAAGGTTCGTGGTACGATTATTGCGCCAAGCACCTCTCAACAGGAAAATATTGATTATTTAGCCAGACAAAATGATAAAATCAATCAATATCTCGAGGGTGTTGGAGTAGTTAAGATTCATTATGTGCCGGGACGGATAATAAGTTACGTGACAAAACCATAAATTAGTGTTAAAATATCTTTTGATAATAAGTAAACATTAAGGATAAGAAATGGCAGAGCCAAAAAAGAAATTATCTGGAACACGAAGCGGCAATCGTCGCAGTCATTTAGCCCTCAAACCACGCAGCGCAAGCAAATGCAGTCATTGTGGTGCGATGGTCCAGGGTCATACCGTATGCAAAAACTGTGGTTTTTATAAAGGCAAAAAAATTATTGAAGTTAAATAATGAACCGTCACTTTGCCAGAGTTGTGGCAATGCAATCACTTTATGAATGGGATTTTCGTGGTAGCGGCGATCCGGTTGATAATCTAAATAGAAATTCAGAAACTTTAGATTCGGAAATTGATACTGAGTTTGCTACTCATTTACTAAACACGGTGATGAAGAATATTCAAAATATTGACGAGGCTATTACAAAAGCAGCTCCCGAGTGGCCATTTGACCAAATTGCGATATTGGATAGAAATATTTTAAGAATTGCGTGTGCCGAATTACTTTTTGAAGAGTCTATCCCGCCAAAGGTAGCTATCAATGAAGCGATCGAAATTGCCAAAACTTATGGAAGTGAAAACTCATCTAAATTTGTTAATGGTGTACTCGGTTCAATATACCGCGGTAGTAAAAGATATGATCCAACTACTGACGATAAAATGATCCGCGACAAAGAACAGAAAGATAAAAATGATAAATAATCTTTCGGAATTAGAGTCGACTATTGAATACGTTTTTAATGATAAAACGATAATTGAAACTGTATTGACCCATCGCTCGTACTTAAATGAACATCGCGATCAGGATGTTGAGCATAATGAGCGTCTTGAGTTTTTGGGTGATGCAGTGCTTGAGGTAATAGTTACTGATTATTTATATAAACACTATAAGAATCCCGAAGGAGAATTAACAAGCTGGAGAAGCGCTTTAGTTAAAGGCGAACAGCTATCGGCGATTGCTGAATCGATTAAATTGGGAAACTATCTACGAATGAGTCGTGGCGAAAGCCAGTCGACTGGCAAAGCCCGATCTATAATATTAGCTAATGCACTCGAAGCATTAATTGGTGGACTATACTTAGATGGGGGTATCGATATAACTAAGAAATTTGTTGACAAGTATATTATTGCCAAGCTGAATGAAATTATTAAATCTGGTTCCTATAAAGATGCTAAAAGTGCCCTTCAGGAATTAACTCAGGAAAATAAGGGGTTTACACCCGAGTATAGATTGATAAGTGAAAACGGACCAGATCATGCAAAACAATTCGAGGTTGGTGTGTGGATTGGAGATGAGATGATTGCTAAGGGTAGCGGTAATTCAAAGCAGGCTGCTGAACGAGAAGCGGCATCACAAGCCTTGGAAATTTGGCAGAAGAATAATTAGTTATACAATTGCGAGCGAATCTTAGCTCGATAGTAGTCAAGGGTTGGCTTTAAGGGCCAATTTTTTGGTAATAATATATTTGGAAGCCTGGGATCCTCCATCATTATAGTAGTCAGTGTAAAAATAATCGTTTTCAACTCAAACGACCGTTCTATTTCATTTTTAGATAGAGTTTTTAATATCTTGTCGGATTCTTTAACGAATTCAATATATTTTTTAGCAATAATATCGAGGTTCCAAGAACTAGATACGATTCGAGAATTTAGTGAAGGCTTCCCCTTGGATCGCATTATAATAATATTTTGATCAATACCTAATTCTTTGGCATAATTCGTTATTAGCTGCCTAAAATTATATGGTGACACCCACAAAGTACCGAGAGTATTGCCAGCACCAATGCGTTGCAAATAACGACGAAAACGATCGCGGCTGCTTCTCTTTGTCTCGGGGATATTAAACACAATTAATGTCCAATAGCCATCCCATTCAATAGGTTTTTTATGAAGTAAATCTAAATGCTCATCAATGAATGCTCGTCCGTGATTTGATAATGTATACTCAAAATCACTTCCATCGGAAGTTTTTTTACGATTTAGAAAATTTTGAGCGTAGAGCTTACCGATTAGTCCCTTGAGGGTACCTCCCCGCCAGGATCTTAATTGTTCGCCCGTTTGATAACTAAAATGCTCAATGCGTATAAGGGTTGATAAAGTTGGTGATATCATGATGACTTCATCATAATACAAAATTCACGTCCGTCAAGTAAGATATATTATAGAATGGTTTATTTCCAAGTGTAGTTGGAATAGCCCCATTCAAAGAGTTTTTTAGTTTCTTTAGCACTAGCTGTATTTGTCGATTCAGTTGTATTTAATACTACGGAAATAAGCGTATGGCCATCCTTACTGGCAACACAGACCAAAGAGTGACCTGCCTCAAGTGTAAAACCGGTTTTACCTCCGATGGCATATTCGTACGGCATGTCGTTAGTGATTAAGCGGTTAGAATTAGATAAAGTATGGGATTTGCCTTTTTCGCTGTTAATAGTGGTGGAGGAAGTAGATATAATTTCTTTGAATACCGGATAATTAATTGCGTAACTAAATAATATTGATTGGTCAAAGGCGGATGACCGGCTCTGATCACTGAGTCCATGGGGGTCAGCGTATTGGGTTTTTAGAAGATTTAATTCTGCCGCTTTGATATTCATTTTTGAAACAAACAATTCAACCGATCCATCGCCGATTGTCCGAGCCAAGGCCATTGCGCAATCATTACCAGATTGAATTAATAGTCCCTTCAAGAGTTCGGACACTTTTATTTCTTCTCCTGCAACCAGGCCTATCTTTGACCCGTCAACAGATATGTCTTCATTTGTTATGGTGATTACTTCATCTAGGCGATCAGATTCTATGGTTAATATTGCCGTCATTACTTTTGTAATACTGGCAATGGGTACTTGTTCGGTATCGTCTTTGGCGAAAAGTGGATATTTCGTTGTGTTGTCCAGTAGTATTAAATTTTTTGCATAAATATCAGGTGTACTCTGTCCATCTATTGCAACTGGCATCGGAAGAACGCTAATCTTAGCAACTGCATTGGATTGATCGCTGGAACCCTTAACTTCACCTGATGTTGGAATTCTCAAACGTTGCCAGGCGCCATAGGTAACTAAACATAAAATTACCACAAATATTATCCACAGATAACGTGGAATACTATGACTATGGCTATCGGGCAATTGTATTTCTTGCATTAACGAATGATTGCGTTAAATTGAGTGACGATTTTTTGTTTAATTAATATATGTAGTGATTCAATCTCGTCAGTTAATGGCGTATGGGAAATGTCTTGATAGATAATGTGAATTGCGAGACTTTTTTTGCCACTCCCAAATTTATCTGAAACATATTCATCAAATGTCTCAGCTATTATTATTTTATCAGATTGAGAGTAAATATACCGTTCAATATCTGATGGTGAGACAGACTGATCAACAATAATTGCTATATCTAAAATAATGGGTGGGAATTTAGAGACTTTGCGATATCGTCCTGTGGTTAAATTTATATTGGTATCCGTCTCGAATTTTAGTGATTCAGTGGATATTTCAAGAAAGTATAATCTACGTCTCAGTTTATCATGCTTCATGATGGGCATTTCGGTATCAAGGCTCTCAAAATGCAATTCGGATTTAATTCCATCAATGGATTTAATGGATTTTGTTGAGATAATGCCAAGCATATTGGTTTGATGATCGGGGCGTTCAAAGATATTCCCAATTTCAAAAAGAACGATATCATTAAGCCACGGATTGGTGCTAATTGCCTCAATTAATTTAAGTTTAAGCGTTGGTCTTAAATATCGGTTCAGGTCGGATAAGGGATTAGAGATTTCAACTACTTTATCGATATTAAAATCGGAAAGCTGGCATTCACGGGTACTGATGAACGCACTAGAAATCACTTCGGTGAATCCATTATTACATAAAAGTGCCTTTAAATTTTCATTGAAGACATTAGGGGTAATATTCGGATTTTTAAAAACAGGTAAGGCAATAGATTGAATCTTATCGTAGCCGAATATACGAAGAACTTCCTCGATTAAATCTTCAGGGATGTTAATATCGTGACTACGCCATGACGGAACGGTAATTAGACGATTATCAATTTCAAATCCGAGATTGTATAAGCTACTCTCAATAAATTCAGTATCGATTGCAAAACCAAGTACTGACTCTATCTTGGCATAGTCGAAATTGATTGTTTTGAGGTTTGTGGGTTTCGGGTATAAATCTACAACTTCTTCGACAACAAATCCATATTTTTCAAGCATCTCTTTAGCGACTGCCAGGGCTTGAAGAGGTAATTCAATGTCAATTCCGCGTTCATAGCGATAAGATGCTGGAGTTTTTACTCCAGAAGATTTTGATGATTGACGAATTATTTCGGGAGAAAATATTGCCGCTTGGATTAAGATTTCTGTTGTTGAATCACTAACCGCTGGTACTGCTCCCCCACTAATCCCAACTAAATCGATAATCTTACCTTTGTTATGTGCAATTAAGTTATCTTCTTTAAGGGTGATGGTGTCTCCATTTAGCAATTGGGCTGATTGTTTATTGTTAGCAAAATCAATATTAATCGACGAAATTTTCGATAAATCGAATGCATGGATTGGCTGACCACTTTCGTACATTAAATAATTTGTAAGGTCAATAATATTATTCTTGGGATTAAGCCCTTGATTTTTTAATCTATTTGCAATTTCATCAGGGGAAGATTGTACTTTACCCCTACGAGCTATCAAATAAGAGTAGCGTAATACTGATGACTGGGCTTTATGGCTAATTGTGACAAAATCGCTCGAATTTTTATTGACTTGGATTGGTGCACTGAAAGGTTTTAAACGGGTACCGGTGCTAGCGGCGAATTCGCGGGCTAAGCCGTAAATAGATTGCAAATCACCGCGATTTGGCGTGATTTCGAGATCAATAATATTATCATCAACATTCTCCAGCGAAAAACCCAGGGAATGGAATTTATTACCGAGTTCCTCTGAATTAATTCCGGGATCTATAAATTGTTTGAACCAATTATAATCTAAAAGCATATGAAAATTATTTAAAACTGTTTTAAAAACCTTAAGTCACTGGCATAAAAATGGCGAATATTATCAACTTCCCTTTCTAGCATGACTAAACGATCTAAGCCCATACCGAATGCAAATCCTTGATAAATTTTATTATCTAGACCCATATTCGTAATTACATCCGGGTGAATCATACCGCAGCCACCCATTTCTAGCCATTTATTCTTCCACTTCATCGCTACTTCCATTCCTGGTTCTACGAACGGAAAATAGCTTGGATATAATTTTACTTCGATATTAGAATCAAGTGTTTTTTTAAATATATACTCAAGCGTGTAACGCAGATGTCCCATGTTAATATCTTTATCAATGGCAAATCCCTCAAGTTGATAAAAAGATGCTTCGTGAGTGGCATCAGTTGCCTCGTTTCGATAAATTCTTCCCGGAACAATCATACGTACTGGCGCGGTACGTGATTCCATTGATTTAACCTGGTGAGCAGATGTATGAGTTCGCAGGACTAAGTTATCCGTACTCCAAAATGTATCTTGAACATCACGTGCCGGATGTCCGGAAAATATTCTTAACGAATCAAAATTATACCATTCCGATGTAATCTCGGCTCCATAACTAGTTTCAAAGCCAATATCACTCATTACTGAACTTATCTTGGCAATATACTGACTAATCGGGTGATTATGCCCGATAGGATATTTATTAGACATAAGCGTTATGACGTAAACGAAAATATATTTCAATCAACACTAAAGCAATGATATATACCGTGGCACTGAGAATATTTAAAACATCAATTGTCTGAAAAAAAATTAAACCAACTACGCCAACACCAATTATTAGCGATTGACGCATTGATTCCCATATAACTTGAGTTGGTTTACTGGGGTCTTTTTTGTGACGGCGGTAGTACATTATCATTGACGAAATACCCCAAATGACAGCAACGAATAATAAATAAAAAATCAGTCGCATAATAAAGCTTGTATTGTAAGGATCGATAGTGGTAAGTACACTGATGAAACCCCCAATTGATAGGAGAGTAGTTGAAAACAAACTAAACAGTAATCGTTGATGCATTATACTTGATCAATTAAATGTTGTACCGAATCTTCGGCGTCGGGTTCGCTGTCAAGAACTAATTCAATGCGAGGAATATATTTTGTCGGGACATTTTTACGAATATATTCTATCAAACCTGGTTTTAAATCATAACTGATAGATAAAAACTGATCTGTCGTTGGCTTGTTGGGATAGAAGCTAATCCAGGCCTCGGCTTCTTTTACGTCAGGTGATATTTCTACTCGATTACAGCTAACAATCTGCCATTGTTCAGATAGCTCTGAATGCAGATATGCGGTAATGGCATGCATTAACGCTTCGGATAATTGAGTAATTCGATGTCCGTTGCTCATACAATAATATCTTAACAGATTCGAATAACGGAATCAAAAAAATCGATATATTTACGTAGCCTAAACTTTAGACTAACGCTTAGCCCATTGCGGTGCACGACGAGCACGCTTTAAACCTGGTTTCTTTCTTTCCTTTTCGCGAGCATCGCGAGTTAGGAGGCCGTCCTTACGGAGAGAAACACGCAAAGCTTCATCGGATTTTAGTAGCGCACGAGAGATCGCCAATTTTATTGCATCGATTCGGCTTGATACACCACCACCGATGACAGTTAAATGAATATTAAACTTCTTTTCCTGACCAGTTAATTTTAAGGGATGAATTATGGCTTCTTTTGCGGTGGAAGGTATTGGCCAATTACTAACAATGTCGCCATTTCCTTCAAAAAGTTTAGCCCTAGCGATAGCGGTTTTGCGTCTACCGGTGCCAAAATAATAAGTTTTACTTGTTGCCATTTTGATCCTTAGTTACTGCTTTAGCGTTAACAGTCGGTTCGTTTTCGTAAGTTTTTAATCTCTTTAACCAGACTGCTCGCAGCTTATTATTAGGTAGCATACCGCGTACAGCACTATATAAAGCTTCTGACATGCTAATATCCGCTAATGTCTTTGATTTTAAATTACCTAAATACCCAGTGTGATGATAATATGTCTTAGATTCCATCTTACGACCGGTGGTTTTTATCTTTGAAGTATTAAATACTACAACCTGATCACCATTTTCAATATGAGGTGCATAATCCGGTTTATTTTTGCCTCTTAACAATACGCTAACACGGACTGCGAGGCGGCCTAATGTTTCTCCGGTAGCATCAATTTTATGAGTTGGTCTTGATGGCATAATTAGTTTACTTATTGGTTCTTCTAATATTACTTCGTGTTTCTTTGTTGACAACCTTTGTCGCTTCTATCGTTTCCGTATCTTCGGGATCTTTTAAATTATCTTCAATCTCGGTAATTTTATCCTCTTCCTCGACTCCGGCGGTATTGGCATCATCTAATTCAGATTTCTTTGATTTTTTCAACGATTTGGCATCGACCGTCTTTGTAGAAGACTTCTCGGTCTTGATGGTAAATTCCAGAATTGCGGTTTCGGCATTATCACCACGTCTGTGGCCTAATTTGATAATACGAGTATATCCGCTTTGAATATTCTTATAACGATCAATCAGTACTTCTATTAGCTTGGCTGATGCTTCGGGAACAGACAATGAACTTTGAGCATAGCGAATCGCATTTACCTTATCCATCGACTTCACGCGAGATAATAACTTTTCAATATAGCGCTGTGTTTCTTTGGCTTTTGCGGATGTAGTAGTGATACGCTCGTAAATAATGGCACTTGATGCCAAATTGCTTAACATGTGAAGACGATGGTCTTTATTGCGAGATAACTTGCTATGTTTCATTGGAGGATAATTTAAATTTACTTCTTCTTATCAGTCTTTGCGGTTTTTGGTTTGGCTTTTGATTTTGCTTTGCTCTTAGCTTTTGGCGGCTCTGGAATGACAATATTATCTTTGACAATGGTAAAATGATCAACTAATATCTGATTGGCATTTTTAAAGGCGTCAAAAGGACTAATACTACCGTTGGTAGTAACATTAATAATAAGTTTGTCAAAGTTTGTTACACTACCGACACGTGTGTTTTCAACTTCGAAATTAACTTTCTTAATTGGAGTGAAGATACTATCGATTAGTATTGTGCCAAGTGGGGCCTTTTCATCAGAGCGTTTTTCGGCCGATACATAACCACGACCTTTTTCAACAGTGACTTCAGCTTTAATCTTGCCACCCTTATTTAATGTCATTAAAAAGTGTTCAGGATCGATAATCTCAACATCACTATTACCGTTAAAATCTTTAGCTTTGATTTCGCCGGGTCCTTTGACGTCTAAGACCAATGTAGTTGATTCATCTCCGTGAAGTTTAACTGGTAAACTCTTCAAATTAAGGACAAATTCTACGATATCCTCACGCATATTATCTACATTGGTAAACTCATGGGTTACACCGTCTATTTTTACGGCAGTAACAGCACTTCCTTCAAGAGAGCTCAGCATTACGCGTCTAACTGCATTACCTAGCGTAACACCGTAGCCTGGGCTAAGTGGTTCAACAATAAATTCAGCTCCGTTTGATTCGGTTTCGCGTGAACTTATTTTCATTAATTCAGTTTCAGCTAATAAATACATTTGTGACTCCTTTTTTAAGTCAAGCGTGAATAAAACTCGATAATCCATTGGTCTTCAATATCAGAAGACATTTGATCTCGTGATGGAATGGCTGCTGGCTTTACACTATGAGTCTTTTCGTCAACACTCAGCCAACTTGGAACATCTACTTTGATAGTCCCAAAGTGATCTTTAAACTTATCAAAATCTTTGATATTAATATCATCTCCAGGTTTTACTGTGTACGAGCGAACTTTAACCTTTTTATTGTTAACAGTTACACTGCCATGAGAAATAATTTGTGAAGCTGCTTTGCGACTTGGAACCAGCCCAGCCCGATAGATAATATTATCTAATCTCATCTCTAAAAGTTGTAGCAGTCTTTCACCGGTATTAGATTTAGATTTAGCAGCCAATTCAAACATTTTACGCATTTGATGTTCGGAAATATTATAAATTCGTCTTACCTTTTGTTTCTCACTTAATTGTTTGCCGTATTCAGAAATCTTAGAACGCCGTTTTTCACCATGCTGTCCAGGAGCATATGCCCTTCTGGTTAAAGTACATTTCGGACTATAGCAACGCATGCCCTTTAAAAAGAGCTTTTCGCCTGCAGTTCGGCATAATCGGCATGCAACAAGATTCTGTTTTGTCATATAAATTATTCCTTCAAAATTTACTAAACACGACGTGGTTTTTTAGGTCGGCAACCGTTGTGAGGAATTGGTGTAATATCTTTGATCGATGTAATTGTGATACCGGATCCGGCAAATGCTCGAACAGCCGATTCACGGCCTGAACCAACGCCTGAAACAAATATTTTAGCTTGTTCGAAGCCCATATTCTTAGATTTTTCAATTGCCATTTTGGCGGTAAGGGTCGCAGCATATGGGGTGGAACGTTTATTGCCTTTGAAACCAGCACTACCTGCACTTGACCAGGCAATCACTCCGCCCTTTTCATCAGTAACACTAATAATCACATTATTGAATGTTGATTGAATATAGACGTTGCCGCTTTTAACTATCTTACTAACCTTTTTACGACGCTGTCTAAGGGTCGCTCTACGGCGATCTGGTTTGGTGTTATTTGATGATTTTATTGCCATATACAATCTGTATTATGTAATTATTATGTTTTTTCAGCTGCTTTCTTGCGACCACTGCCCACGGTGACTTTTTTGCCACGTTTAGTTCGAGCGTTGGTTTTTGTCCGTTGGCCACGGACAGGTAAACCACGATTATGTCGAACGCCGCGCAGTGAATTTATTTCTTTTAAGCGTTTAATGTTTTGAATGATTTCGACTCTAAGATCACCTTCTAACTTATATTCCGATTCGGCGATAGTCCGTATTTTTTCGATATCACCATCACTTAAGTCCTTAACTTTAGTATTTGAGGCAATTTGAGCTTCTTTAAGAATTGAAGCTGCAGTATGACGGCCAATACCAAAAATTGATGTTAAAGCGATTAATATTGTTTTATTATCTTGCAAGTTAATTCCTGCAATACGTACTACCATGATATTATCCTTGTCTTTGCTTATGACGTGGGTTTTGGCAGCTAATATAAAGTTTAGGCTTACCTGTTTTACCACGGCGCCGTATTACTTTACATTTCATACAAATTGGTTTTACTGATGCTCTTACTTTCATGTTCGCTGATGATTGGTATTAATATTTAGACGGTGCACAATACGACCCTTAGTTAGATCGTAGGGGCTCATTTCAACTTTTACCTTATCTCCCTCGATGACCTTAATAAAGTTCATTCTCATCTTACCAGACAGATGAGCAAGAATGTCTTGACCTTGGTCCAACTTAACACGAAAAAGAGTATTAGGCAGGGTTTCAATAACGATGCCCTCTGCCTCGATAACGTCTTTGCTCATAATTGATATTGATAAATATCTATTAACATTTTAGCAATCCTAATTATTCCTGTCAATAACCTATTAATTACTTACGCGTTAGTATGCGACAGCCATATTTTTCAACGACTAAAGTATGTTCGTAGTGGGCGCCAATTGACCCATCTTTCATCCGGATTGTCCAATCATCTTTATCAATAACTGTTTCAGGCGACCCGAGGCTAAACATGGGTTCAACTGCAATCGTCATGCCGGTTTTAAGCATCATACCTGTTCCAGGTTGTCCATGATTGAATATACTTGGATCTTCCTGAAGGTTTTTGCCAATGCCATGGCCTGACAAATCATAGATGACACCATAGCCATATTTTATAGCCTCGGAGCTGATTATATGTCCCAAATCGCCCAGTCTCAATCCATCGCGAATTGACTTAATTGCTAATGATAAGCTATTTTCTGTAACGCGAAGTAACTGCATAATATCTGCGGATACTTTGCCGACCGGAACGGTAATGGCACTATCTAGATATAACCCATGATATTTAATACCCATATCAAGACCAACAACATCGCCATTGGAAAGAGGCGCCGTATTAGGTATGCCATGAACAATCACATCGTTGACTGAGGCACAAAGAGTTGCCGGATAACCATTAAATCCTTTAAATGCCGGTTGAACATGATATTTTTGACATAAACTTTCCGCTAAAGCATTTAATTCAGCGGTAGATACACCGGGCTGAGAGGCATTTTTGAGATCATCTAAAATTGACGCTAAGATTACTCCCCCGTCAGCCATTGTATCGATTTGTTGTTTGGTTTTAATTAAAGACATTAAAGATTGTTAGAACCGATTATAATACCTATCGGTAAATTTACATAAATTTATCGTAAGTTTGTGTGGTTATATGTGAATTGATTTGTCTAATAGTTTCAAGAGCGACGGACACGATAATTAATACACCGGTACCACCGACTGATAATACGCTAAATTCAGCATTAACCGCTTTCATAATAAATGGTAAGGCAGCAACTAAAGCTAAAGAAACTGCGCCGGTTAGTGTAATTCGGTATGTAACCTTGCTAATATATGATGATGTCTCACGGCCTGGACGCAAACCGGGAATAAAGCTACCTTGTTTTTGTAGGTTTTCAGCAATTTTATCTGGTTGAACAACAACTGATGTATAAAAGAAAGTAAAGGCAACGACAAGTAAAAATAAAACGGCGATATAGCAATAATTATTCGACACAAAACTATTGACGGCGTTTGCGACGTCTTGCAACCATTCAGATTTAGCGTTAGCAAACAGTTTTGCAATTAATCCTGGGAAAACCAATAAACTGGAGGCGAAAATAATCGGGATCACACCGCCGGCATTTAATTTCATTGGTAGATAAGAGTCAACTCTTGTTGTACTATTTGATGATCTTAAGCGACGTGCGTATGTTACCGGCAAACGTCGTTCAGCTTCGGTTATGTAGATTATAAACACAATCATGGCGATAAATACGATGCCGTAACCGATCGCAAATATTGTTTTAGCCGTATCTCCTGATACCAATTGAGCCAGTGATGATATGCTAGGTGGTAAACCGGCGATAATACCTAGTGAGATTATCATCGAAATACCATTACCAATTCCTTTTTCGCTAATAATTTCACCAAGCCACATTAAGAACATGCTGGCTGCAGTAGCGGTAATGATCGTAACAATCATTTGAAATGTGCTCAAATCACCAATAACCGATTGACTTTGTAATAGCCGGATCAATCCGAACGCTTCCATAAAGGCCAGGGGAACAGCTGTATAGCGAGTATATTGGTTGATTTTTTGTCGTCCTTGTTCCCCTTCTTTCTGCAAAGCCTCAAGTGATGGTATGACCATACCTAAAAGCTGGAACACAATTGAGGCAGTAATGTATGGTCCAACACCGAGAAGGGCTAATGAAAAACTACTAACAGATCCACCCGATAATAAATCTAGCATACCGACTAATTGGTTCGACTCAAAATAGCTTTCAAGGCCACTAATATCAACACCGGGCAATGGAATATGAGCAAGAATCCGGAATATAAATAGTAGCCCGATAGTAATCAGTATTCTTTTTTTAAGATCCCGGTTACCTAAAATAGCATTAAGTGTTTTTGCCGGTTGCATATTTATTTATCAGTTGTCTCGGTTTTCTCTGATGCTTGTTGGGTCGAGCGTTGACAAGTGCTAATATCGATTCCTTCGCTAATCTTTCCCTTTCCGATTACCTTAACCCTGGCCTGTTTAGGGGAATTTTTACTAATTAATTTTTTAGCTATTAATGTTTCAATGCTAACTTTTTCGCCAGCTTTGAAGTAACGATTAATTTTGTCAACCGATAAGCCGATATTAATTTTTGGCAATAAGCGGGATGAGCCTTTAATCTTTGGTAATCGCTGGAATAAGGTTGTTTGTCCTCCCTCAAATATGGGCGATATTTTTTTCCCGGTTCTTGATCGTTGACCTTTTGTTCCGCGTCCGGCTGTTTTACCTTGACCGGCGGCTATTCCGCGTCCGGGCCGACTTTTGGGCTTTGTAATTTTAGGTAGTTGATGTAGCATGATTATTTTCTTACTCGGCTAGTTAATTTTGTCGCTTCTTCAAGTGCGGCTAGTGTGGCAAAGGCATTATTGCATTTATTTCCAGAACCTAATATTTTAGACACCAAATTTTTAATGCCTGCGGCTTCAACAACAGCTCTAACCGCTCCACCAGCAATAATTGAAGTACCAGACGGTGCTGGTTTAAGCAAAACTGTCGCTGATCCATATCGTGATGTAACCGGTAGGGATATAGAATCATTGACAATAGTAATAGTTTTCAAGTTTTTACGAGCCTTGGACGAAGCTTTTGAAACAGCGCTGCTAACCTCGTTGGCTTTTCCTAGGGCTACGCCAACCTTGCCGGCGCGATCACCAACTACTACTAAGGCACGAAAACGAATACGTCTACCACCCTTAACGGTACGTGATACACGATCAATTTGAAGGACATTCTCAACAAAAGGATCTTTTTCTTTATCGGTACGATCGTTGCGTTGATTACGGCCTCTTATGGGGCGCTGTGTCTTTGGATTATTTTCGGCTTGTTCTTTCATAAGTTAAAAGTTTAAACCTTGTTTTCTTAAATTATCAGCTAAGATGGCAATATTTCCATGATATGGATAGCCACTACGGTCGAAGATAATGTTGGATATTTTATTAGTTTTGCAGTATGACGACAGTTCTTGTGCTAGCCACTCAATCTTTGCATTGCCCTTCAGTACTTCCGCTTTAGGAGATTTTGTAGATGTCCCGAATAAGGTTTGGCTCTGGGCATCATTGATTAATTGAACTTCAATGTGTCGTAAGCTTTTATTGATAACCAAGCGTGGATGCTCGGCATCGGATTTCATCTTATTGCGACTACGAGCAGCTCGTAGGATGCGTTTCTTATTAAGTGATATTTCCTGGGTCATTTCTATTATACCTTTGAATTTATTAAGAAGAAGCCTTAGCGGTCTTACCTGCTTTACGGCGGATTACTTCATCGGCATATTTAATGCCTTTGCCCTTATAGGGTTCTGGCGGTCGAAGGCGACGAATCTGTGCAGCCGTCTCGCCAACTAACTGCTTATCAATACCAGCAATACTGATGGTATTTTTTTTCACGGTAATTTCGATACCGGATGGGATCGGAAAGTTTATGGGGTGAGAATAACCAAGCGACAATACGAGGTCATTTTCCTGAACTGCTGCCTTATAACCGACACCTTTCATCTCTAAATCTTTGTTAAATCCCATCGAAACACCGACAACCATATTATTGATCAACGTTCGGGTTAAGCCATGCATGGCACGATAACTACGTGACGTACCAAGTGGATTGACAATTAGGTTATTGTCTTCAACTTTTACATCAACCAACGGTGTTAGTGCATAACTGAGCTCACCCTTGGGTCCGGTAACTAAAACAGTACGTTCATTGATTTTAACTTGAACGTTTTCAGGAATTATGATTGGTTTGTTGCCGATTTTTGACATTTTAGAATACCTCGCAGATTACTTCACCGCCAAGACCTTTTTTTTGAGCATCATGGCCGGTCATTAACCCATTGTTAGTCGATAAAATAACAAATCCAGCTCCACCTTTTGGTCTGGGAATCTCATTGTTTTTAGCATAATAACGACGACCTGGGCGACTAATGCGCTTGATATCTAGAAGTCTTTTATCGCCAAGGGATAATTCAATCATTTGCTTCTTATTTTCGTCTATGACCTTAACCTTACTTAAATAGCCTTCATTTTCAAGAATTTTTGCAATCGAAACATTAGTTTTCGAAAAAGGCACTTCCAAGTCAACACGCCCAGACAGGGTGTGGTTTTTTATATCAACTAGCATGCATGAAATATTATCTGTTACCATGATGACTTTGTAACTCCAGGCACTTGGCCGTTACTTGCTAATTCGCGAAAACATATTCTGCACAAGCCGAATTGACGCATATATGAATGACTGCGACCGCATCTGGAACAGCGACGGACAGTACGGCTCGTGAACTTTGGTTTACGCAATGAACGCGCGATAACGGATTTTTTTGCCATAATTAATTGCCTCTATTTCTGATTTAAACTATCATCTTTCATAAATGGAATTCCCATGCATTCCATTAATGCTCGACTTTTATTTGGGTCTGATAGCTTGATTGAAAATGTTATTTCAACACCGTGGGTAGATTTTATCGAATCATAAGGAATTTCCGGAAATACCATTTGCTCTTTAATGGCGAATGTATAATTGCCTTGACGATCAAATTTTCGTGGGTCTAAGCCGTGAAAATCACGGATACGAGGTAAGGTTACCGATGCCAATCTTTCTACGAAATTCAACATTTTCAAGCCGCGTAATGTCACTTTTACTCCAATGGCTTCACCTTCTCTGAGTTTAAATCCGGAAATAGATTTCTTGGCTTTTGTTAAGATCGGTTTTTGACCGGAGATGATAGTCAGAGTATTGATGGCCTCTTCTTGTAATTTGGGATCAGTTTTTGCGTCGCCAATACCAACATTAAGTACAATTTTTTGTAGTTTTGGCAAAGACATACGATTTTTAATATCGAGTTTTGCGGAAAGAGATTGTTCTACTGTTTTATAATCGATCATATTACTTACTTAAATGACTTTTTACATACCTTACAGAGTCTTTGTTTGGTATCTTTTTCTGTAATATATCCAACGCGGGTAGGTTTGGCACAAAGTGGACATATTAAAGCGACTGATGAAGTCTTAATCGGCAATGTTTTATCTGTAATTCCGCCGTGTGGTGTATTTTTTGTAGCTTTAACATGCTTTTTATGAAGATTAACGCCTTTAACGATAATCTGATCTTTTTCAGGAATTGCCACCATTACTTCACCGCGGGTATTGCGATGATTTCCTGATAAAACTATGACTGTGTCACCTTTCTTAATCTTCATTATAATACCTCGGGAGCCAGTGAAATTATTTTTGTATAATTACGTTCACGTAACTCTCTGGCGACTGGACCAAAGATACGTGTACCCTTAGGGGTTTTATCAGCGTTGATTATCACAACGGCGTTATCATCAAACCTGATGCTGGTACCATCAATGCGACTATATGGCTTAACTTGGCGAACTATTACAGCTTTGTGTACTTCCTTTTTCTTAACTGTAGCACGAGGAATGGCGGATTTAACTGCAACCACAATAATATCTCCCAATTGGGCGTCATTGGGTTTAACTTGGCCGAGTGCACGAATACAGGCGACTTCGCGAGCACCCGAATTATCAGCGACTTTTAAACGGGTTCCTGGTTGAATCATAATTCTGCTTTAATCTTATTGTTGGCAACTACCGATACGACTTTAAAATGGATTGATTTTGAAACCGGACGGGTTTCAACTATGGTAGCCGTATCTCCTACTTGACCCAAATTATCTGGGTTTTTAGCGTGATATTTTTTGCTTATCGTAAATGATTTGCGGTAAATCGGATGTTTAATGGTACGATTAACTTTCACAACTGTGGTGTGATCATCTTTTCGTGTAATTGTACCTGTTAATTTTGTACTCATTATTTATCCTCGTCCTGTTTTGATCGTAAAATGGTTTGCATTCTAGCGATGTCTTTTTTGAGTTTATTTAACTCACGAACGTTATTCAGTTTACCCCTTGAACGGTCAAATATCAAGGTATTTAGTTTAGATTTAGCCTCAGACAACTCTTTAGTTAGTAATTCCAGGGATAAACCTTGATACTTCTTTAATGCTTCCTTACTCTTCATCTTGCTGTCCTCCATCATCTTCGGTTTTCTGGATAAAGACGGTTTTAATCGGCATCTTATGCGTTGCTAAGCGTAATGCTTCTTTAGCGATTGACTGTGAAACACCGTCTAATTCAAATATTACGGTTCCGGGTTTTACTGTGGCTACAAAATGGCTTGGCGCGGCTTTGCCACCACCCATTCTCACGCCTTCGGCAGATTTGGTGACGACGCGATCCGGAAATGCTCGTATAAATACTTTACCGCCTCGTTTTAAGTAGCGAGTAATTGCGCGACGTCCGGCTTCGATTTGACGTGATGTTATCCAGCCGCACTCTAAAGCTTTAATGCCGTATTTGCCATAATCTAATTTATTAGCGCGGGTGGCAACGCCACCACGTTTACCGCGAAAATGTTTTCGATGATTTAATTTCTTTGGAATCAGCATGTTAAGCCTTCTCCTTATCAACGCGTTTGTAAATCCAAACCTTTATACCGATAATCCCGTATGTTGTGTTGGCGTGATAAATATAATAGTCAATGTTTTCCTTAATACTTGATACTGGAACAACACCTTCAGAAAATTTTTCACTACGAGCAATTTCGGCACCGTTTAATCGTCCAGCAACATTTACCTTGACTCCAAGAGCGCCTGATTGCATTACTTTTTGAATCGCCATCTTTACTGCTCGTCTATAGGCAACACGACGGCTAATTTGCGAACCAATATTTTGAGCTACAATTGCAGCCGATAATTCTGGTTTGCGATTTTCTACGACATCAATTTCAACTCGACCGGAGACGACTTTTTTAATTTCATTGGTTAACGTTTCAATCCCCTTGCCGGATCGTCCAATCAACATACCTGGCCGTCCAGTAAAGATTTTTACTTTAACTATGTCGGCTGTTCGTTCAATCAAAACTCTAGAAACGGCAGCTTGAGGGCCTGTTTGCTTGGTGACAATATCACGAACTTTCATATCGCTGGCCAATTGGTCACGATATTGTTTTTTATCACTAGAAAACCAGCGACTGTCCCAGTCGTGATTACTAATTAATCGAAATCCTTTTGGATTAACCTTTTGGCCCATTTTTATCCTCTTGCTTCTTGATTGGATTTTCGTCAGTTAATGTTACTTGTAAATGACTTGAAACATGTTGAAATGCTAAAGCGCGGCCTCGTTGGGTAGGACGATGACGCTTGAGTCGGCTAGCCTGATCAACGGTAGCGTTTTTTACCCATAATTCACTTGATGTTACGCCTTTTTGTTTAAGCATAGCAGTGGCATTGGTTAGAGCGTGATTAAAGTATGATTCGGATCCGAGATTACTATCCTTAATAATCCACTCTGCCCTGGTAAGAGACTGTCCTTTAATAGCTCTCGCCAATAAAACCATCTTGCGTGGTGATATTCTGATAAATCTAATTTTTGCTGTAGCTTCTGACATAATAAATGATTATATTAGATTATTTTTGGTTAATTTGAGTTTTATCTTGCTCTTTTGCCATCTTGCCTCCATGACGATTGAACTTTCGAGTCGGAGCAAATTCGCCTAGTCGATGACCAACCATATCTTCTGTTACGAAAACTGGAATATGGTTTTTGCCATTGTGAACACCGAGTGTTAAACCGACAAATTCCGGTGCTATAACACTGGCTCGAGCCCAGGTTTTTATCTGGCCTTTTAATGTACCAGATTTAGCAGCCTGAACTTTTTTCAATAAATTCTCATCAACATACGGACCTTTTTTGAGTGATCGAGACATATTTACTTCCTCTTCTTCTTACGTGGTGTGACTATCATATTGCCATGATCGGGTCGTCGACGTGTTTTAACACCAATCGCTTTTTTACCCCATGGGGTTTTTGGTGCTTTTAATCCAATTGGATTAACACCTTCACCACCACCATGTGGATGAGCATTAGGCGCCATTGCTTTACCTCGGACATGTGGCCGAATCCCTTTGTGTCTTTGACGACCAGCCTTACCAATCGTTTCTGTGTTATGGGCAATATTACTAACGACGCCTATTGAAGCTTCACAGCGATTATCGAATTTTCGAATTTCACTAGAAGGTAATCGTAATAAAGAATATTTTTCTTCATGGGCTATTACAACGGCACTTGTTCCGGCTGATCTAACCATTTTTGCCTTACCAAATGGTACAATATCAATGTTATGAACTTGAACACCGGTTGGTATTGATGATAGGGGTAATCGGCATCCGCAGACGATAGGAGCTTCTTGGCCATATTCGAGTTTATCGCCAATTTTAATTCCATCTGGTGCAATAATATACGATTTACGACCGGCTTGATTTTGGATTAAAGCGATAAAAGCGGTGCGGTTTGGATCATATTCTAAACGCAAAACTTCAAACGGACCGTCTGTACATTGGGTTATAGTAGATATTATACGGTATTTTCTCTTTGCACCACCACCTTTGTGGCGAATGCTAACATGACCGGCTTCATCGCGTCCAACATGACGTTTAAATCCTGTAGTTAACGATTTAATCGGTTTTTCTTTTGATAGTCCATTACGAAGCACAAAGCTCATCCCGCGTTGTCCGGATGTAGTCGGTTTGATCTTTTTTAATTGTGATTTAATTTTTGCCATATTACTTTATCTCAAATCCGGGCAACCTTTTGCCCTCTGGTAATTTTACATAAAAGATCTTAGTAATGCCAGTGGTGAAGGTATGTTTACCGCGTCGACGAGTTTCACCTTTGCGGACACTGCTTCGTACCGATTCTACGTTGATGCTATACTGTGATTTAATGTAATTTTCAACATCAACCTTCGTAGCTGTATGAGGAGCAGTCACAGCAAACCAACCTTTTTCTGAAAGACTAAGAGTTTTTTCGGTTATGTATGGGATTGCAATCGTCATATGATTTAGCGATAGTTTTTAATAAATTCGGTTAAACTTGCTTTTGACCAAACAATTTTTTGGGCTTTAGCAATATCGACGACATTCAACGCATTAATACCGATCACACTGACATTAGCCAGATTACGAACGATACGACGTAAAGTAACCTGCGATGGCGAGGTAATGACCAAAACTGTCTTGTCAGAAATTGACTGTTTATTCATAAACTCAGTAAAATCTTTGCGTACCAGCTCTTTAGGTGCAGATAACGTCAGCATATTATTGTTTACAGCTTTATCGGATAATGTCATCAGTAATGCTAATCTTCGCATTTTCTGGGGCATTTTTAAGCTAAAATTATCTTTACTTAATGGACCAAAGGTAATTCCACCCCCACGCCAAATTGGTGATCGGCTTGACCCGGCTCTCGCATTTCCAGTGCCTTTTTGGCGCCAAGGCTTTTTACCGCCACCGGACACCATACCACGTGTCTTGGTGCTAGCGATGGTATGACGGCGATTAGCCAGTTGAACTCGAACAGCCTGAGCAACCAAGGTTTTATTTACTTTCAAATCAAGTAAGCCGTCAGCAATCGAGATAGGCTCTTGTTTTTCGCCTTTGATATTATAAACGTCTAATTTCATATCGTTTCAATAATTAACCATGATTTTTTGGCGCCCGGTACCGAGCCTTTGACGAGTAATAGGTTGTCATTATTTAAGACATCAATGACCTGGATATTAGATAAAGTAGTTTTTTCACTACCCATATGACCGGCCATTTTTTTACCTTTAACGACGCGTTGAGGATAACCGCCACCGATTGAACCGGGTGCACGATGATGATCTGATCCGTGTGTTTCAGGGCCTCTGTGGAAGCCATGACGTTTAATAACACCAGAGTATCCTTTACCCTTAGTAATACCGGTTATCTGTAGCATATCGCCTGGTTTAAATTGATCGACAGCGATTTTATCACCAACCTTTGACTCATTGTTAAAATTTACAAACTCACGAATAATTGAAGCCGAATCAATATTTCCTGACTTTAATTGTCCAGCAACTGGTTTGGTGATATTTTTAGTTTTTTTATTACCCGCAGCACATGTAACGGCTTTGTAGCCGTCTGATTCATTAGATTTAACCTGAATAATTGTATTGGGTTCAGCTAAAATGACCGTGATGGGAGTTATGCGTCCTTTGTCATCAAAGCGATGGGT
>Ga0265297_10003162_pt1 | contig 30626 bp, 43 predicted proteins | sample Munlanlwell13791_FD_192502 | JGI IMG/M metagenome (GOLD analysis project Ga0265297, IMG submission 192502) | Leachate microbial communities from a municipal landfill in Southern Ontario, Canada - Leachate well 137-91 | ecosystem: Engineered > Solid waste > Landfill > Unclassified | place...
GTGCATAATTTGGCGATTAGAATCTGTAGAGATTGAAATTGTATGACGCTTAGGTGGGCGTCCGACTTTGGGGGTTCGGGGCATAATGTGACACTTTCACAATATTATATTTTAAAATTCAAGAGGGCAGATCGCCTATTAAATCTTTGGGTGACAGATAATTCCGAGAATTTTCAAATAACTCTAATTTAATTTGGCGGGAATATTTTTTGATCTTCTTTTCCATACGATACGCTTCATGAAAATCGGGATACCAAAAAAAGATGAATTTTAAACATCCATGTGCCCGTGTCCAGCGAGCCCCTATCCCTTGAAAATGGGCTTCGATTCGTTGTCTGATATTTCTCGTATAACCAGTATAAATGCTATCGTCTTTACATTTGATAAGATAGACATAGCCTTCATTTCGGGAGGTAATCATCCAACATCTCGGGAAAATATTGTATAATTATATTCTCTATATCCTTTTCCATTTTTAAAGGGATCTCTTTTTTAGACCCCATGACCAAAAGGGCGATTTCATCGGGGCTTGGCAATTTTTCTAATGAAACGGTAAAGACAAAATTTTGGGTGCGATTCATTTCCTTATAACGTGGAATGATATGAATAAAGGGAAAATGTTTCTTGAGATTATAGAGAATATATTTAAACATGGGGCGTTCCATACGCCCCACATAATTAATCGAAAAAAGACCATGTGGCGGAAGAAGCCCCTTAATACGCATAAAAAAAGAAGAGGAGACTAATTTTTTAGGCACTTCGGGTAATCGTTTGGATGTATCAAAACAATCCAATAACACATAATCATATTTTTTATCTTGTTCAAATTGAAGATTCACGTAATCCAATGCATCTTGATGGACATAAGAGATATGATCATTTGGGGGCAGAAAATATTTATGGGCCAATTCAATGACATGGGCATCAATATCGATTTGGGTAATAGATGTGACTTGAGGGTTATAATAATGAAGTTGATGGGCAAAGCCCCCACCACCTGCGCCAAGCATTAAAATGGATTTAATCTTATCGTCACGATAATAAAAGGGGAGATAAAACATACGATGATAAAAAAAGACAGAGACATGATTCTTTAAATCGACAGATGTATGGGTATTTACGCCAATTTTTAAGGTGCGTATATTCTCAGATTGAATAACGCGATAATGGTCATTATGAGAGGAAAAAAGGGTCATTGGATTCATAATAATCATAACGTGCTATCCTATTAAAAAAAGATCATCCAAAAGATCAGCCCTCAAAACCCCATATTTTGGGTCATCTAAACGAAGATATAAGACTCCATCAAGATCACGACATAAGATTCCACGCATGTCATGTGGATCATTAAACCAAGGAATACCTTGATAGGGCGGAAAAAAGGCTTCATGTTGAAAGCCACGGAAACCAATATGGTCGCCAAGTTTATATCGATCTAACCCCATAATGACATAACTCAATTTGAGCCATAAAAACCTATTTATTTGGGAGAAAAGACCTAACTGACTCAAACCCCCCTAAAAATTGCGTGTGACAAAGTTAGTCCTTTGGACAACGTTTTGGGGAGTTTGGCTAATCTAGATTTTGTCACCAACTTCGAAAATATATACCCCCCATAAGCGTTTTTTTTAGGGATTGTTTATTATGTCACATTATATTAATTTATATTTAATTATTTCTAGTCACATATACATAGATATATTAGTTACATTCTCCTAACTGATCACTCTCTAAAAATCCATTTTTCTCACTAATCTATCGCCTTTCAAAACCCATTATGTTTAAAAGGTCTCTTTCACATATCCTAGTTATGAAGAAAAAATTCGATCCTAAATTTCTCAAAAACTTCAAGGTGAAAAAACGATATCGACCCCCCCCACCTGACGAAGTCGCCCATTATAAGATACCTGAGCCTAAAGTTCGCGTTGACCCTTTTATTGAAAAATGGTATAAAGGGCGGACGTGTGTCATATGTGGGCGATGTGTGGATCTCCATTATGTTCATCGAAATCCCGATGAAAGAACGTTTTTAATCAATCATATGCGACATATGAATGAAGACCGCGTACAAGAGGAGATTAATAAATGCGAGGTCTTATGTGACAAATGTCATGGGAGCTTTAATATGTCGAATCGCCATCGCGTGCGGCGTGGCGAAAAAGAAGTATCCTTAATAGAATATATCCAACAAAAGAATGTGAAATAAATGTTACAAAACGAAAAGAACCAAATATTTTTATCATCCGATGATTTTGGAAAAATATATAGTTATATCGCATATGTTCATGGTTTGAGGCATGATCTTATGGATATGTCTATTCTTTCATGGAAAACAATAGACGATATATCGATCATGGTCTCTTATCATGAATACGAACCTGATTATGAAACCTATTCAAAAGATTATCATGAACTATTAATTCCTTTATCGCTTTTAGAAATGAATGGAGAAGAGATAAAAGATTTGGCTCAATATTATAAAAACGCCCTTAGAATTAAAGAATTGCTTCAAAAAAAGAATAAATATACAGAACTTGAGCAATTACGTCAAAAAGCCATAAAACTAAAAGACGACCCTCTCTTTAAAAAAGAAGCCCGTGATTTGGAGATAAAATATGAAGATCACCTTTATCATTTTAATAATATTACCAAAACTTTAAACGCGTTACAAGACGCCCAGCAACAATTAAAAGCCCAAATCGATTCTTCACGATTAATACGGGCGTCGAAAAAATACAAGTTATTGATGTGAAAATAAATATGACTTTTAAAATAACATATATCCATCGCTGGGATGAATACGATTCCGATGAAACAGAGTGGATTATTTCAAATAAAAAAGCCCTCATTGATGCCTTTAAACAATGCCTGCTTGAATTTGAGCGTAACCATTCGGGAAATTCAATTTCAATTTCTTTGGAGGAATCTGGTTTGGATTGGTATCTTATTTACTCGAGTGATGAATTAAAAATGATTCTTGCCATGTTGGAGCAGGAGTAGCCATGAACGAAAAAGAAATAAACCATATCATGGCAGCGGTTAAGTGGTATCAACGGCAACACAATTTTCATCCATTGACATGTGAAACGCATAGCGATACGCCATTGGTCGCAGGTATTACATATCCAGTTTCTGCTTTCAAAGATGGGTTTGTCGTGTTATATTGTCCAAAGTGTAATTATTGCCAAGAGTATATTCCTGACGTCGTCTTGAAATCTTATGAAGAGTATCAAAAAACACAATTGATCATTACAAATAAACATGAACTTAATGAGATAATTCTTAGACATGCCCATGATCTCGTTCAGCGTATAAATAATGAAGAATTGGATACAGATGCTTTTTTTAAAATCTTGAAAAACAACTATTGCCGTTTGCGGCAAATGGTAAAGCCAAAATTAAAACGATTACAAACGTGATAAAGAATGGAACAAAAAACAGAAGAATGTCGAGTATGCGACTTTTATGATCAAATCATTATTAAATATCCATGCAATATGTGTCACGACCACGATGAATTAGTTATCGGTGAGACACGCATCCTTTCAAAACCGTTATCTTGCGGGGTGTATCCAAAAATCTGTCGTAAATGTATTTATCTGAATGAATTAAATGAATGCGAATTATTTAATTGCCCTTTTGAAACTACTATTTATTGAGGATTATTATGATCATCTTTCCTGAAGAAACTCTCCAATTCATGCTTCGTCGAACGATCGATCGTATTACCTATTTGAAGGTTCTAATCGATCAATTAGACAAAGCTAATTGGAATAATATTTTAGTCCTTCAAAATTATGAAATCGAAATCGTTCGATTAGAGGGTCTACAACTCCGATTACAACAAATACCTACGTTTAAAGATCTCAATAAAAAGAATCGTTGGTTTGGGTATTGTCAACGATTAGGTGAAGAAATCACGATTTGGACTGATAAGGAGATCATCCAGCGCATCAATACAGAATACAAACTATATTTAAATAATTTAGTGCCCCAAGAAGAAGTAGAATCGTTTTTCGAGATGATAATGAGTGACGCAAAACATCCCCCTTCAAACATTGAAACGGATCGATAAGGCTTTTGAACTTGGCATGATGCATAAATCGCGTGTTCTAACTCTCTTTTCGTATGTAGGGTCAGAACGCTATAATATGGTCATGTCGTATCTCTTTTCATTTTATAATACTTATGTTCTGCAACGAATCTATAAACAATGGAAGATCAAACAAATACGGCTCTTTAAAAAATGGATTCACGATCATGACGGATTCTTTCCACTCTCACAATGGGATGAACTCAATAAACGTTTTGTACGCGTTCCGACCACTTTAGTTTTACTTGCGGCATGTGGGTTCTAATGAATCTTTCGTATCAAATTTATAACCATCGCTCCCAAGAGATGGTAGAGTTAGCGGATGAAAGTGTGCATCTGGTTGTTACGTCGCCTCCATATAACGGTAAAATCAATTATGATGTATATAAAGATGATCTGCCTTTGAATTTATATTTAGAATTAATTCAAGGAGTATTAGAAGAATGTCATCGCGTGTTAGTTAAAGGGGGGCGGATTTGTATCAATATCGCCAATATTTTTCGGAAGCCCTATATTCCGCTTACATATTATTATCATAAAATGCTCCGCAATATTGGGTTTTTATGTATGGGAGAGATCATCTGGGAAAAAGGGGCGTCTGCAACTCATTCAACGGCGTGGGGCTCATGGCAATCGCAAACATCGCCCTCATTACGCGATTCTCATGAATATGTTTTAGTCTATTGTAAGGAGAAATTTGAACGCGAGAAACCGAGTTATTTTAAAGAAGAGACATGGGAAAAGGGCGAGTTTGAAGAACTCACTCGCGGAGAATGGACAATTCATAGCGAACAATCCAAAATACACCCTGCAATCTTTCCTGAAGAACTCGCCCGACGTTGTATTAAACTCTATTCGTTTCGTCGTGATGTCGTGTTAGACCCTTTCATGGGCAGTGGAACAACGTTAGTCGCGGCTAAAAAAGAGAAGCGTAGTGGAATTGGCTATGATGTCTCTTTAAAATATTGTCAATACGCCCAGCGTCAAGTAGAGTCATGTGATTGTAGTAAGCCCCTTAAATTAGATGTCTTTCAGGAGCAAATCGAAAATGTCAAAAGAAATGAAGGATAAACACGGAGACTATCGTTTTTTGCCAAAGAAGTTTCGAGATTTTCATGACCAAAAAGATCTCTTTAAAACAATGGATTTTATTCAAGCAAACAAAAATCGATATGTCGAAAACATCGATTGGGTCTCAGCGCATAATTTTTGTACCGATTATTTTCTCTATTATATGGCCCGAATTGGTTACACGCTTCAAAAAGATGAACGCTTTAAAACCCATGAATATGAAGACGATTTGAAGAAATTTCAAGAAAAAATCATAAAAGAAATGAAGGCGATTTTAAATGATCGTTCTTAAACACGGTTCTTGCACAGACCTTTCTTTATATCCTGACCACATCGAATTTACTTTATTCGATCCTCCCTTCTGGTATGAAAAGGCTCAATATAAACAAATTCGTAAAGACACCCAACATAAAATGGATCAAATTGAAACCCCCCCACCCGATCAATATGGTATATGGTGGGGTGAAATGTGTGCTTTGATTCAAGAACGAATGCCCCAAGGGGGTTGGATGTGTTATAAGGCAGATTCATGGACAGCAAAAAAAACATGGCCGATATCATCCTCATATTTTCAATATTCAAGTGAAGTTATATGGGATAAGATACGAATTGGAGTAGGGGTTTATATTCGACCCCGCCATGAGCAAATTGAAGTCTATCGTATTGAAGGCATAAAACCGTATTGGAAATATGAAACATCTCTCACAAAACACAATCAAAACTTCAAATCACTTTTAAAGGGCACTTCTGTTGCAGTAAATACCAAGTCTAAAACTCATGGTGGATCAAGGGGTATTGCTTTTGAAAGCATTATCGATGGAATCCCGAACTATAATAAGGGGGTTTTTGGTGAAGAGACCACAAGTCAAGACGATCATATCAATCGTACCCCGTGGCAACTCTGGGTTCCCTTTATTGATTATATGTGTCCGAAAGAAGGGCTCGTCTTTGACCCATGTATGGGGTCTGGCTCGATTTTAGAAGCCGTTTTGGCATTGAATCGTCGTGGGGCTCGACGCCATTACTGGGGAATTGAAGTTGACCCTAAAATTTATCATAAGACAATTCGTGAATTTAAACGAAGGAAGATTGAGTTTGAGACATGACAGACGAAACCCCTTTAATTGATGACCCTTTTTTAATTAAATTATCACACTTTGGGAGAGATTGTGATGATGACATGACATCTTGTGGAGATCTGTGTGATTCAATGTCCTTAATCATCCCTTATATGTTTCAGCATAATATATGTTGGATAACATCTAATCTATATTTACAACAATTTCATTTTTTTCATAATAATAATTATTATGACAGAGGAATTCCCGATAATATTAGTGAATGGGTTTTTGGAATATTGGATCACACTCACGTAGACCGCCTTTTTGAAACCCCATTTGAATATATTAATGTTGTTGTGGATACAATTCTTAAAATAAAAGAATGGGATTTGATATTTCCATATCTTAAAGAAAGGTTTCTTGATGTAAAAATTCTGTATAATAACTCTTATTATCAACAAAAGATTTTGGGTGTAAATTTCATTACAAGTTCAACCGCTCGTTTAGTAATTACAAATGAACAAATAACTCGAATCATTGCTGTTTCACATCCTTTAACTGTTTATCAACACGGGTTCGATGATCCATTTCCATTAGAGACACTTAATAGTCAAGAAGTTTCAGAACGTTTAAAAGAAGGAGACTGGCCTAAAGTGAAAGATTTATTACTCTAAAAATGAAAGTGATCTCATGAAACAACTTAAATTGAAATGTCCTAACAAGAAATGCCATAAAATATATCTGTTTGCTTATAAAGATATTTCATTGGAAGAAACATGGCGAAAGTGTCCGTGGTGTGGCGAACGTATTATTATACCGGCGTGGTATAATATAAAATATTGAAAAAATTATTTGGGAATATTCAACTCTACTTGAGCAGGTATATTAACTCCCACATATCGATTCATAATCATGCTAATCGCTTTAATTCGATGAGCGATAGTATGCCCTTCTGTAGTATATTGAACAAAGCCCATTGCTTGAAGTATTTTTTCAAGATTTTCTTGAGGGATTTCTTTTTGAATAGGTATTTGAATTTCAAGACAGTCTTTATTATAGACAAAATCAGCATGTTCAAAATGGGGCTTAACTAAAGGAATTTCAAGCAATTTAGATTTAAACGTTTCAATGACTTTATCGGTTAATTCTGCGTTCAAGTCAATGACCAAATAATCACAATGTTCATTATAAGGCACGATTTCCTTAAAACGATTATCGACACTATCTCGCCACCATGATCGTCCCTTAAAAATTAATTCCCATCCTTGTTCTGCAATCCTTTTATTTTCGGCGTCTAAATCACGATTCAAAAGAATCTCTACCGCTTCTTCTTTTGTATCATAATAACGACAATTGACACCATCTTGAAACCCCATTTCATCTAAATCGGTAGTACGATGAGTTAAGAGCATTCCCCCTGTTGCAGGTATCTCTAAATCTCGAAAATTAAACCCCCCACGCGTGGGCACGTTGATTCCGATTTTAGAAGACATGAGAAGGCTACGATAATTATCCGCATTAAGAAGCCCCATTCCCGATGCGACTTTACGCTGGGCGTTTGGCTTCTCGGGGTTAGGGGGTGCAAGGTAATGTAGTTCAGCGTCTTTTACTTTTTCTTTAACATAATGAATGACATCTTGGCGATCTTGATAGATAGGCCCGAGTTTATAGAGTTCACCCGCAAAAGAACAAGAGATATCACGTTTAGTATCGGGATAGACGAATTTACCCCCTTTATTGAAGGGAATACTGTAAGGATGATAGACATATCCTTTTTTACCCGGATACTTCTCTTTGACGTATTTCATAATATTGTTCGTTGCACATAAGATAAATTGAGCAGGGCGTGGGACATAAGGTTGAGCCATTTCAGTACAAAAATAGAAATAGGGAATTGGGCTTTGTTCCCAATCATCAAAATCAGTCCAATCCTGAACATGGAAAATGGCATCAAAAGGCACTTTTAATAATTCAAGGAGTTGAATTAAATTCAAGCGCCGTATTCGGACATGGGTTCGTCCATATGCATTTTCTTCTACCGAGACCTCTTGAGGCAAAGCCTGTAAGGGATATTCTTGAGAGCCTTCACCTACATGAAAGAGGTGAAAGCCCGATTCTCGAAAGGCTTTTAAGTAGGTCGCACCGGGATTGGTGAGACCTGATCCAATATACAAAATCACGGGGTTTCTTTTGTTAAATTGGAGTTCTAAGTCAATTGCTTTCTTCCGCATAGTTCTTCCTTCGTTTACGGTTGGCGATACCGTTTTTCTTTTTCTAAGCGTCGTTTCACACTTACACCGAGATTTGACTGTGCAATCTCTTGGCTCATGTGATAAGCTTCCAAGAAATCGGGCTCTGATGCTCTTATTCTTGGAGGGGCCGTTCTTTTAAATTTGGGCATGGTTCAGTACTCTCCTGACATATATATGAATAAAAAAGGTCTCTAAAAAAGGTAATCATATTCTGATCGACAGTGAGAATATGAAAACTTATTTTTTCATTATTGGAGGTCATTTCGATCATTTAATAAGGCTTGTCGTATTTCATGGACTTTATTTCGATTAAGGGCCAAATACTTCTGGACTTGAGAGATAGAATATCCCATTCCTAATAAATGGCGAGCCATATCCTCTTTATAATGCAACATTTGGGCGCATGCGGGACAATTTTGTTTGAATTGAGGATGATCAGGACAACCAATAATAGGGCTATCTTTATCAAAGGTAATATCATCTTCTTCAAGACTATCATAACTACCGCCCCCAATACCCGAACGTCGATGCGATCCTCGAAGATGCCCTGCAGAACGTGGCCCAACGGCTTTTCGTCGATGGGGTTTAACACGGGCTTGTTTTCTTGTTGAAGAAACGACTCCCTTAACACGTAATCCTCCTCCGCCTTGTTTTCCTTGTGCCCATCCTTGATGATTTTTACAATAGGATGATCCCGGTAATGGTTTACGCTCACAAGGTAATCCATTTTTTTTTATGGCAGCACATGTTTGTGGCTTTCCTTTTTCTGTATCATCAGGATCTAAATCATCGGGTAAGTCTTCTTCCCCCCCTTCATTAATATTAGGCATAGAGAGAAGGCGATCCCCAATTTCAGGTGGGAATGGAGGATATGTCCCTTCAGGCATATTTAGGATATCTTCTGTATAAGCACGTAATTCATTAATAGTGAGAATGTCTTTGATGGGTGTTAAGGTTTGTAATTTTTTAGTTAAAATATCGACCTTTTGTTCTTCTGTTTCTACATAATGAACAGCCCATTTCACGTTTGTATTATAGGGGGTAATTAACAAACCTGTTTCCATGTTATAAGAGATTTCAACATCTTCGACTTGCCCTGTTTCACATAATACGGCAAGCAATTTCCAAATCACTTCATTATAGGCAAATTGTTTCGTTCGTAAGATGCCCCAATAGGTTCGTTCATTAACTTCAGAACCTGTTTGAACACCAGCAACTTCTCCTTTTATAATGGGGCGTGGAATACCTGTTCCTATAGATACTTCATCATATACAGATGTTTCCTTGCCCCCCGAAAAATTCATGGATGAACTCGCAACACCTGCAAATTTTAAATCCATACCATCTAAGAGCGCATGCCATGTCCGTCGATTGGGAGACCCAATTTCATCCATAAATTGTTTTAATTGGGCTACATCATTGAAAGGGGTTGTTATTACGGGATGACCCGGTCCCCAACGAAAGAAAGCTTCACCTGTTCCTAAATCGATATTAAAACCAATACAAATGGCTTGCCAGCAACGATCAAGGGTACATAATCCTTTTGTAGATGAATCTAAAGGCTCTGGCGTATAATGAATTACACGCGAGTAATGCACCTTTACAGAACGTGTTGTGGGACGACTTCTTGCATCAATAGCCGTTAAATTAACATGCCAATATTTAGGCTCTCCATCTGCTTTCCATTCTGTATAGCCTGTATTAGAACTATGATATACATAATACATGGGCAATGTAAATGTATCTACAATTGGAAGACTCGTATCACGAGGTTTATCAAGTTCTGTCGTTTCCCAATCAAAGCCTTGTTCCATAAGAAAGAGCAGGGCTTCTCCATCCATTTCACCAATGCCCATATGTTGGGGGCCTGATCGCATGAACCCTATATTTCTAAAAACAGTTAAGGCCTCATCAGACCAATCTTCTTTTTGGACTTCGGCTTGTTTATGCACCGCAAATTCAAAGGGAAAAGAATCGCCACTTTTCCAACAATCTTGAGCGACTCCAAATGTGATACGCCATGCTAAGGGAAGATTCTGAACGACAAATAAACGTTTATATGCTGTAGGTGGCTCAATAACATAATCTTCACTTGCAGTTGCTGATTTTTTAGAATCAGTTGGATTTATATATAACCCACTAGTATTTGACGGATCACCAGTTGAGTTAGTGCCATCAAGGGCGATTTCATGATCTCGGGAGGTAAATCTGGATGATAATATATCTGTTGGCGGTTGTGTTATCTCTGGTTCTTTAAACCCATCTTTTGATTTTACAGGATCAGCAATTGAAGTCGGTGTCCCATAGATAAAGGGCAATTTCATGGCTTCATTAGGAATTTCATACGTGAAATCAGATGATGGGTTCTGATACACGCGACCTTTCCCTTGCTTTTTGCGGCTAGTTGCCAATTAACTCTCCCGCCTTATAACAATATGTTGCGACCCGATTTAGGAGCCCAATAGCGACACCATGTTTTTGGCGTAACTTTCTTGCCCGCATTAGGGCTAAGGGGTTGACCACATATATTTCCATTATAATTCGTATAGAGGCACGATTGGCAAGAGTTCAGCCCTTGATAATTAAGACCTGAACCCAAAGTCTCCTTCATTTGCATTGAAGGTGGATCTTCTTTTCTTGAACTCATTTCATTTACCTATAGTTTGATTTGTTTCCAATTGTAAATTCTGTTGCTATTGTTCCGCCCTTTATTGGACTATGTAATGTTGCATACCCAGAGGTTAATGCTCCTGCAACGATCCTACTTGGGTCAATAACCATACAGGCCATTGAGATAGCATCAACAAAATCATCTTTTAAATTATTCGGAAAATTCTTTACTTCATCCTCGAACTCATCGAGAAATGGGAGATTCGGCATGACATAAAATCGCCCATCTTCTATGATCGGCTCTAAAGCATCATAGATTTTTGCTTTCTTTGCCGGATTGGATGTTTGAACAAAGAGTTCCCGTGATTGGGCATTTTTGATTTTAGGTGAGAAAGGACGGAGTATGATACCGGTCTCAGCCGTGAGGTCTCGAATCACATTTAACTGCTGACGGACGTCTTCACAATAAAAAGGGAAACCGGGAAACAATTCTCTTGCTTCTGTAAAAGCCGTAATACGTTCTGGTTTGCTCCAATGCCCTATCCATGCATGGAGTAAATAGATACGACGATGATATTGCGCCATTGCGACCAAAGCATTGTAAGATGCTTCTGATGTAAGCCCAAAGGCAGGATCATACATGACAATCCCTCGCCACATTTTATCATGTTGATAGGGGAGCCTTGCATATTCATCAATCGATTTAGGGTCACAAAAACGAATTTTACCATAATTGAATAGAATCCCATCATCTCTGATGGGGTTGTTTTGATACTCTCTCTCAAAGGCCGCTTTACCAATATCCTTAAGGATTAAGAGACAATTCTTAATGGTATATTTCCCATAACAATCGTCTTCGACATATCGTGTCGTTTCATAATCCTCATCAAGGATTTCCACATCTACAATAGCCCCGTTCTTTTCGATGTATTTTACTTTTTGGGGCCATTTCAAAACCAATTTTCGTTTGAACGTGGCAAAGATTTTACGAATATCCATTTCTTCATAAATATCATGAAGCCCTTTCTTAGTACATAAAACCCAGCAAAAATCAGCGTCTTCTAAAGAGCCATAAAATTCGCTCCACCATTCCCAATATTTCTCAGACGCTCCATTAGTATTTTGATTTTTAACAGACCAAGGGTCATCAAGGATTCCACCTGTATAGTGAAATCCAACCCCTAAACCTGTCTGCCATGAGATCCCCATGAGGGTGGGCTCAATTCCAGAATAGTCTCGCTTTAACTCCAACATCCCTTCGGCCCATTTCCCACGATAATCTTTTCCAAGGGACTTAATTCGATTACCAGTCGCGTTGCTATCGGCAGGAAGATATCCATAAAAGGCAATAATTTTTTGGTTTGTTTGTAATTCTTTTTTAATAGTACGAATACGATTGATTGTTTTAACTTCAGTTTCTGATTGAAAGAAGAAACATTCATTGGGGTTATCACACATCTTGCGTAAGAGTTTTCCAATTGCAATAACTGTTTTTCCAACACCACGATAAACTTCAAATTTACCCCACGGATTTTCATCTAAGAATTCAGATAATTGATTTTGAATAGGATAGAGTTTTCCCACGAGCCCTAATCGCGTTAATTCTTCCATGACCGCTTTCTTTTTAGGGCGCAATAAACTATCCCCTAAGAAGAATTCGATCCACTCAATATCATTTTCAAAAATAGGTAATATCTCTTGTCGCCCATTAATGAGGCGATAATTAATACGTTCGGTTTTAAGGTCAGCATCTTTCCATTGAGTTCCATCGCGTGAATCATAACCCGTGGGTGTGGGTAATGGCCCGTTCTTAAAAGCATCATCTGTAAATTCTTCATTAAAGATATCACGAACAACCCGCCCGTATTGTGTACTTGCATCAATATGTTTTGGCGATATTGCTCCTTGCTCTACAAGCGTAAGCGATTCTTGGATCTTCTTAACTTTCTTTGCTTCTCTTTGGCTATCTTGTTTCTTTTGTTCAATTAAAGCGTTTTTATCTTGTAAGCGCATCATAGAACGTAATGTATATTTGTTCTTTTCATCATGAACGTCTAACCCAAATTTCTTAGCTTTACGATACGCTTTTTGTTCTTGTTCAGGGGAATCCCATCGAAATTTAATGGGCTTTCCTGTAATACGTGAATTGAGTTTTGCTTCTTGGTCTTTTAATTGAAACAATTGATCTTTAACATCAATTTCTTGAGTGATCTCTGAAGGGGTTTTAATCTCGTCTTTTTTAGGGGCTTTGCGAAATTCAAGATCTTCTATTTTTGTGCGTAAAAGTAATAACTCTTTAATGAGATTACGCGTATGCTCATCGCGTAGTTTTAATTTATGATAATTACTATATTTTCGAGCCCGAACATATTGTTCCCCACTATCCCAGAAAGAAGGATATGTTCTTTTAGGCGTATTCGGCTCATTTTCAAGCTCGTCTTGAAGGTCTTCCTCATCGTCTTCTGACTCATTTTCGGACTCTTCTTGATCTTCTTCGTCGTCTTCGGATTCATCTGGATCTTTGAGAAAATCATCAATACTAAATACATCTTTGGCATTAATTTCCCGTGACCGAGACGGCATCGTTATATAAGATTTGGAATTATTCCTATTTAAGTCCGCGGTAAAAAGAGAAAAAAAACCTTTTTTATGGACTTGTTTTATTACCCATTGGATTGTAATGGATTTAGATCTCGCAAAAAAAATAGATAAAACCATCGGGTTTGATATTTTATGCTATCTTCAAGATCTTGAAGAAAAGATAACCTTGTTATCATATGATGAAGATGATATAAAAGAAATAAAAGAGAAGTGGATAGATTTGGAATTAAAGGTTTTAAAAATAGAAGATACAATAAAGAAGATGACCTATAAAATACAAGAATTGTATCAAACTATGTAAAATTATATAATTTTACTTTATTTTTTATACAAATCTCGCTAAAATCTCTTGAATTTTGAACGGACTCAAGAGTAACTCGATATTTCACTTTCGAGTTTTTATAAAAACCGTATAACCGAATCCAATCTTTAACACTATCGATCTTAGAGCCAAATCCTTCCAACGGCTTGGCAAGAAGACCTTTGATCGTGTCAAAATTTGGAAACATGATTACTTTGATTTTGGGTTTGCTTTTCTCAATATATTGAGCATGGAATTCATACACACGCCGATTAATTTCGATGGATGATAGAATCGGATCGGGTAAATTCATCTCTTTATATAATACATTCCCAACAAACGATGAATAATTCGGAATAACTTTCACAACTTTCGCACCTATTCTATCCATTCGTTTTTGTACTTGATTTACCAAACAATAGCGTAACCATTCATTCACAACAAGTCGATTGTAATGCTTTCCTTTGTCATTCTCTTTCGATTTAATATCCAAATCTTCCATTCCGAATAATGAGCAATGAAAGTTTTTAAAAATGTTAAATAATTGAATCGCGATATGAACCGTTTCGTGATTCCGTTGACCGTTAAGATGCATGATTTTTTTCCGAATAATATTGGTTCTTTCTTCGCCATCTTTTCCTAATTTTTTAAGTTCATATTTGATTTTCTTTAATTCTTTGCTCTTTTGAGAGAAATGCGTTAAATCAAACAATCCGTTTGAGATGAGATTGAATGAACTGTTTTTCTTCCAATCAATAATGGAATATCCGATGAAATTAGGATTTAAATCAATTGCCATAATTCTATCATGCTTTCCATGATAATTCGTAATAGAATTAACTATTTCATCATCATACGTAATGTAAATATAATTGGTTGTTAGTTCGTAGGTAATAGGTAATGTTTTTTTATTTTGTAGTGCAATGAGTTTTTCAAGGTCTTTCTTGAGATTCTTTTTGAGAAAGGGCAATGTAATTTCAAGATGTTCTGCTTTTGTTGGCTTAAATAGTATTTTTGTTGGATCAACGAGTGCGAATTTTCGATTCCCTTTTTGTGGGGATTCACCGATAGAAATCAGCGGTACAAGTTTTTGGATCTGAAAATCTTCTTTCGAAATCTTGTTTTGACATCGTTGAAGAAAGAGGGTTTTTCCACCGAAAATTACTTTGCACTCATTCTCTCGTAATAAGGAATTGGCTTTATATGTGGCAGAGTTTTTAAAATGGGAATCTACAAAAATATGATGCATGGTTTTTTGCAATGCAGTGATTTCAGCGGTTTTTAAATCGGGATTTGCACGTAAACGGTTATATGTATAACGGATGAGATTGTTTTGATTTTGTTGGTAATTTAGAACGATCTTTTGTTGATCTTCGGAGAGAAGAATGGGTAATTTGATCGTCTTTTTCATGCGGAATACCTTTAGTTGTCATTTACTTGAATGTTGTATTTCTTTTCTTTACCTTCGGCAATAATTTCTTCCGTGAGTTTAATCTGGATAACTTTACTGGGGCTGAGTCCTTTATCTTTCATATATTGAAAGAGATTATCGGGGATAGTGACATTGATACGTTTCGTCATACAATACTTATTACGCGTTAAAATATGTATTTAAAGGTTTGGGTGATCTATAAATAATGCTACTTTTCAATATATTTTTATATGAATTTAAGTAAAAGTGAATCAATGACGGAAAATGACCAAGAAGGAAAAACAATTACTCCGCCCCCTAATTTTAATGGGAAAATAGATGTAATATGTCCAATATGTATTGGAAAAAAAATGCGTATTTATAGTATGACTTTAATGGAACATGCAGAAACACGAGAGCCCCTTTATTGGAAACTCATTTATAAATGCGATTGTAAAACAGACCTCCAAATCAATATCGGATTTAAACAACAATCTACGACTAAATCTGATGAGAATCCTTCAGTAAAGAAACCTAAAAATACAGATGTCGGATTGGGCAAATGGGCTGAAAAGAAGCCTTAAATAGATGAAAAAGGTGACCCTTGTATGGAACTTAAAAAATTCATGGACGAACTCAAGCAACTTTATGATGAGATCGCGAGTCTTAAAGCCGAAGTCTCGGATCTAAAAAAAGAGAATCAAATGCTGCGATCCCAGCAAGAAACAATTCATTTAGAGCCCCATTTGATTGAGATGTGTAAAAATGAATATAAGCGTTCTGAAAAAATTACAAAAGATCGCATTGCACAAGCTTTTGATAAAGTCATTGATCTGATTCTAGATGAAAAAGAAACGATCATAAAATCAATGTTTATGAGCAACGGGCGTTGTATTAAAGGAGGAGGTGTGGCAACAGGATACGTCTGGGATCTCTATCCTAATATTGTTACCGGTAATGATTCATATGAGCCCCTACAAGATCTCTATGACCGTCTTCAAAAAATTGAGGAGAGATCTAAAAAATGATCGATCAAATCTATTCAGAATTATTAGAAATGAAATTAAAACTTCTTGGGGAATCTGCAATAATGCGAGATGATGCATTTTTATGAAAAAATAATTGCTCAATATCTTGAGAAACGAGGGAAATCGCCTAAAATAACAAATATAATAACAGATGTCAAAAAGAGAATGTTTTATTTTCGGATAGCAAACGAAGATGCTGATGACTTTGAAATTATCTGGCAAAACAATAATTTAATGCTAACTAAAACTAAATTAGCAAACGAAACGAGATATCATGCAGATATGTTTGTAATAGGAGAATTAACACCAGATTCATTAGCATCTCGAAAAATCGTTTATGATGAGGGGAATCATATTTGGGAAACCATTAAACATGTATTTGGACAAGGGGCACTTGATTATATTCAACATTATCTTAGGAGGTATCCTTTCTTTTGAAAACCTTATGGAAAACCAACGTGGGCAGTCATATGTGGAAAATGGAACGCCCCGACAGTGATTGGGATATTGGACAAGCCTATATTTTAGATTCGCGTTCTTTCTTGTTGGGAGTTAAAAGCAATTCTCATAACTCTAAAAAAGAGAAGGGGGATAAAGACCCCGATATTGATATTATCTATCCATGTGAGACTGACATTCAATCCCATGAAATAGGAAAAATCGTGGCAGAACTCCAGCGAAGCAATGTGAATTATATTTGGAACGTGATGAGCCCAATTATCATTTATGAAAACAGACATTGGCTTCGCGACTTACGTATGATTGTGGCGAGTAATATGTCTAAAAATATTTTTTATTCAATAATGGGCATGTCCCGCCACAATATCTATCATTTTATAGATCGAGGGGATAAGGGCTCTCTCATTTATAAGAAGAAGCTTAATACCATTGGACGTACTATTCAATTCGGAATCAATGTCCTTCTTTATAATAAATTTCTCTTTCAAAAGACGGATATTCATTCAAAAGAAGAATTAGATGAATTGATGATTCGATTTCAATCGATTTATGCCCAATCTCAATTACCCGCCAAGCCCGATCCCAAGCCCTATGAAGAATTTTTGATCAAGATCCGTATGGATCATTTACGTCGTGACCTACAGGAGGGTCTCATTCGTGGAGATTATCGATTTTTGCAGCTTTCACAAACAGACGATTCCTTATGATTCCATTGTGTTTTCAGAGAAAACACGAAAATGGTGTCAATTACCTTACCCCGATCATCCCCAAGGATGTCCCAATTACGGAAAGAAAGCATTATGCCCTCCCGTTGCGCCTTATATGAAAGAGAGGCTTAAACGATATTCTTTTTTTGAATTAAATTGGGTTGAATTTGATTGGCAAGGCTATAAACAATGGCGAAAATCGCAACACCCTGAATGGACAGAACGCCAAGCGTCGTGTTGTCTTTATTTTCAAGGGTCATTAAAATCAATGCTTTTAAAACAAATTGAGAAAAAGCGAGGGGTCTTTGTTTTAGGATGTGGCTCTGGTTTTGCGGGCACACAATCAATGGAATCGGCTGGAATCTATGTCTTTCAAACCCTTTGGAACAACGGGATTGAAATTGAAGTCAAGCCAAAGACCAAGATCATTCTCGTCTGCTTATGTTGTGCAAACCCCCAGATAAAGACCGGTCTCGCCAAGTTCTTTTAAATACTCCTTTTTCTATGTCTCATATAGGTTTTTTATCATGGAACTTCTAAAAACGAAAAAATGTCAGGATTGTGGAACAAACAATCCAGACAATGCGAGATATTGTTTAGGATGCGGTCTTTCATTACTTAAAAACATGACACCTCTTCAAAAAATAATTCATCCAATACCGATTCGAGTCTGGTCTTCAAAAGAACTTGAAGAGACAACCCCGTTACAATATTCGACATTAAAAGACGATCTTGTTTTGGATAATTGTGCAGGATGTAAATATAAAACAGCATACGATAAATGTGAGATTCATCATATCGATCTTACAGAATATATTCATAGAAAGGGTTTGAGTTGTATTGTTCATGATGAAAAGAATGGCATAAATATATCAGGTCCCGCGAGCATAAAGACAATTACATGCCCGAATTTTAGACCACGAGGCTTATTTTGCATTCAATGTAGTCTTTATGTCGTCCCTGATAGACATGTTGATGGTAAATATTTTTACAAGGGGCGAAGTGAATATCTAAAAAAACAAACCATAAACACATGTCCGATTTGTAAAACCCTTTTGGAGACACAAGAAGAGACCAAAAGATACGGATCACGTTGGTCTAGTGATTGGAGTGACTTATTCTTAAAAATCCTTTTTGTCGGTATAACGATTACTCTTTTGAGTGCGTTTATTCTAATGATTATAAACGAATCATCCTGAAAGCAAGATTCATATAAGACGTTTTTTTTTCTTTTAGTATTATGGAATTTGAGGGGGCAATTTTTGAGCATCGTGATATGGAAGATGCGATTATGGAATACCCCGATAACTATTTCGACATGATCGTGACAGATCCCCCCTATGGTGTGGATTTTAATTCAGATATCTATGATGATGCCCCTAATGTCGTTTTTACTCGTTTTCATGTATGGCTCCGAGAAATGTGTCGTGTATTGAAACCTTCTCGGCATATTTATCTCTTTGTGCCCACGCTTCATTTAGATCGATGGATGAAAGAAGTCCGTCGTTATTTTAAAATTAATAATGTCTTAGCGACTCAATGTTATCACCAAGGGTCATTTACGGCAAATAATAATTTCACCTTTGATTTTCAACCCGTGATTTATGCTTCAAAGGGGAAACCGCGTGATTTTAATAAGGTCGATTGGATACCACATAGTGACGTGTGGCTAAAAGATAAACGAAATACACATAAAGAAGATAAATGGACATATCTGTATCCTTCATATATCCCATATGATATCATCAAATCAAATATTCGAGGGAATAATTTTGAGAAACGAGAACACCCCAATCAAAAAAATGATCAATTTATTCAATATCTAATTGAAATGGGGACAGAACCTCATGAAATAGTGGGCGATTTCTTTGGAGGCATTGGAACGACCTTTTTAGCGGCTATATTGGCAGGTCGTAATGCAGTTTCTTTTGAAAAAAACTATGAGATCTATGAACGGGCATGTGCTTTTATACGAGGTCATTGTCATGGATAGTTTATATGATCTACGTATGCGTGAGAAATGGCCGCTTGTTGTAAAAAATATTACCTATTTAACGAATATAGACGCGGTATTAAGCGGGAAGATTTTTCGATTAAATGATGCAATTAACAAAGACTATGGTTTAGTTTCTTATATGCTCCCCTCGGATTTAACAGACCTTTTAAAACAACAAGATCTCTCATCTTATTTATGGCTTGAATCTGCTCATCGAATTCATATCCCGTTTCAAACTGATTCTCGTAAACTCTTTATCACGACAATACCAGACCTTTTTCGTCAAATTCAATTTAATTTTCGCACGCGTTTATTTAACAAAATAAAAACAACAGCAACCATTGTTGATTGTAATGAAGATTATTATAACTATTCAGAGTCTGATTTGGATCATTATGCCCGAATAATGGCTGATTTTTTAACTGATTTTTTTGAGAAAATGCGATTAAAGATTATACCTGAGTTTTATCCGATAGTTAAATATGGATTTAATTTATTTTTTGGAGATCCTTTCATCCATAGTATTTTTGCTTTAGATCTTTCATCTATGAATAGCCGTGTTTTTTTTACATTTGAACCGTTTAATTCGATCCCATATTTAGCTCATGATCATTGGGCGTCTGTTTATCCTTGTTTTCCAAAAGGGACATATGTTATTTCAACCCCTAAAAACAATTTGATTTTTGAGACCGATTATGGCTATGAGAAAAAGGGAGAGAATGGGCTTGATTTTCGTATTTCTATTAAAGTTTATTGCTTTCAACCGAGCTTAAATCATTATTTTCTTATGAATAAGCATCTCCAGCGTTTTAATAATCTTCATGTTGAAGATATGCTGGAAAATAAGACATGGCCGTCTCTTGAAATACAAACAGAAAAAAAAGAGAAGTTTACGCTTCTTTTGTAGCGTTTTTATAGAATTGAAAGCCCTTCTCAGAGACTTTGAATTCTTCATCATTAATTGATTCTGAAGGGTCATATTCACTAAAAACAGCCACACGAATATGGATCTCTTGACCTTCATATCGCTGTAATAATTTCTCAAAGAGAAATTTCATTCGTTCTTCTGAACCATCAATGGGAAATACATCTTTCGTTTGGCTTTTGAGATATTTTTGACGTATCTCAACGAGGCGTTCTTGGGAGATACCCGTGCCAAATTTTTCTTTGATCAATTGGTTGATCTCAGGAATTGTGTGCTTGTCACGAATCAACTCCATTGCATAATTATATTTTTTCGAGTCCATTTTGCGGGGCATTTGTGGGAGTCACCTTATCGGGAAATATCGATGTTAGTTCTGTATCTATGGAGGTAAAGGAATCTTTGGGTTGAGTGGTCTCTGGTGGGGGTGAATCTGTTGTTCCACAATATTTGTATTCGACGCTGCGATCATTAATTCGAGGTCTCTGTTGAATTAAATCCACGACGATTAAACGATCGAGAAGACTGTAAAGCTTTGAAAAACAATTTTTATCTTCAAGATTAAATCCATCTTGAACAAAGGCTTTTTCATTTTTAAGGTATTCGCCTAACTCTTTGATTGTCAGCCAATCGTGGCTCATTTTCATAATTTTAATAATGGCTTGATATCGTGGCAATGTTTTTTCAGTGCGTTTATCACCCGCCAATTTCTCAAAGAATTCATCGGGATTCGTAATTCGTTTATTGATTTCCTTATAATCAAGCGGTGTTTCATCATGAATAAAAGACCCATTTTCATCTTTAATAAGCGTGACATGCGATCTCTTTTTTGCACGTATTTTTTGTTCTTTTTTAGCCGCAAGCTCCTTCTTTTTATATTCAATATAATTAACATCATTCTCAAAACACTTTTCGATATTAACTTTATTTATCGGTTGCGCCGTCTTTTCTTGGAGTGAAGTCGAAATCTTGTTTTGACAATTGGAGATTTTGTTTAACAATTCTTGTAAATAAGGATTTAAAATATCCATGTCAAAAGAAGCGATATGACCATCTGCGGTGTTAGCTTTTAATTCTTCAAGATGTTTTTTAATCATAACAGAAAGATATTGACAATCTTGAAGCGATAGCACATTTGAAATGATAGGTAAATGTGACATAAATAGGAAAAGAAAAAAAGACTATTTAAATCGAACTACAGTTCATTTTTGTTGTTCTGATACAATTAAATGGGTCATTTGTTTTTTAAGGGAGTCAATTCGTTTTTGAAACCCTTGATCATGGGTCTGATCGATAATATGCAATTGAAAAAAATCAAAATGGTGCATCCATTCATGGCAGATGGAATTTAAGAAGCGATCGAAAGAGAGAAGAACTCCCTTTCGTTTAAAGGGATAACATATTATTGTCGCCCGTTGGGAAGAAGTAAACGCGTCAAGATTTTTATAAAACCCAAAATATTGCATTTGATTGATAATCGGACATTTATTTCGACAAATCGTTTTTGTTTCGGGTAGTTGATAATGATGATTCAAAAAAGCGATGAGGGCTTGAGCATGTATCTCAATTTCTCGTTTTGATTTTAAAGCGAAGGAATTATAAAGGGCCTGAATAAGGGGCTTAATGTGTCGTGAGAAAGTAGATGAAAAGGAAGGAAATTGAACGTGTTCAGAAAGCCATTTTTGAATTTTTTTATTTTTTGTGCCCAAGATAAGTTGGTCACGAATTTTGTTTTGAATTTGGGCGATGTCCTGAATTTTAATCAATTCATTTTTTTTAAAGAGGTATAAGGGGTTGAAATAACAAGGATACGGAGAATGGGGCGTGATGACAGATATACTATATTTATTAATTCGAGAGACTTGTCCTTTATAGGGGAACCCATTGGCCATAAAATAGACTTGATCACCCTTCTGAAAAATATGTTTACGATCCTTTATTTTCGGGAAGGGACATAAACGGGCGTCTCTAAAGGAGACACGCAGTGTTTTTCCTTTCTCATTAATAATATTAAGGGTCTTCTTATTGATTTTATAGACAAACCCTCTCATGGGCTTCTCTTCTTGGAATATTTCAATCCGTGCGCCCAATGAAAAAACGTTTCTTCTCATTATTTCATTCGATTAAGTATATACATTTAAAAGTTTAGAAAAGTTTGTGAACCTCCCACGACTGAAGTCGTGGGCTTCAAGCGATGGAACTACACTTTCTGAAGGTGACAAGTGTAATCCGCTTCGGGATGTTCACGATCCCACTACTCCCTTCACAATAGTTGGGAGCTACTTTTTTGCCGATATTGAGTGATCCATTCACATCAGCGTTAATGATTTTTTTACATTGATCACAAACGTACAAACCTCGATGCTTGCGATTGGCTTTACGAACACGTCCACAATGACTGCACGTTTGGCTCGTGTATGCTTCATCAACTTCATGATATGCAATCCCGTACAAATCGCATTTAGATCGGAGTTTTTGCTTAAACAATCCGTAGGGAATACTTTGGAAATGCTGGTTATTGTGTTTGCCGAGATGTCCGTGCTGTTTAATCCCTTTTAACTCGCCGATTACGATATTGCCGAGATGCTCTGTTTTGCAGATAGTAATGAGATAATTGACGTATTGATTCATCGCGTTCCGAAGTATATCCTTGCGATGCTGTAATAATCGACCCATTTTGCGTCCGAACTTGATGCCATGAATATCGTATCGGGATTGTAACTTCGCTTTCTGCTTATTCCACCATCGATTGTAAGATTTGAGTCCCCGTCCTTCCAAGATGAAAGATGTGCCAAGCGAGGTAGTAACTGTTGCAAAATTATTCAATCCCAAGTCAATACTCAGATATTTCTTTGAATCAATGATTATGGGAATTTTTTCGGTAAGATACACGTATTCGAGTTCAAAATAGCGTCCATTATCACGCGGAAGTAATCGCAATTCTTTGATCGTTTTGCCAACGACTTGCGGAGGTAAGCCAACATAGATATATTGTAGCCCTTTATTCTGCGTCACCCATCGCCCTAATGAGATGCGAATGCGGTTATTCTCCACCATTTTAAACGAATCCTTCGGTAAAATCAGCAAGTAATAGCCCTTTTTTGGTAAGTAATGAGGCTTTTCAATGGGCTGATTATATGATCCTTTGGATTTCAATTTCAATAGCGAAAAGAAGGACATATAGCCCGCATTGAGTTGTTTCATGACTTGTTGAGCCACTTGCGAAGGTAAATGCACGTAATGTTCGTTTTCGTTCAAAACATGATAGGCTTTTTCGTAATAGAGAAACGATCCGTTGGCATCGTAGTAGTTATCGACTTCATATTTGGTGCAATTATAGAGCGATTTGGCTTCATGGCACAGAAATCGCAATATCTCGTATTCTTTTGATGAGATTCCTTTGAGATGATTTTTCTGTGTCAAATACATATCGATCTATATAAATATAGAAATGCTCGTATTTAAAGTTATAGAGTGGGTTGTACCCCCTCGTTAAAACGGGGGGTTTTAGCCCACAAGTTTATAAACCCAGCTGAACTCCATTATATTAACAGACCTGGCAACGTAGCTTAGTTTTGGCAGAGCATCTTGCTGTTACCAAGAATGTCGGTGGTTCGATCCCACTCGTTGCCGTATTTACTCTCAGGATTTCTATGTTTCGCGTGATTCTCGTTTCAGGAAGTCAATCTCTCAAAGACGCCCAATGGGTAAAAAGTATTCTAAAACAATACCCGTGTCAATTAATGATTTTTGGAGATGCGGTAGGGGTTGATACTATTGCGTGGGAGTATTGTGAAGAGAATCATATCCCCTATTTATGTTTTGAAGCAAATTGGGCTTTATATAAAAAGGGGGCCGGTGTTATTCGTAATGAAGAAATGGTGCGTCAATTATCTGAAAAGGATGATTTGGTCTTAATCTTCTTAGATGGGGCGACACCGGGCACAATGGACACCTATAAACGGGCTAAAAAAAAACGTTTAAATACCAAAGTCTTTCAATATCGTAATGGGCTCATGGGTTATGTTAAAGCCATATAATTTTGTTCTGAAGGATGAATAGGATCTGCGTATAATAACGAGACACAATGTAATGTAATCAAAGGTAATCGGTATAGGGTCGTAATAGGGTCTTTAAAATCAATACTAAAATCACGAATAATATGAACCCCCATTATAACATACGGATTTTTTCTAAAAGGGGTTTCTGTTTTATGGTGGGGCGAAAACTCAAAACGAACGCATATTTGGCGATCTGAATTTTTAAGATCCATTTCATGATACGGTCCCAATTTATGGCGTTGTAATATAATCTCGCGTGTGATTTCAATATTTCCCTTCATAATAATATCGCTCAACATATAAAGCGTGCCTCGAATCATGGTGCGCTGAAGACGAATATCATATAAAAAAATAGTCGCATAATCATCTCGGGCAATTTCATTGTCGTCTGTAATAAAAAGCGTATTTATGAGCATATCTTATTCAAAGAAAATCCACGTATTAAAGATATAGATTCGGCTCACCCTCCAAAAGGAGGAGGGTTCATCGCCTTTTTCAATCAGGGTGTGATCGTTAATCCACGCAAGCAGGTATCACATGTTTTTAAAATGTTGCATATCGCAAAGACTATTATTTAGACAAAAACATTTCTATTTAAAGGTTATGCGTTACGGGATCTTTATATAGGCGGAAACGATAAGATATGTATGGGTTCTAAAGAGTACCGCTTTCTTAAAAAACCAGAAGAAGACTCTAAACCAAAAAAGGAAGAAGAACTTATTTCAGATGATGAAGAAAAGATAAAAGGGTTTCGTTTTTTAGGAAATGAGAAAGATAGTTACTCTCTCTCAGAAGAGCCCCTTTCTCCTGTTTCAAAACCTTCGTTTAGCTTCTTAAAAGACAAAGCCCCTAAACAAGAAGACATTGCTCCAAAACCAAAGCCCAAAATCACATTGCATACAGTTCATGATAGCCCCGTTCAAAATACCATTACTCCTTATGATATTCCCGGACTCTCATACGAGCCCTTAAAAATGAATATTAATCCCGCTTTGAAAGACTTACGTAATGAGATCATGGCTTTATATCAATTGGGGATGTATCCAATCCCCCCAATGGGTGCAGGTGACTCTCAAGTCTCGGATGTTGCATACGGGTCTTCATGGAATGGTGTGGGCACATTTGCTCCCTCGAAAAATGTAGTCTATGATAAAATTGAGGCATTGACCCTTGCAACAAGCAATCAAATCTCAGATACGGCCTATGGGGTTTCATGGGATAATGTGACTACAAAATCGCCATCGAAAAATGCTTTATATGATATCATAGAAACCCTTGCAACCAAGGCAACAGTTGATGGAATACATTCTGCCATGCAAGACCCCACGGGGTTTTATAATCGTACAGATTCTGATTTTACTTTCGATGATAGCGAACGTCTTCTCACAGTAACGGCCTCGAGTACAACCTTTGCTATTTAGTTTGATGGGATCGAGCATACGATTACAGGCACGACTACGCTTCAAATTGCAGATACTGAAGGACTTCATTATTGTTATTTTGATACCGATGATACGCTTAAAGAAATCGTAAATGCGACCATAGGGCAAATCCTTACTGCAATTCGTGATAAATGCCTTGTCACGATCTTTTACTGGGACGCGACCAATAATCAAAGTTTCTTAATGACCGAAGAACGCCACGGAACTGTCATGGATGGAATCACTCATTATTATAATCATTATAAAAATGGGCTTGCCTATTTTGGGGGATTTGGGTTAGGGAATTTTGTGATAGGGAATGGATCTTTAGACACCCACGCCCAATTCAATGTTGATGAAGGACTTCTTGCAGACGAAGATATCGGGCTTACAGCACCAGCTCTCTCGGTGGGCGATACCATTCCTGTTATTTATATGTCAGGTGTCGAAGGAACGTGGCGAGAAGCCACCACAACGGGATTTTGTGTTTATCCCAATCCTGATGGCGCAACGCATCGCTTATTTTATAATCAGCTTATAGACAATACCACTTGGCAATTAACAGAAGTAGGCGAGGGCAATTATGTTTTATATCATTTATTCATGTTTTCGGGTAAATCAGAAAATATAGTTTCTATAATGGGGCAAGCGACCTATACAAATCCAATCACGGCAAAAGAAGCAGCAACAACCGAAATTGGACAAATCGTTTTAGAATCTTTGCCTTCTTATGAAATGCGACCTCTTGCTACTTTGTTATTTCAAACAGATAAAGATTATGCAAATACGGTTCATGCACGAATCATTCAACCTGAAACAGGTGTAGATTATATTAGTTGGCTTACGACTGATCTTCCACGAGGGACTGCCCCCACAAATCTCTCTAGTTATGCCAAAATTGATAGCCCCACTTTTACAACCCTTGTTACCGCCCCAAGTATTTATCCTTCGGCAGACGATACTTATTATCTTGGGAAAAATGATGATGATAGCCCATTGGCATGGAAGGGAGTAATTCTGAAAGATACGTCGGATGGAAAATATTATCGTCTTCAAGTTACAAGCGGGGCCTTAGAAGTGATTGATCTTACAGATTAGACATGAACCTTTATAAATCTTTTCTCCTCTTTTTTGATGACATGGATTTTTGTGAATGTCCAGAGTGCCATCGAATTTATTACCTCGATGAGACGATGAAAGAAATTGATTACGTCTCAGAACATTTTCGGCCTCGCACAAAAGAACGCTTTTGTAAGTTCTGCAAAGACCACATCCAGCGTATGTTTGATTTGGCAGAACGGGCGATGTGGAGGCTTACGCATCCAGAAGCTAAAGATGTTTAAATAGGGTCTTTTCCTTAGAAAAGACATGCCTCGATTACGAAATGAGCAAACCCCCTTTAAAGAACGCGACCCCTTCAATCCAGAAAATGAAGTGGAGGGTGTGGTGTTATGTGACCAAGGAACGCATCCTGTTCATTATGGGGATCTCGTCATTGAAAAAGTCAATGGACAAACGCTTTCTCATCCCCAGATGATTATTGCAACCCCCAAATTCTTTTATCCCGGAGACCATGAATCGCCTAAGAACGTTACGGATAAATTCGTGCTTACGGATGTAAATGTCTATAATAAATTCGATGGGACAAACATTCTCGCCTATCAATATCATGATGCTGAGGGCAAGATGTTTATCACCTATAAAACACGTCTTCGCCCGTTTCTAAAGCCCTCTATCGGATATGGCGACTTTCTTGCAAAATGGCAATATGCTTTAAAGAAACATCCGCATATTCTTGAAATCGTGAATGCCCATATTGCTAAATATAATATTGCCTTTGAAATGTATGGAATATTAGAAGGGCTCCACAGTATTAAATATAAAGAAGAATTAGAAGCCCAATTGATTTATGGCATTGAACGCCAAACGCGATGTGTGGTTGATCCGAAGGTCTTTTATTCGATTACGCCCCTGCGATCCTATGCATGTTATACGTTTGATGACTATAAACGCGATGAATTTACCCTCGATCGGCGCTTCAAGGAAAAGGGTGATGTCGAAGGAATCATGCTCTATTCTAATGAAGGGGTGTTTAAATGTAAAGCCCCGTCGATTTTAGAGATCCAAAGCGAGGGCAATCGTCATTTATCGATCGATGAGATCCAAACGACCGCCCTTAACGCAATTGAATCCACAGATACGATGGACGAACTCTTAGATGAAACCCTTTTACTCTTAAAAGAAGTGTGGAACGAATTTGAAATAGATCTACGTATGACGGAAATCAAAAAGGTCGTGGATTTAATCAAAGAAGGGATTCGCCTTCAAACCGATATCTTAGGGGTCTATAACCTATGTCCTCATAAAACGACAGATCTCTTTGAGTTTGAGAAAAAGAAACGCGAGATCATGCGCTGGATGAGCCTAAATACGACCCACAAGCCCACGGATGTTTATAACGCTCTTTTGAAGGGGCTTAAGTTGGGAACGATTCAATAGGGGGGAACAAAAATGAAATGCGATCGATGTAAGAAAAAATTTATGCCTGAAGACACTATTATCCAAATTCGGGAGGGTTCTTTAGGATATGGTGAATTTGAGCCCGATTCGGATTTAGAGTACCTTTGCGAGGAATGTTATAACAATGACGAACGCAACTAAACACCCCATGTATTTCACTTTGGATGAAGTGAAAGAAAAAATGAAGTTAGGGCAGGATTATCATATTGAAAATGCCTTTATTGAAGGCGTAATGCTGGGTATTGAAGATCATGGCATATTAACCATGTCGTTTCATTTGAAATATGATGGTACTGCTCAAAGCTATGGTGGGATCTGTTTAGATGAACGTGGCACTCATTATGAGCGACAATCAGGGCCTGCCGTTGGAATGATGATTCGATCTTTATGCGAGATCTTCTCAAGAGATTTTATGGAACTCTCTGGTTATTGTCGTGTTATTCGAGAAGATTCACATTGGAATTCAAGGATTAAGGCAATAGGTCATATCCTTAATGATCGCTGGTTTTCTTACGAGTTATGGGTTAAGGCGGAGAAAGACGATGCGGGATGCTGAAGATTTAGAAGATTTTGAAAAAATGTATGCTATGGTGAATCGTGAGGGCGATTCGGATCTCACCTATTTTGTGACAAGTGCTGTAACGATTTGGCTTCAAAAGATGGCCCAAAAGAAAGCCATAGAAACGGATAGTATTGAAACGGCAAAGAAGAAATTGGAGATCATTCTTAAGAAATTAGACGAGCAAACAGAATTCGATCAATTGTCCGATTTTTTGGTCTTATTGATCAAAGCCCATCAATTATATCAATATCTTGCCCATAAAACAAAGTCTTCAATACAATTATATGAATTGATGAGTCCATATCGCCCCAATCGATGGCTTGATTTATTGTTTTGTGATACCTATCTTGAGAGACATCGGGGCCTTTCTAGTTGGACTGTCGCGTCTAGTTGGCGAGATTAATTTATTAACCTTTTTTTCCTTTTTCTAATAGAACGTTATGAGTGAAACCATACGAAAAATGGCGACGATTCAACAAATCAGCGCGATTAACCCCATCCCAAATGCAGATGCCATTGAAGTGGCGACTGTGAAGGGCTGGCAGATTGTAGTAAAGAAGAACGAGTTTCGAGTGGGCGATGATGTGGTCTTTTGTGAAGTGGATTCCATTTTGCCCGATTGGCCCGAATTCGCCTTCTTAAAAGATAAAAACGACCCCACGAAGCCCATTCGATTACGCACCGTAAAATTACGTGGACAGATTAGTCAAGGCATTGTATTTCCTTTAGAAATCATTATGTCTCGAGGGCATTCTGGATTATATGAAATTGGGCAAGACGTGACCGAATTTATGGGCGTAGTGAAATATGAGCCCCCGATTCTTCTCAAAAACAACGGGGAAATAAAAGGGGTCTTCCCCCATTTTATCCATAAGACGGAGGAAGAACGTATCCAGAACTTCCCCTTTCTCTTAGATCGCTATCGAGGCACGCCTTTTTATGTCACGGAAAAAGTGGATGGCACGTCAGCAACCTATTATTGGAATCGGGGCGATTTTGGGGCGTGTAGCCGCAATTATGATTTAAAAGAAGGCGATACTCCCTATTGGCGAGTCGCCAAGAAATATGACATCTTTCAAAAGATGGGCGAATTACACAAAAACATTGCGATCCAAGGCGAACTCATGGGCCCGTCGATTCAAAAGAATCGTTATCATTTAAAGGACTATGACCTTTTTGTGTTTAACGCATATGATATTGACCGCCAAGAGTCTTATTCGTTGGCCGAATTAAAAATCTTATGTGCCAATTTGGGGCTCAAGATGGTTCCAATCCTTACAGAGAGTTATATGCTCCCCCATACCATGCAAGAAATTTTAGACTATGCCAATGCCCCCAGTACTCTTTATCCCCCCATGATTCGTGAAGGCGTGGTCATTCGATCGATTGTGCCCATGCGAGATATCGATATCGGGCGATTATCGTTCAAAGTCCGCAACAATGCCTTTCTCTTAAAATACGGAGACGATTAAAAATGGACAAAGAGAAAGAATTTCTCTCGAAATGGGATGAATTAATGTCTCAATTTACAAATGCAGCCTCTATTTGGC
>Ga0265297_10003165_pt1 | contig 30611 bp, 65 predicted proteins | sample Munlanlwell13791_FD_192502 | JGI IMG/M metagenome (GOLD analysis project Ga0265297, IMG submission 192502) | Leachate microbial communities from a municipal landfill in Southern Ontario, Canada - Leachate well 137-91 | ecosystem: Engineered > Solid waste > Landfill > Unclassified | place...
ACAGGAATAGCAGATGGGTCGATTTACTTACAATATACGGCTTAGGCAGAAAGGGTAATCTATGTATTTCAAAGTTAATCATACAGGTTGTAACGAACGCAAGGGGTTGGTAGAGATCCGCTATGACCTATACCTTGATCCTACTGACCACAATTATTCTGAACATCATGTCCAAGTTCCGGTCATTCCTGAAAAGGGTTATACAGGGAAGGTGGATGAAATGGGAACACCGGCGAATCAGGCCACTTATGACAAGTGGTTTGCCGCCTTACCTCGCGTCTGGCAGAACAACCCGTTTTGCTGCCATTTCATGCAGTTCGAGCCGGAAATCACTGATGCGGAGATCATTGCTGCCGGTGAGAAGTTTCTGAAGATGTCCTATGCGAATTGGCAGAAGGGGAATTTACATCTCAATAAAAACGAGCCTGTCCACTTCATTGACCACCTTCTCTACAAGGAAATAGCCAAGCCTATTGTCGAAATGGAGAGAGATTTGGCTGCCAAAGGCACCCCTCTTGATTATGACGGAGACCCTATAGGCGCATTGGTGGACGTGAAGGTGAACGCTGAGACAACCGAGGTTCAGAAGGACGTTGTTACCGCAATGGCTACCACTGCCGTGGCAAAGATCAAGGTTAGCGAGGCGCGGGTACAGGAAGTTAAGTCAACCGATTTTGAAGCGTTGAAGGTGCGGTAATGGCAGCGATTGATGTAGGGCCGGGGGCAATAGATAGAAGTCTGACTGTGGGTGGTAGTTACACTGTTATCGACAAATCAAATGCTGCTAACGCAAGCGGATATTTGTCATCATTTGAAATCTGGGCTTCCGCAACTCTTAGCAATTTTGTTATTGGTACATTTTCTGGTAGTGGGACATCTTGGAATGATCGTGATTATGAAACTATCGGCAGTGTAAATAGTGGGAGTAAACAAACTTTTACTGGTAAGAATTGTGATGTTGTAAGTGGAGACCTCCTTGGTTATTACTTCCCTGCGGCAAGTGGTAACATGGAACGCGACAATGTAGCTGAAACTCCTATTTTATTTGTGTCTGGAAATAAGTTTGGTGGAGGAAGTAGTACATATACTGAAACCAGTGGACCAGTAAGTATCTATGCTACCGGTGCAGAATACGCAGCTCCCACAGTAACCACTCAAAACGCTTCTTCCGTCACCTCATCAGGCTGCACCGGAAATGGAAATATAACTGCCACTGGCGGCATTAACGCAACCCGTCGTGGTTTCTGCTACGTTGAAGGCGTTTCCGGCGACCCGACCGTTGCCGATTCGACCGCCTATGACGATGGCGATTTCGGCACCGGGGCATACACAAAGGCCATTACGGGGCTTAAATTCGGAACTGGCTATCGTGTACGTGCCTACGCTATTAACTCAGTGGGCACGAGTTACGGCACCACAGTTCAAGTAACTACCAACGCAATCAATATCATCATTGGTGAGGCTAATAAAGTAGTAACCGCAATATCCGTACTTGTCGGTGGCGTTTGGAAGGCTACAAAACCCAGCATTCTCGTTGGTGGTGTATGGAAATAAAACAGGATAAAGGAATAAATGACACTATTAAAAATAATTTAAAATAATGCTTGACAATGCCATAAAGTGGGCGTAGTGTTTCCCCAACATCAAAATTGAACCAAACTGGAAACGACACTGAAAATGAAATCGAACTGAAACTGGACATGAAATAGACATGAAATGGATAAGAAATTGAAGAATTGCCAACTTGAAGATTTGCTCAATCCCCGCCAACCACATAAATCGAAAGACAGAATAATGTTAGAAATCATTATTGTATTAAGTATTCTTGCTGTTGTTTCGGTGTACTGCTATTTCCATTTCATAAATTCTCCGTATCAAATTACAGATCAGACCATGAACCCAATCACATCCAACAATGAATATCAGTTAATAATCAGAAAACTATCATACAGAAAGATGCCGATCAGCACTACAGTTGAGATTTCCACTAATAAGATAACCAATCGTTATAAATTTGAATTAAATGGTAAATGGGAAAGGTTGTAATTTCTATAATTAAAGAAAGGGACTAACATTGAGAAATCTTTTAGACTCACGTCTTTGTAGTAAATTTTCACCATCATTCGATAACAAGGAATGCGATTATTATACCCATGCCGAAGATGATAACATGGAAATCATACATGGTGAATGTGGATATTGCAAGCAGCCTAAATCATTCCGCTGCGTATCTGATATTTGCAGAATTATACCATTGTCGCATAGTTCAGTGAGTGATTTTTGCACCTGTCATTATTTATACTACTTAAAGAAGATACTTGGCATTGAAATTCGGCCACCGTTTCTATCGTCAGCATTAAAAGCCGGTGTGTTGTGGGATGCCACTAAGCAGTTACATTTAGGCGAGAAGAAATCATTACGCGACATTATCAATAAGTACGAAATTGACGATTACACGGTAGCCAAAGTCAAGGCTATCTATTCAGCCTACAAGTACCTCGAAATCGAAGTTGACCCCGGATATGAACTACAGGCTAAAATCGACATGACCTACGATATTATCCTGCCTCCAAGCCAATTTGTGCCATCTATTACTGTAGGCAATAATCACGCTAAGGAAGTGGTCAACCTTTGGGAGGAAGCTGATAAACAATCCGAAGATGATAGAAAGTGGATATTCCCGCTCAAGATTACCGGGTTCTACGATAGGAAATATCAGGGGTATTTTACTGAGGATAAGCTGAGTAGTCGAGTGGAATATTATACGGAAGTATACCCCTTAACCAGCCAGATAGGGACATATTTCCTTGCCGATCCGAATCTTGAACACGTTATTATGGAGGTTATCCAGATGCCGCAGCAAAAGATACTCAAAGAAACCAAGAAACGTACACAGGAAGAAACACCAGATCAGTTATACGAAAGGGTTTATAATGAAATCCTTTCCCGGCCAAGCAATTACTTTATTGGATATAATCGAGAGACTAAACGCTACGGAAAGAAGTTCTTCAGGGGCGAATTCCCGTTAGCCGAAATCGAAGACTCATACCGGCAGATAGTGATTGAATTGTTATCTGCAAGATGGAGCAATAATTTCTACAAGAATCGCAAAGCCTGTGGGAACCAATACGGAAGTGTGTGCAGCTATTTGAAGATTTGCGAGAATCAGAATGTTAGTGAAAATATGTTTAGTATCAGGCAGAAACCATAAGGAGGTATAAATGCAATTAGTTAATTATAAAAATCTGGCTGAGAAACAAGGTAATTTAATGTTAGTGTATGGTCTTGCCGGTGGACATAAAACGTGCACGGCAATCCAGACTTCTGAGATGCCGATAGTGTACCTCACCGCTGAGGGTCGCAAAGTTGAAACCAGCATCAAGCCTATCAATCGACCTGATTTGAAAATGGTGGTCGGGATATACGAGGGGTTTGACGACCTGATTGAAACTTGCATGACTAAGGGTAAATTTGGGAGCGCCAAGACCGTTATTCTTGATTCATTAACTCACCTCATGGTTGTTCATTTATCATTGGAAATCCTACAGGAAAACTTTTCATCTAAAACAGCCGATGAACAATCGCAGATTGCCAAGGCACTCACTATGCAGGTCAAGATGTCAGAAGAAGCCTACGGGACATTGGCTAATCAAATGACCCGTCTAATGCGGGCTTTACAATCATTAACACTTCAGGGCTACGATGTGGTCTGCACCGCCCGTACCGAAGATCGGCCTAAGTGGAATCGGTCATTATCGTGCGCCCCGGCATTGATGGGGAAGGCATTTAGCAAGTCAATGGATGGCTTTTTCGACCTGATCGGGTACTTGGAGCCGTGGGAACCACCTGAATTACCGGAAGGCCAGGAGCCACCGGGAGTAGGTGCATCGTTGCTGGATACATGGAAATACTATGCTCCTTATGCCTCATGGAATCCCAATGATGATTATTTAGCCAAGTTCACTGGTTGTATGCCGCCACAGGGGATTGTGCATAGGAAATTCCACGTGGCGCAGATGTTTAGGGAAGCGAATGGAATTACAGGTAAATAAGCAGCGGTTTAAACGTCAACGTAACCAGCATGAGACCATATTGGGAAGCGGGAAAGTGGTGTATGGTCAGCAATAGTGCAAAACTTGTGGGCGTGATCAGCCGAGAGAGAAGCGGCGATTATTATTGATCGAAAGGAGTGTGATGCCAACCAAACTACCGATATCAAAGTTACAAGCAATCCTTCTCTCCGGGTTTGCTGTTGGAATAGCACTTACCGTTGGATTGGTTGTAATATGGATGATTACTTTTTTAGCACGTTTAGTTGTGAAGTATTGCTAACCGAGAAAGGAGAACCACAATCATCATTAATTTATCGAAAGGAGGTAATATGTGGCACAGGAAAAGGTAACAACAGTTGAGGATGCGAACTTGGTGGCCTACTTGGTTACTAAAGGGTTCATAGCAATACCCTACATAAAAGAAACCAAGGATAGCGACCAGCGGCGGGTGATCTGGGATGTTCAAGGCGATATCGAAAAGGCAAGACAGGAGTTTTACGGTAATACTAACGGTATCCGAGATTTTGTCAGGTCACTCAAGGAAGTCAGACAGGACATGCATTCGATGAAGAGCATGGTAACAACTAATAAGGAGGATTGAAAAAGTATGAGAGCAACAGCAAACGAACGCGGAACATGGGAAACAGGATTTCGTAGGCCAGACGAGGGATGGCACATTGGCAAGTTTCTGGAAGGGATTGATTACCTGAAGAAGAAGGCAACCGAAGAGGATGTAAGGCAGGGGAAGGCGTCATCGGTGGGTGAGGAATTCATCAGTACCAACAAGCAGGGGGACAAGAGTTGGAAGTTCCCTATGGTGATTGATGACGAAGACGATGAGAACAATGAGGTCAAGCACGATGTCATTGTTGCAGAAAACAAGCGTGGTGAGCAGATGGTGGCTGATATCCTCGGTTGTGCTGGCTTGTTTGAGAAGTTCACCAAGAAATTCAAAGGTGATGAATCAGTATTCGATCCAGAAGTTATTAAGCTGATAATGACTCAACTTCCGAACCAATACTGGAGGTTCAAGATTGCACGGAAAGAGAATCCCAAGGACAAGGAGAACCCCTACATCAATATCGTAGGGTTCGGCAAGGTGAGTGATACGATTGCGAGCCTGGATGCGGCATTGTTCCCGGATAAGAAGGGTGGCAAGGCGGCAGGTAAGGCAGCAGGTAAGGCAGCGGATAAGCCGGAAGTTGACGAGGCCGACCCGTTCGCGTAGGAATAATGGGTGATATGAAAGTGAAAGAACGATGCCTAACCAGCAACCCCACCATGCAGGGGAATACACCGCTAACAAAGAACCGAGTGGTGCCGGTAGTCCAAAAAGGACGCAATCTGTATAGTGGGCCTCGATGCCCTTAAAATCACGTGTGGATATCACCTTTAATTATTAACTTTTCCCACTTGGTAGCAATGACACAGCTTGAGGGGACAATAAAGCAGGGATAATCGCACCCGAACCTGCGCTATCAGGTGGGAATTAACTAGCAATAAAATAGTTCTTGACAAACTTACTTAGAGGTGATACCTAATGACCATGAAAACAGATGTGACAAAATTAAATTGCGTGAGGTGTGGTCATGAATGGTATCCAAGATTGCCAGAAATCAGAATCTGTCCTAAATGCAAATCAGCATACTGGGATAGGGAACGGAAAGACAAGGGAAATTCAACTAATAAAGTTTGGGAAAGCGATAATTGATGAGGAAGATTATGATTATATTTCTCAATGGAAATGGTATTTATTAAAAAGAGACCGCAATTTTTATGCAGTTAGGAATATAGTCATAAATGGGAAACACTCTATACTTTCAATGCACAGAGGAATTTTAAGATTGTCACACGGAGACGGGAAAGTGGTTGACCATAAAGATCGCAATGGCTTAAATAACTGTAAGGTAAATTTGCGACTATGTGATTTTTTTCTTAATGGATATAATTGTAGGACATATAAAACCAATACATCTGGATACCGTGGTGTAAGTTTTCAAAAAGCAAACAATAAATGGAAATCATATATAAACTATAATGGTAAGTTGATTTATTGTGGGTTGTATTTTTCTGCTTTAGAAGCTGCAATTGCTTACAATGAATCAGCTAAGAAATATTATGGCAATAATGCCGTACTTAACATTATCGAAAAACAGGAGGAATAAAGCAATGGAAACAAGTAATGAGTTGATGGAATTAACGCGGCATCTTCTTGAATTGAAACAGGAAAAGAAAGACACGATGAAGGATATGAATGAGCAAATCAAGGATATTGAATCGGCAATCAAGAAGCTCGTCAAGGAAAAGGGGGAATGATTATGTCGAAAGCCACTGAAAGAACCAAACAAGCAGAAGCCGACATGAAGAAGAACTGGGATAAGCGAACTCCAATCAGGCTCAAGGAACAAGAAGAAAAGCACAAGGCTAACCAGAAAGCCAATATAGCCGGTGAACGCCTACACCTAATTGCGGCAGGGGAATTGAAGAAATCCAAACGAAAGATGGCTAAGAAAAGCCGAAAGGGGGAACGATGAAGATAAAAAGACTCGGAAAACCAGCAGTCTTTTACAACCAGACTATTGAAGATGCACAGGAAAATCTTGATCGTTTGTATAAAGCTCACGAAGAAGAATTGAAACCAAAGGAAGTGAATATATTAGAGGAAAAGGGGGAACGATGTCGCTGAAAACCGTAGGCACACTAACATAGGAAGCGTATACCTCTCAACAGAAGAAAGTGAGGAATGAATATGACAGCAAAGGTAACAAAATCAAAGAACGTCATTAGCGGTAAGAATGCGAAAATCTATCCTAAAGGAGAATCTATCCAGACAAGTTACGATAGGATGAAGAAGGAGGTCAAGAAGATGATACCGGCACCGGCGAGAAGTCATAAAAAGAAAGTTCCAATGGTTTTGCCGGAAACGGAGTTTAGCACTTACCATTACGCCAAGGAAGATACTCCCTTCCCCGCCGGCAAGCCCGCCACCATCCTCTACAAGAAGCTCCCGGATGACATGATCCTGATTACGGGGTTCGAGAACTTCTTGAGCTTGGATGAAATTCTCGACAAGTACGGAAAGAGGGTTGCCAAGGCTTATTCTGATTATCCGCATCACATGACGGGAGACACCAAGGTAGTAGCATTATCGGGGGTGCTTATTCATCAATCTCTTGTAATTGGCGATCTTTTTGATAAAGCTAAATTCTCTCAAATTATCGCACACGTCAAAAAGTGCGGCGGCCTGCTCCATGACATCATTCAGGCGGTGAATGGTCCTACCGGAACTCAAGGTTCCACGGGTGCGGTTGGTTCGCAAGGGATAACTGGAATTCAAGGCACTCAGGGTAATGTAGGAAGCGTATACCTCTCAACAGAAGAAAGTGAGGAATGAAATGATAAACGAAATTAATGAAATTATTAAAAATAACTTACCAGTTGCAGTTGCCACTGAGTTAAAACAATATTTGGCAACGGCAGATCAAAATGAGAAGATTCTCGTGGTGGCACGTGAAAAAGAAAAGAAGCAAGATATCGAAATTAAGCGGTTACTTGCTGTTGAATCGGAATTTCAAAAAGAAAAAGAAGTTCTTATTAAAAAACAACAAGAATTGTCCACATTAGAAGCATCTTTAAAAATTAAACAAGATGGGCTTGAACAGACTTTATTGTTAGTCAAATTATCTGAATCGGAAAAAAGATCAGACTCTATCTTTCAGCTTGTTCATGCCATTTTTCGTAATCCGGTGATTACCAAGACCATTTCTGAAAATATCCCCATACCAGTCGATGGTGCACCAGCGAACCAATATAATTCTGGCTATGGTGGAACCATAATGAATGGCACTAAAACTGGCTCTACTATAATAACAAAAGAATAGAATGGTTATTATTCCGAATTATTGAGTTTTTGAAATAATAAACATAGAAAGTGCGGATTGAGATTTAATTAACTATCGAAAGGAGAATGATTATGGATGATCTTTCAATCCCCGAAATGGGGTTAGACCCGTTGACGGTTGGCTATCTGATGTCATGCCTTGAAGATATCCCACCGGAAGCAATAATAATAAGGATTGAAACAAGGGCAAGTAGGATTATAGATGGGTTTGGCGATGAAGAAATTGATGAAGTTATAATTACAACAGATGATGATAGTTATGGATTCTGTTGAAACAACAATTAACAGGAGGCATCAATGGCAGTTCGCGACTTAGCACTATCACGTGGGGCATCGACTTTAGTATTCGACCCCCTAAGGATGTGGATAAGAAACCGGCAAAGTTTGACTGGAATGCTAAATACGGGCTACAGTGTTATCAATTGTTATCCAAGCTTTACGAGCTGCCGGTGACTAAGCGGAAAGACCACCTGGATAACCTGATCGCAGAGGCGGGGCTTCTCGTGGAGCAAATCGAAGATAAAATGGAGGGGTAAGCAATGGCAATGGTTATTATCAAAATTACCGATGAGGTTGGCAAAAATAATAGTGTTCACATAGATATGGAGTCTGAACCACCCTTTGATGTGAAGGATGATGGTGTTAATACGCAAGCTCAAATTTGCGGGATGCGATTCCTACAATTCTTGAAAGAGGAGGCTAATATATGACACCTCTTGTCCCGATTAAAATTTCGGCAAAAAACCTCGGCTACACCGCGCTTGCTGACTTCTGCCCACGGTGTTATTGGATTAAGCTCAAAACAAGTAACAAGCTACCATGGCAGACGTTCCCAGGCATATTTTCGTCAATTGATGCCTACACTAAGCACTGTGTCCATGCCATTATTGACCGGAGATATGGTGCAGATGATATTTCATTCTTACCTGCATGGATGCAAGAAATTGGTAATATCACCTCCTATGAAACTATCCCGCACTGGTCAAAAAACCTATTTACTGACACCAAATCAAATATCATCCTCTCTGGTATTCCTGATGATATATGGGTTCGTGCCGATGGCACCAAGGCAATCGTAGATTTTAAGACGGCCAAGAAAACCCAAAACCAAGATGTACTCTACCCCATGTACGAGATTCAGAATAATGTCTATGATGTCTTGTTCAACTACCATGCTGATTTGTACCTGATCTACATGGAACCATTAACCGAGAAATCCGCTGCATCATGTAATATAATTGATGTTGGATTTAATATGGGGTTCAATGCGGTCGTGGTGCCGGTAGTCAATGATCGGAAGGTGGTGCGGCAAGCTCTGCAAATTACCAGAGACGTATACGAAATGGAGAAGCCACCGGAGAGTAGATTGGGTTGTAAAGACTGCCAAATGTTAGAGAATGTAATTGAACTATTGAAATGAAAGGGGAACTAATATGAAGGTCACAGAGCTTATTATTGAAAATGTAATGAAGGTAAAAGCAATCCATATCCTACCCAAAGGTGAGGTTATCACCGTACAGGGGACGAACGGGGCGGGCAAGTCATCTATCCTCAATGCTCTGGTTATGGGCTTCAAGGGCAAGAAAGAATTTCCGACAGAACCTATCCGCCGTGGGTCAAAAAAGGGGTCGATTAAGATTAGTATTGATGGTGATGATACGGTTGGCCCGTTTACCATCACCCAAAACATCACGGACAAGTCATCCACCTTAACTATCGAGCCTGATAAAATCCTTGCTGGTGAGACTCCCAGATCCTTCCTTGATAAGCTAATCGGCAAGATATCCTTCGACCCCTTGGCATTCATCAACGAAGAAGGCAAGAAGCAGCGTAGGGTGTTGATGGAGTTGATTGGGATAGATGTGGATAAGATGGATAGGGAAGAAAAGGAGATATTCGATGAACGCACGGTGATAGGTCGGGATCTCAAGGTAGCCAAAGCCCGCACCGAGGGGTTGGATTACTACAAGGATGTAAAGGAAACCGAGGAAGTCAAGGTATCCGAACTATCCAAGAAACTCACTGATGCTTCAATTTACAACCAAGCATTGACTGATAGATTGAGAGATAACCAACTACGTGCGGATGAAGGCAAGCGTATTAAGGCACAAATAGACGACCTTACCGCAAAGTTCGAGGATATCAAAGAGAAATATAAATCAGAAAAGGAACGGTTGGCAAATTTGGAGCCGATAGATATTTCAGATATCAATACTGAAATCCAAGGCATTGAATCAACTAACGCTAAAATACGTGCCAATAATACCTACCAGATGGAATCTAAGGCACTGCAATCAATCCAAGATAGCTATGGCACCGTTGATAAGCAGTTGGAAGATTATCGTGCTAATCGGCTTGAGATTATCCAGAAGGCCAATATTCCAGTACCCGGTCTAACCTTCGATGAAGATGGGTTGTTATACAATGACATCCCCCTCTCGCAATGTTCTGACGGAGAGAAGCTGATGATAAGCATGGGGATCTCAATGGCGCTGAACCCGACCATGAGAGTGGTTCGCATTAAGGATGGTTCCCTCCTTGATCGGAAGAACATGGCGATATTAGAGAAGATGTGTAAAGACAAAGACTTTCAACTCTTCTTGGAAAAAGTAAATGACCGCGAAGGATACGAAAAAGGTGGTAAGATAGGCATATTCATTGAGGAAGGTGAGGCTGAGGGTGATGAGGTAGTAGAATCCAAACCTACTTCTGAGTCACCTAAGCCCGCAGCCAAGTCAACCGGTAAATCTACACCTAACCCCGTAACCGAACCGGATTGGTAAAGGAGGATTAGCATGGTAGAGTTTCTTGAGTTTCCTAAAATAAGCAGGTTAAGCCGCGACGTGATAGTGACCGAGAAAATTGATGGTACTAATGGAACCATTTATATCGGTGAAGATGGCATTGAGTTTCTTGTTGGTAGCCGTACTCGTTGGATAACTCCCGATGATGATAATCACGGGTTTGCGCGGTGGGCTTATGATAACCATGATGATTTGTTGAAACTTGGTCCCGGCTGGCATCGTGGAGAATGGTGGGGGTCAGGTATCCAACGTGGCTACGGGTTGCCTAAAGGAGAGAAGCGGTTTAGCCTATTTAATACGGTACGTTGGTGTTGGCATGATGAAGAACCGGAACGGATTGAAATGCAAGATCCTCGAATTGAAAAGTATCAGGAAAGATTGCCCAAATGCTGTGGATTGGTGCCTGTTCTCTATAAGGGTGAATTTAATACATGGCGTATTGAAGAACTATTGGAGTGGTTAAAAAAGAATGGGAGTTATGCCTCACCAGGGTTTATGAAACCAGAGGGAATTGTAGTGTTCCATACTGCCGGTAATGTTGGATTCAAAAAAACTATAGGTAATGATGGCCATAAAGGAGGTAAGTAACATGGAAAACCTAACCAAATTGTCCGACACCACCATCCTCAACGTACTGTTTGATATAGCGGCTATCGAGGCTGATGAATATGGTGAGTTGACGTGGCAGGATGAACAGGATTATCAGGCATTGGATTGGGAAATGAGTAAGAGGATGGGAACCTGGGGGTGCAATGGGCGGCATAATTAAACTCGACACCTGTCTAAAATGTGGCAAGCCAGTATACGTTGATAATGTTCACGGTTCGCCTGTCAATGGGAATATATTACTGCAATCATGTAAGTTAGGTGGCGATTGCGAGGTGGATATTTTGCTGACCCCGTGGGCCAAGAGGTATCGGTTCCCGGATTAGGATTGCACGATTATAAATTACAACAAATTTTGCCCATTAAAGGAGGATAAATAATGAAGAAGAAGGGGTTAACCTTAGATGAACATAAGCAATACGGAAAAATGTTAAAACAAATATATGCAGATTCAATGCAATTATCAATTGCCTATGGTGCTGCATATCCCAAGAATAAAAGGGTAAACCAACAATTGTGGAAACTATACACCACGCTTGTCCAAGTAATAAGTGAAGCTGATAATGAGCTATTTTCTGACCATCCCCATTTAGGCTTCGAAGGTGTTCATTGCTATTATGGGACGGAGGAATTTAACCCATGAAATTTAGCGAATCAATGGTAATGTGGAAGCCTAATTCCAGCAACATAATGGTTGTTCCTATATGGAATGGCCCCGGCAGAAGACCGCAAGAAGATGATGAAAAGAAGAATTATCCGTATTGGTTTTCTGGTAGAGATAGTCGATATAAGGGGCTTTCTGCATTGCGAACTAAGTTAATAGTGTATATTGAAGCTATCCACCTTATTATCCGTGATAAGGTTGACCCTGGTGCAGTTCATAAAGCATTTTTAAGTATTGATGAATATGTTGATGGGTTAGCGGATGATGTTGAAGGTGTAAATAGATAATTCACATTCACAGGAGTTGGTTATGACTGATAAAGTAGACTATTTTTTTATGTTATTCACAACCTTAATTGGTTTGGAACTTTATAGTTTAGATAGCCACGGTACTGCATTTGCTACTTGGGTGTTGACAATTTGCGTAACTATCACAAGGAAGGGGAAATAATATGCTTGAACGATTAAAAATAATATTCAAAAAGATTTCTTCACTATTCTTAGCTTTTGGATCTGGAGGAATTTTGGCACTTATTATATTTTTTTATATAGCACCTCCCCTTGCTCAAATGGTACGTGATAGTCACGGTATCGTTGGCGCGATATTGGTATTTATATTTGCGGGTGGTGCTATAGTGTCGAGTATTATTTATTGGATTATAACAGGGATAAACATGTTTGATATTTAGGAGACATTGAATGAAAGCTACCCCCCGGCCATGCGGCGTTATCCAACCCAACCCGAAGTACCTTACCCCGTTCAAGTTTAAGGATTACGTGTTCCCGGATGGGATGACAATTCTGATTGATTCGCGTGAACAACAAAGTCCTTTGTTTGGCCGGTATCCGAGGGGGATGACGGTATCTTGCCAAACCCTATCTGTTGGAGATTATAGCCTTTCTGGTTTTAGTGACAAGATAGCCGTGGAAAGAAAACAAATATCAGATTTGGTGCCATATTGCACCTCAGATCATCAAGCTACAAAACTGAAAATGCAAAAGCTTGAGAAGTTGGAATGGGCCGGACTAATTATTGAAGCACGAGAAAGCGAAGTTTATTCTTATTATCGCTTTTCTCAAGCGTCCCCAGAGTCAGTACGTCAAGCATTGGCATCGTTTTCGATCAAGCATGGCGTTCACATATATATTGGTGATCGTGAGCATTGTGGTAGGTGGATGCTTGATAGGTTTATCCGGTATTGGAATTGGAAACATTCTTTGTAATTTATCTTGACAATTTATTTGCATTCTTCCATAATAATTTTGCGACCGAGAGAATACTATGAAATTAAACCTTAAAGCCAATACGTTAAGCCCCGTGCGAGATTATGGTATTCCATGTTCTCGGTCGCCACGGGGCTTTTCTATTGGCCGTGAGGTGAAGAAATGAAAACTTGTACCCGCTGCAATATCGAACAACCCTTAGAAAATTTCTATCGTCACAAAGAAAGCAAGAATGGTTATGTAACGGTGTGCAAAGCGTGCTACCGTCTACATGGAATTGAATATCGGAAAAACAATAAAGAAGAAATTCGGAAATCAAAGAAAGAATACTCAGAAAAGAACAAAGAATTAATTTCCCAAAAAGGCAAGGCATATTATGCGAACAATAAAGAAATGTATGCAGCTAATGCAAAGATATATCGCAATAATAATAAAGAAAAACTATCGGCTGACAGTAGGCGGTATTCAGCCGAACATTCCACCGAAATCGTAATAAGAGTTAAAAAGTGGGGTGCTGAAAATCCAGAAAAGGTTGCATTAAACAAGCGAAATCATAAAAAGAAGAAATTAGCAACAACGAGAGGGAAATTAGATGCTTATTTAGGTGGCAAACTAAGACGTTCATTGAATACTGGTAGGGATATGAAGTCTTGGAGGTCATTAGTTGAATTTGGCATTGACCAACTAAAAGCGCATTTTGCTTCTCTATTCACAGAAGGGATGACAATGGAGTTGCTCACATCTGGCAAGATACACATAGACCATAAAATACCAATATCAGCATTCCGTTATGAAGGTCCTGACGATGAAGATTTCAAAAAGTGTTGGTGTCTTGATAACTTGCAACCACTTTGGCCCATAGACAATCTAAAGAAAGGACGCAAAATAATCAAATGACACAACACTACCAGCGTAACGTAACTGCTATCACTAAATGGTGCGATACCTGCGGCAAGATGACCAGCCACAGGGTATCCGATAGAAGGGTAGGAAGCTGTATGGAAATTCACGCTACCGGCCTATCGAAGAAGCAGGAGGCTAAATTGCGCCAGGAGATCAAACGGTTTCAGTTGGATAAGGTGAATAGTAAACAACCTGATTTATTCGGAGAGGAGGATGCATGAAAGTAATTGGCAAGAATCCAAGAATGTTTATTGGTGATAAGGAAATTGAAGGGATATCATCGTTTTCATTGGACAGTGGTATTGAATTTCCAAAAGAAACTGTCACATTTGAAGGTGTTTATGACCCCGATGGCATTATAGGTGAATCATGGGAATCACTATCTGCTAAATTAGGGAATGAATTCATGGGGACCATCACGCTTCCCAATGGAGAAAAAAGAGATGCACTTTTACGAGGGAACTACAAAGATGGCATAATAACTATTGAACCTGTCGATGAAGAAATCCGCAAATGGGTTAAAAAGAGTTATGGATGGGGAGGTTTATGATATGAAATTCAAGCCCACCAGTCCATCGAACCCGGCGCGTGAGAAGACTAAATTCCTTGTTACCATCGAGAATGAGGAATTCACTACCTCGGCATTTACAGAAGAGCAAGCGTTGTCCAATGCCTGCTGGCGGTACGCTGAAGAACAAGATGAGGATGTAGCACTTATCAAGTGGCAGGTGAAACAGGAGAAATTGTACTCAAACGTGGAGGAGGTCTAATTATGAACAGGTTAACCCACAAAGGTTATGGAAGAATTTACGTTGATAGTCAAGAAGATATTCAAAGAGTAAGAGATATCATTAGCGAAATAGATGAATTTGAATTTGGTTATCTTCCCCCAAAATTAATAACAGTCTTTTCTGATTATCCACAAGTTACATACACTCATAAGTTTAGTGATTTAAGTATGGATAAACTAACTGCTTTATGTTGGAAGCGTGGAATTAAAATATGGGTTTTTGATGCTGGGCATGATGAATATCCAAAAGATGAAACGGAGATTGTGTAATCATGCCATGTTACTGTGGTGCGACCGATTGCCCGTCATGTGGGCCAGCTCAAGGCTACCAAGTAACCCGTATCTACGACCCTATTTCACGTGGCTATATATGGGTGAACCCGGAAGATGAATTACCAGAAGATGAAAAGGAGGATGAAGGATGGATAGTGAATGGTTTGGTAAGGGATGTTATTATCTTTCTGCACAATGGGAAAATCGCGATACCCCAGAGGATAGCGAACCAGTACTGAAATTCTGTAGTCATAAAGATAATCCAGAAGATACGGAAGGTAATTGCAGACACAATATATGTCCATTATTAGTTAGTATATTTGGAGAGGCATGGATACCATGAACCTTCGCCGCGCTGAACCTGATGAACCAACCTGCGATGATTGTGTGTATCAGGAAGATCGGCATTACTGTCTGCTACATAGTATTCAAGTGAAAAACATGGATATAATGAGGTGTGGGGATTTTGAATGGAAGGAGGAATTTGATAGTGCCAAAGTTCAATGTTTACATACATTTTGATGTTTATTGTGCAAGATGTGGAAAGAGTATTTGTAACAACTGCGATACAGACATCAAGTCTTCAAGTGGGCTGAAAATGCGAGTAGAACCGTGCAAAAATTGTCTCGATAAAGAATACACCAGAGGGGTAAAGGGGAAATGAAAGTCGGTAAATACACTTTTAGGTGGAGAACGCTTGTTGCTGTGATAATCATTGCACCTTTTTGGATACCCACATTACTTTTATGGTTATTACTTACAGTAATCGTCAAAATGGGAGATGGTGCCGATTGGCTTCTTCATAATATCGACGCTATCCCTGTGGTTAAGTGGTGCAGAGCTATTGAGAAATTTCTTGGAGATAGTAAATAAGGTGTGGGGATTTTACCTACATGGAGAATGACCGGAAATGAGCGAGAAAATGACATCAATCACCTTACCCGGCACCCAAGGCTTTATGGATTGGGGGTACAAGAACCGTGCTGAAATGATAACCACCTACCGGAGAATAGCTGAACGCCAAAAAGTTGAGGCTGAAAAGGTGCTATCCGCTGCCGATGATGATTTCATTGTTGAACAACATACAGGGATGCACCGAAGGCATAACGTGGTGAAGATTTAGAAGCGAGACGGGTAGCAGCAGGCAGGTAGCTTGCGAGGATTAACAGTTCACAGGGGGATAATAATGAAACATATAGTCAAATTTTCTGGTGGTGCTGCATCAGCCTATGTAGCCAAATTAGTTATAGATGAATTTGGCCGTGATGATACAATTTTGTTATTCCACGATACCAAAGTTGAACATCCTGATGCTTATAGATTTCGCAAGCAAGTATCGGAATTTCTTCAAATGCCAATTACTGAGGTATCCGATGGGCGTGATTTATGGCAAGTGATAGCAGATAATCATTGTTTACCTTCTAACCGTATTCCTTTTTGCACTCGGATATTAAAACAAGAACCAAATGTTAAATTTAACAAAACATTAGAACAGCAGGGTATAAGTTTTATTACTTATGTTGGCTTGGGAATGGAAGAATGGCGAAGGGTGCAAAATATCATGGCAAGAGCAGAACAAGATGGGTTAGTCGTGGTCTGTCCGTTGGCAATAAAAAATATCTCTGATAAAGAAGTTAAGCGTATAATCCGCGATGAATGGAAAATCTGTCTTCCCCAACCATATAAGTATCTAAAACATAATAACTGTATTCCTTGCTTCAAGGGTGGTAAGTCACATTTTGAAAAAGTGTGTCGATATTACCCGGAAGCATTTGAAAAAGCTATGTTTTGGGAAGATAACTGTGGAGATGTAATATTTAGAGATGGCGGATTGTCGCTCAGGCAATTGAAACAAAAATGGGATAGGCAATCATCATTCATGGAAGTAGAAGAAAGTTCAATACCGTGTATGTGTGCAGTATAATTGTAACGAAGCGGGGCATGAGGTATTCTTGGATTTAATGTATCGCATGAATTAATTTCATAAAGAATTAGCTTGACAATGTATTATAAACATAATATGGTTATAACCAATGGAGGTAGTAAATGAAGCAGCAACCAAAAGAAATAGCATTACCGTCTTACACCTGCTTACGATGTGGGCATAAATGGCATCCGAGATCCACCAAGAAGCCAGATTCTTGTCCTAATGTTAAGTGCCATAGTCCGTACTGGAATGTGCCACGCAGGATAAAGGAAGACACGAATTAACTCTGAAAATGAAATGGGAATTGGAACGGGTTACACGCGGATGAGCAATTTTACTAAACTATTTCATTCAAGAAGGTTAGTGTTATGAAAGAAGGCAGTGAGTTAGAAAGAGTTACGAATGCAGCATTAGCAGCGGGGGCGCTGGATATCCACAAGATTCTGAAGGACATCCGACAAGAATCAGATTCCGGTCAACCAGCAGAAGTAATTACTGTTGACATCCCTATCAATGACTTAGAACATATGCGAGAATTGTTGGTTGGCGATATGTTCAGATCGGAAGAAGAATTACTACAGGTGACTTCGGTGCTTGGATTACTAACCATTAAATTCGCATTAGACCATTCTAATGATTTTGATTTAGACCTATTCTTTTCTGAACAAGAAGAGAATATGGAAAAGGAGGGTTAGTAACATGAGAGCAACTCCGCAAAAAGATGGGATGGGTATCTGGATTACAGCAAGGGAAGTCGTTGAAAAAACCACCGCCGATAAAGGTTACAAAAAAGAAGAATACTTACCATATATCAGAGATGGTCTTAGGCAATTGCTTGAAGATGGCAAACGGCTTCCACCAATCAAAAAAGTTACAGCTCCAACATCAAAAATACAAGTTACTGCCCACCTTCATGTATTTGATGCACTACAAGGTTACTGGGAAAGAAACAAGAAAGATTACATCCATCGTGCAAAGTCAGATTACCGTGCTCTGTATTTTGGCACTTTATTTATTCTTGAGGAAGAGGAATTATTAAGAGGCGTGGACAATTCTTCCGATATTTCTAAACTTGAAACATTCGTGAGGGAAAGAGAATATCGTCATAAGATTAATCAAGACCAGATTTCAATTCGCCATGAGGTAAGGACTTCTCTTATTGAAAAGGCAGAAGGGTTAATCTCCGAGGAAGAATTTGATCGAACAATGAAGGATATGCTCGAAATTTACCACGAGCCAGAAGATAAGCAAAGAATAGCGAAATTCATAGATGCGGTTATTTCTGAAGAGCAAACAAAAATTGGCAACCTTATCAGACAACAAAAGCATCGTGAGTATGAGAAGTTTTCTAAAGGATTACATGAGGTTAATGAAAAATGATATTAGATATTAGATATTGCATATCAGATATTAGATATTAGATATTGGTCACATTAGGAGATATTAGAAATGCAGATACGCGTCACGCGTGACAAGTTCTATACTTTAGTATTGTTAAGTATCGTAGATATTAGCCACCCCGCCAATTCAACCTCAACTGAAAGGGGTAGCAGGTAGCGGGTAGCATGGGGCAGGTAGCATGGAACAGGTAGCAGATAGCATGATAGGCGAGATTGCATGAAACCGTATTACGAATCCAGTCTCAAAATACCGCTACGGCTTACAGAGAGTATCCAAATTCAAGAGATAATCGTAAACAGGTACAAAGTGACCTTGGACAACCAGAACGGCTTAGAATTGATTAGACGATAAACAGGAAAGGTAAATCATGCACACCAAGAAATATCCACCACTCACTGAATATTTAATCTATCGAGCAATCGTTGATGATGAAAATCGGAAGAAACTATCGACACGATTAAAAGGCAGGAAGTCACCGGTTGATGATCCCAATGGTGATTTAGATCCATTAATGCCAGCGTGTAGAGAAGAAGGGGAATAAATGAATACAATTTATACAGCAGACCAGGCCAAGTCAAAATTGAGTAATTTCAGGGATAAACCGTGGAGACCTAACCAACTTGAAATAATTACCGCCGTTATGGAATCAACCAAGAAAATCAAGGTTATCGACGCTTCTACGGGATTTGGGAAAAGTCTCGTTGGGATGGTTTGTGGATTGATGGCGGGAACTGCCAATTATACGTGCACGACCAAACAATTACAGGCGCAACTTGTAGCCGACTTTCCGGAAGGCAAGGTGTTGACCGGACGCAATAATTACGGATGCTTACTCGATGATACTAAAACCTGCGAGCAATGTGTATCTACAAAATCAAGCCCATGCGAATTAGCGGGAAAATGTTTATACAAAGTCGCAAAGCAAAACGTGCTTGATTCTCCCTTGCGGATCATTAACGGAGCCTATCTACTCTCTGAATTAAAATTTGCCGGTAGGTTTTCTGGAGTGCCCTTAACTATTGTTGATGAGGCAAATGCTTTAGAGGATTCATTGCTATCTTCCATTGAACTTTCTTTTACGGAACGTGCTTTATACCGATTGGGGTTAGATGCTGGCCCTTCGCGCAAAACTGTTACCTCGCAAGATGGTCTATCCTCATGGCGCGAATTTGGCACGGAAGCCCTCTATCGTTCCAAAGAGGTATGGACAAAATTAGAATCGGAAATTGAATCATGGGATAGCATAGAAGACGATCAGCAATTTTCCAAGATGAAGGAACGAGATTTTTATAAACACCTATGGGAACGGTGCCAGACATTCTTGGCCGAGGTTGACAAAGATTGGATCATGGAATTTACTGATAGGGCAGGATCAAGGCAGGCTGTAACAACCTTCAAGCCTTTGTGGATGACAACATCGCTTGCAGAAAAAGCGTTATGGTCCCATTCCGATAGTCTGATATTAATGTCGGGAACCATGTTGCCAAAAACTTTATTACCAAGGACATTAGGAATTGATTCTGATGATATAGATTATTTTCAAGTCCCATCTGATTTCCCTGTTGAGAACCGGCCTATTTATTTCCGTGATGTTGCCAATATGACATCGAAAACAACCGATACTGAATTACCGCTGTTGATTGAGGATATAAAAAAAGTCATGGAGATCCACAAAACCGAAAAAGGCATCATCCATGCGACCTCATACCAGCTATCAAAGAGAATTGCTGAGGCATTGAATTCTCCACGAATAATTACTCACACCTCACAAGATAGGGAAGAGGTTGTCACTAAATGGTTAGCATCCGACAAGCCATTGGTCATAATATCCCCTGCAATGGTCAGGGGGGTATCATGTGAGGACGATAAAGCCAGATGGTGCTACATTGCCAAGGCACCGTTTTTAAGCCTCGGAAGTGCCGCTGTGTCCAAGAGATTATATTCCGGTGCGATAGGCCAGAAATGGTATACGATTTCCATGCTTTTAGACGTAATCCAGGCAACTGGAAGGATCGTAAGATCAAAAACTGACCACGGGAAATCATATATAGGTGACAAACAAGTGTTCAAAGCATTGACAGAAAATGTATCCAATCTTCCAAAATGGTGGGTAGAAGCAATAGACTAAAATAAACCTTGACTTGTTACTTGAAACACGTTATTACTAATCATAAGAAAGGCTATTAAATGAAAGTAGAAATAAAAAAACAACTGAGGTGCAAACGCTGTGGATACGAATGGAACCCGCGCAAAGAAGAAGTCAGAGTCTGCCCTAAATGTCATAGTAGTTGGTGGGATAAGCAAAGAAAAAAGATGTCCACGGTGCAAAGAAACAAAGGACATTGATGAATTCCATAAAAATAGAAAACTAAAAGATGGTCATGCGGTTTATTGTAAACAATGTGTGCGAATTGAACATCAAGAAATTTACATAAATAACAAAGATGCAATACTTGAAAAGAATAAAGAATGGAGGGTTGCTAATCCAGATAAAATTGTTATGCTGCGTAAATCATGGAGAGCTGAAAATCCAGATAAATCAAGGGCATATGCAAGAAAGTCTGTAGCTAAATGGAGAGCAACACCAGAAGGTGCAGAAAAAAACAGAAGATGGTCAAATGAATGGAGAGCAAAAAATCCAGAAAGACGTAAGGCTTCTACAAAGCATTGGATAAAAAATAATCAAGAGAGGTACGATAAGGTGAGAAGAAAACATGAAGTAATGCGGCTTTATGGATTAACCGAAGAACAGTATTATGGAATGATAGAAGATCAAGAAAATAAATGTTTTATATGCGGAAAGTCTGAAAAAAGATCGCTTAGCGTTGACCATAATCATTCAAATAGAAAAGTTAGAAAGTTGCTTTGTTCAGGATGTAATCATGCCATTGGTATAATTGAGAAGGGTTATGACAATCTAATCTCCCTACTTAAATACCTTGCTGAACACGATGATGAAATGTCGATAAATATATTGAACAAGTTAGGGGATTAACATGCCGAAGTGGTGGGTTCAGGCGATTGATTGAGGTAATTATAATAACGCTTGACAATACATTAAATAAGGTATACGCTCCCCCCACAGACCATAATTGAAATTGAACTTGAAATTGAAAAGGAGAATGACATGGCAGCAGAACCCGCAAAAGTATCCGAAGCACCCGTTATCCCCGGCAACTTATCATACATCATCACCAAGAAGTCACGATTCGACACCGCCTTCCTCGACCTCCAATGGCTACTTCGCGCCCGCTCTAAGGATATCACCCGTCCCAACATAACCAGCATCCTGGTCGAACCTACCAAGATTATCGCCACAGACGGCCACAGGCTGCATATTATCACTAATCCATATCCAAGTATACCTTTCGGCGAATATGATGTTTACGCTATCAACCAGTCCAAAATAATCATAATCGCTAAGGGCGGTGCGGCTAAGGATAGTTTCTTCCCCGATTGGAATAGGCCAGCAATCACAATGGAAGGCAAGACTCCAGAGCATGAAATCGCTATTGACCATCCCAAATACCTTTACATTGAGATATTGAAACGCCGGATAGTTGATCTCCACCTGCTTGAATCTGCTAAGTCCGATGAGCCGATGACCGTGCGAATATATGGTGATGATCAACCAGTTATCATTACAACATCGGCTCGCACCGCTATCGTCATGCCGCTGTTGGATAGAAAGGTTAGCTGATGAACAAGCGGAAGTAGCGCGTGAACGGCACGACCCCGGAACGGAGGGAGGTCGGGCCAAGGCACGCAGCGTAAATGGTAGCGACTAAATAGGAGCTAATAAGATGGAGAGATTATTTGAATATGGGAATACAATTATTCTCAAGCATGACAACATGACCTTTGTTATATTTAAGTCTATTATTAACAAAGACAATGTGGATATTATCGGATGCTACAAGGACAAATCCGATATCGTCAAGCGCGTTCGGCGCGGATCTGAATATGGGAAGTTGATTATAGAAACATTGGAGAAGGAGGATATCTGATTCATCATGACGGAAAAACAATCATTAATCATATCACTTTTGGAACAGAATATAACCCCCCTAAAAATTGCAGAGATGTATCCAGTCACCCACAAGTATGTTTGTACTATTCGTCGCTGGTTGGCTTCCAACAAAACACAGGCGATCAGTATGGCAGATAAGGCAAAAGCGGAATATCCACCTCGTCAATGTCGGTATCGGTATTGTGATACTATGTTTATTCCACCTAAAAATAACCATAAGGCATACTGTTGTCCAGAACATCAACGTGAAGAAGTCAAGTTACGGGCAGATGATAATAGGCGGGCAGCAGGTATAGTGAAACGACCTCCATCAACTCCCACCAATCCTTTTGAAAACGTTAGACGCGATACTTTCCCAGGGTTTGTGAAATATATGAAAAATAATCAGCATTATTTTCAAACCACATTTTTTCTGGCTCATAATTACGACAATATAATCAGGGTTGCTCGTTCACTGGGATTAGAAAATGAGAACAGTAAAAAGGGCAAATGGGGGAGAGAAAATAAAAAGAATCATAATATGACAGCATTGGATAAGAAAGGAGGGTAGTGTCTCAGTTTGAATTATTTTCCTCTTGATTATGCTTGAGCGGTTATGCTATGGTCAGGCCATGAAAAAATCAAAGGCACCTATAGAATTAAATAAGCTGGCCGCCTTCATTGTGGATGAAACCACAAATGAAGAACCAGAGCAAGAAAAAAAGCCCACTAAGAACCCTGCCGCCGTTGCTCTCGGAAAACTCGGAGGCAAGAAGGGTGGAAGAAGAAGAGCGGAAACATTAATAGCTGAACGGCGAAAAGAAATTGCATTATTAGCGGCAAAATCACGATGGGAAAAACATCAGGAGAAAGGTGATGAATAAACAGATTAAGACAAAGCAGCCACCCCTCTTTGTGAAACATGCTGATAAAGTTGCTGACCTATTAAATGCCGATGTATTGTTAATAAATGCGCCAATAGAAAGAGGACTTGATGAGAAAATAATTAATGATGTTTTGAAGAGAAACCGTAGGAGTAATATCTTTTTTATCTTAATTACACCTGGGGGAGATGCAGACACATCTTACCGCATTGCACGTTGTTTACAAGATTCATATGAACGTGTTGTAGCTTTTATATCTGGTTATTGCAAAAGTGCCGGAACTCTATGTATATTGGGTGCCAATGAAATTGTTATGAGTGATATAGGGGAACTTGGGCCCTTAGACGTACAACTATATAAAAAGGATGAGCTTTTTGAACTTAGTTCTGGCTTAGTTGCAACCGAAGCTCTTTTGGCCTTGCAACATAAAGCATTCGAAATGTTTGAAGAATACTTTATGTTAATTAAATTTAAAAGTGATGGTCAAATTACTTTCAAAACAGCCACGGAAATAGCGGTAAAGCTTTGTGTAGGACTGATGGAACCACTCTATAAGCAAATAGACCCGATACAAGTTGGAGAGACAGCACGATCTATGAAAATTGCTAAAGATTACGGAAAAAGACTTATGATTAAAAGTAAAAATTTTAACATGAAAACACTCGATACCCTTATTGAAACTTACCCTACACATGGATTTGTTATTGACAAATCAGAAGTAGAAAATTTATTTAAGAATGTACGTGGCCCCTCTGAAGAAGAGGGCATTCTTATAGAAGAATTGGGGGCGCTTGGAACATCTCCAGAACAAAAACAATATGTTAATTTTTTATCAACCGAAATAAAAGGTGAAGAAAATGAAAAAGGAACAGATAGCAGTAAGCAATTCGTCATTGGTGAAACCAACAAAAGATCAGGTTCAAGCAGAACTACAAAAAATTCTGGATGAGCAATATGAGCGCAAACGTCCTATAAGAATAACGCCACTTAAAACATTTATTTCAAGCTTAACAAAAAAAAATAATAATTAAATTTTAGTATAATAATTATTTTCAATTAATAAAAACCCCCATTAAAGAGGGACTATCTCAGGGTATGCTGCGAGGACTAAAGAAGGCTACTGAAACTTACGAAAAGCAGGTTACAAAACCATGATAACACCTACGACAAAATCACCACAGCCCGATTCATATCAAGCCCACCGTGCATCATGCAAGGAATGCCAGAAATTATCACCATGCAAAGTGGGTCATGATTTATTATTGGAATCAGTAGATTGGAAGGAAAATAAAAAAGATGCTTGACAATGTCTTAAATGTGATGTAAATACTTCCAAAAGGGCATGCTGGTTGGTATGCTACTAATTAGTATGCCCTTGGTATGTCACTATTAACTTTTGGAGGTATGCAATAATCATGTTAACCAAACGAGGTCGTCCGGAGTTCACCGACCGTAGCACAATAAAATCCAAGTCGATGACCATAGTACTCACCGAAGATACACTTGCCAAACTCGACCAGTTAGCCACTATCCAGAAACGCAAGAAGGCTACTCTGGCCCGGATAATGATCGAGCAGCAAGTGGAGAATAGTAGGGTGAATTAAGGTGGAAATTATAAACACCCCAGTCTTAACCACCGCCTACAATGTGGTATGTGGTAAATGCAGGGGGCAAATTCATTCACAATTTACTAAAAACTCATCTACATCACAATGGGTATGCGAAAACTGTGGGATTGTTCATACTGTGATCCACCTGTCCGTAATGGCTGGTATGGAATAGGCTAAAAGTATATATTCTTCCAGATTGTTACTATTGGTATGTCAAAACTTCTGATACCCTTTCCTTATCCGATCCCGTGCCTCTTCTATTGTCTCATTTTCCATACGCAAGAAGGTTGACTTGGTTTCCAGATCATTGAACATGTCGAGCGGGTGTTTTCCTGCCCTTTCCTGTTCGCCTATGTACTCAACTCCCAAACTTGAGAAGTCACAGCCCTGGTATGTTTTATTTATTGTTTTATTCATTCCACTACTACCTCCTTAGTCAAACATTTTTTGACCCACGCTCACACTCACACTCACACATTAACTGCCTAAAATTATGCCAGCATATTATATTAAATCTTCCAGCCTTTTACTTTACTATCATTAATCCACATATCATAATCCCCAGTATTATCCCTATAGCACCACATCCCAATCCGATCATTAATGGCTGGTATGTGGGATAAGTATAATGTTGTTGTTGTAGTTGATATTGGATATGGTGGGTATGGTGACTATGGTGCAATATTCCTTGCTGATACTGCTTACGGCGTTTAACGTGTTCATCATACAGTTGAGTCCATCCATTTTTAATCATGGTTTTATAGCCTCCTTATTGCATTGCAGTAGTATGTGGTAATAATTATACGACTGGTATGTTATGCTACTGTTATGCTACAATTTTTCATTCTCAATTACTCAATTCTTATGTGCATACTCCATCTGTTCCAATCCACAGTCCTGGCAAATCACTTCTTCTTTATGTCGATCACCGCCACACAGAGGGCAAGTATGCTGGTTATCCTTCATTTTCACCAGCCCTTTTTTGCTATCACGCCCTTTCCTATCACGGTCGGCGTTAAATCTGTGGTCTCTCATAATACAATGTCACCTCCTGAATTATAGTTATTTTTCATTTTCTTATAATGCAATTCCCTTACAAACTTATGATCCGAGTGGTTTTATAGTTGGTATAATAAGTCATTGGCTCATCCTTCTTGATGCTTCAAACAGTTTCGAGCATATCTTGGCCACTCCAACCGGAAATCGGTTTTCTTCTGCTCGTGTAAAACAAGGGATTTTCTGATAATAACCATTGACCTTCCGGTATGCAACCCATCCCCGCCGTTCCTCAATATCCGGTACATGGCATTGATACTCTTTGCCTCGGTATGTAAAGTCGTGGATTTTCATAGTTTACCCCTCCCTTCTACTGGTTACGAACCCGCGCACAAACTCCGCCGGTTCTCCGATTGCTGCCGCTATAGCTGAAATTTCAAATTCACCATATCCATTCTTAATATCCAGAATTGGTGTCGGCTTTAGGTATGCCAAAAAATTCTCCAACAACTCAGTCTGGCTAAACAGTTTTTCATCGCCGATTTTAATCATGGTATGTCACCCCTTTCTTATTCTCCGATCAATTTTGCTGGTGGGTTCGCCATAAGTTTGGCTAATTTCTCGTCCGCTTTTTCAAAGTCTACAAATTTCCAACTTCCGGCGTCCCACCTATCACGCCGATCAACTATTAGGATATGGTATGCAGTCCCTTCAATAGGTTCGCCCTCGTAAAAATGGCCACCCCATAAAGCCCGGACATAAAACTGTATTACCCCGAAACCTTGACGGTACAGACTGACTTGATCTTTGGTCATGGCAGAAGCTTTCCCAGTCTCGTGATACCCTCCGCAACTACAAGTGATTGTAAGATTGTGAGATTCTTGGTTACTTGCCCAGCCCATTCCAATCGACCCGGTATGCGCAGCATAGGAATATTTTGTTGCAAGTTTATAGGCTTCCGCTATGATTTCATTTAAACTTTTCCCCGTGCCGACAGATTCCTTTTTCATGGTATGCGATCCCCTTTCTATTTCAAGTGTTGGTATGTTAATTTATTATTTCACCCCGTAAAGTTCTCTGATAGCCTCAATCAACTTCAAATCCTGCCCGGTTTTCTGCTTATACGCTTCCCTGTAAGCCACCACCGTGTCAAGATCAACCATGCTCCAGTCAATCCCCGCTTTGTCAATTTCCACCGTTAACCGGCCCATGTGCGACATTTTAGCCCCCTTTCAATTAACAAATAATATTTGTAAGTTCGTTTTTATGTCAACTCTACAATCTCCCCACAGGGGACCGCTTCCGGGATTAACTGCAATACTTCTTTAATCCGCCGCCCTTTAAATTCAGGATGTGACCTCCTGAACGCTTTAATCTGCATTTTGCCCGTGTTATTATCGGGAAACTCTACCATGTGTGTATTGTTCTGCATGTGTAACCGATTCATAGTTCTCCACCCTTTCCTGCGTGATAGGTAATCGCAGCCCACCTGTAAATTATCCCCTTGGTATGCTAACCCGTGGCCGGTATGCTGCCCGGCTTTATTCTTCCTCTTCCAAGTCTTCAAGCTCCCCTTCGAGGTCGGCCAGTTCATCTTGCAATGTTTCCAGCTCCCCCACTAACTCTTGAAACTTTGGATCTTCTTCTTGATCTATCCCATCCACATAATCATTGAGGCCACACCCGTAAGCAATCGGGTCCATCTCTTGAAGTATGCGAGAAGGGTCAAAGGTTATCCCGGCCACTGTAACCGGTCCATCTGAGTCGATAGCCTCTTTATAACTTTCCTCATAGTCGTCATTATCCAGCTCGAAATTATCAAGTTCCTTTTCCTTTGCTGCAATTTCCGCCTTCTTCAATTCAATAGCCTTTTCCAGTTCTGTCTTATTCATAATGCACCCCTTTCATGGTATACGTCAAAATGTTTATAGTTATGGTATGTTGACTTATTCCCGCCCGTCAAACTCCGGCGATAAGATCCCAAATCCGCCCCAGTCAGTATGAATTTCCAGTTTATTTGCCCGGACATATTCATCGTCAATCTTCAGGGTGTAGCCTCTCGGATCTCCGTTGAAAAATACCGGGATGCTCTGAGCGGTAAAGTTTAAGACCTTATCCAGTGCCTTAAGCATCTTTTCTTTCTCGACTTCAAAAGCATCAAGCTCCATTCCACCGTTGCAATAGTCAAGGGCAATCCTGGCCGCCTTAACTTCGATCATGTGAATCTGTTTTGATAGTTTGATCGGGTCTGCTGATTCCAAGTTAAATATCGTTTTCAAATCATTACCGTGTTTTTCGATTCTCATATACATTCTCTGCTTTGCGTTCATGGTAAAATCTCCTCTGGCTCGTAGCCGGTTGATGGTATGTTGATATATTCCTGCCTCTGGTATGCTCACTATTTACCCTCTTCCCGTTTCACCCGTGGCTGTAACCCGTGTTCCCAGCTCAACTGCTTACACCGTGGACACTGCTTCGGCTTTTCCCCCTCAAACCGTGGTCTCGGCAACCATTCATAATTACACCGCTTACATTTTAACATTTCCATCGCTTACACCTCCTCTTCATTAAATTTCTTAGCTAAATTTTCCGCCCATGTCTTGTAATTTTTCATCGTTTCCCGGTCATTTTTATTCAGTCCGCTTGAGTAGTGAGAAGCCAGCCAATTCGACTTTAAACAAGGTGATTTCCCCCGATTAGTATCAAATATAGCCCTTCTTTGTCCGGTAACACTATCAACTGCAACTACCTGCCAGCCGACACGCTCCATAAATCCACCCTTCCCAACTTTCCGCCCCGTGTAATTTTCTGCGTGGTATGTGATTTTATTCGTGTTTTTCATTTTGTAACCTCCTGTTAAGTTTGATGGTATGCCTTAATCTTGAATCAAGAACCCGTTTTCTTTTGCTACTTTCTGCAAATCATCCCACAGCGGCGATGGTTTCCAGCCGTGAATCTTGATAAACAATTTACTTGCCCTTGCTAAATCAGTGAAGTCAATGGTTTTAGCCGTCAATTTATAAGCTGGTAATTCTAAACTGGCTAACTTTTCCGCGATAATCTTTTTTGCTGCATTGTTTGTCATGATAAAAGCCCCTTTCGTTAGTTGGTATGTCCTGTTGATGATATGCCTATTTACGATTATAATATAATCATACATTAATTATCTTGTCAAGCTATTTCTTTAAAAAACTTTAGTGCCTGGTATGCCCTATTTAATCAGTTAAATACTTTAGCAATTTTTCAATCCGTTCTAAATTCGCATCCTCAGAAATAGAGGTTAAAAACCCCTGCCCTTTGCGAATTAATGCAAGCCGTTTTTCTTCTCTGATAATTTCTAACATTTCCTTCCTATGGAATGCGGACTTTTCGATATTGACTAAGTTTTTCATGATCTATACCCCTTTCAATTTGTGCCCTTGCGAGCGTTTTAGTTGTTAGTGCTACGCACAAAAAAAGGCGCTAACTCTCAAAATTAATTGAGAATTTAGCGCCCGATTTACTGCCCGCCTATGATAGCACGGGTTACGAGATTATTTTAGGTCATTCGATGCCAGATAAATGGCATCATTTAGGGACGTGACGTCCCAGCGAGTGCAGCGCTGTGTCCGCCTAATAAACGCTGGGATCAAATCCGGCCTGCCTGCCCTTTTCAGGGCCTTAATCCCCGCCGGTATATGTGGCGGAAAAATGGTTGTCATTGTATCAGGCGTGGCACGTTCTGCCCATGCGCCTGCCGATAATACCGACGACCTCAATGCTCTTTTCAATTCCTTCTTCATCGTAAATCTCCTTTGCCTACCTGGATTTCTCTCAGGATTTATGGCTGTGGTTTCGATTGACTCTTTAAATATTGTCAATCTTTATGATAATATAATCCTATAATAATTCAATGTCAAGCTTTTTTTTGCATTATTTTAATTTATTTTCGATTTATTTTTAGGGCAGGATATCGGGTAAGATTATGGTCGTCGTCAATTGCGGCAAGGTCAAGTCAATCCATATATATCTATAATAACTATAACATACTAATATCATTACATTTATTTACCCACGCTTAAATTGCTTCCTATTCGATCATGCCACTTTACCCCTTTTCCCTTGTTTATAACCTGTTTATAACCTGTTTATAACTCATATCCTACACTCTACAACCCTTGCTATCACTACGTTTCAAGGCCCTTCAATTGTAAGCCACGATAAGGCGCATAAAAATATAGCCGCTTATGTTCCTACCTATATTATGATAGTAAAAGATATGAGTAAGACAATGTCAAGGCAGGGCTAAGTTTCAATCCAATTACCAGCTACCACTTTCAAGACAATCCCCAAGGTCCAAGTCCCGATCACAGCCAGGTAGTCACCGTCAAGGATTTGCCACCTACCACCACCAACCGCTGCCGACCAGGTCAATTATTTGACGCTACGCTACTGTTCATTTTTCGCACACTCAATTAGCACGTTCGTTCTACGTCAATTATTTGACGGTTTGCTCATATGTTTATAACTATGCGATATTGTTAGGCATAGGGGGCCGTGCGATTCTTGCACACCTTTTGCCCTGTAAC
>Ga0265297_10003166_pt1 | contig 30607 bp, 29 predicted proteins | sample Munlanlwell13791_FD_192502 | JGI IMG/M metagenome (GOLD analysis project Ga0265297, IMG submission 192502) | Leachate microbial communities from a municipal landfill in Southern Ontario, Canada - Leachate well 137-91 | ecosystem: Engineered > Solid waste > Landfill > Unclassified | place...
ATGGACATAGAGTTAATAACGCCGATAGCGATGGAAACGCAGCTTAGATTTGCGATAAGAGAAGGCGGGCACACAGTTGGAGCTGGAGTTGTAACAGAGATAGTTGAGTAAAAATAAGTAGCAAATAAATAAAAGTGGCCGCCTTATAAGGTGGTAAGTTGTTTTCTGGGAGAAATATAAAATGGCAGACAGAGTAATAATTACAATTGCTTGCACTGAATGCAAGAATAGAAATTACAATTTTGACCGCGGTAAAAAGAGCGAAAAAAAACTTGAGTTAAAAAAATTCTGCAAAAATTGTGGAAAAAGTACTCTGCATAAAGAAACAAAGTAAGTTAAAAAAGTTTTAAATGTTCTTTTAGTTGTAAAAATTAAACAAGTGGTGGGAGCGTCGGTTAATTGGCAAACCACCGGTCTCCAAAACCGGGACTGGGAGTTCAAGTCTCTCCGCTCCCGCTGTTAATTTCGCGGAATTGGAAAAAAATATGAACATTTTTTCACAGGGCTGGCAATTTTTAAAAGAAGCTTATTATGAGCTTAAGAAAGTTACATGGCTTTCAAGAAAAGAAGTAATCGGTTCAACAATTGCAATAATTATACTTGTTGCGCTAATTGCGGTTTTTGTTGGAACAGCAGATTTTTTCTTGTCAAAGTTCTTGAGTTTTGTATTATAAGTTTTATTTCAACTATGTTATTGCGAGGTTTATAAAATGTCAAATATGTGGTATGTGGTTCACACCTATTCAGGTCATGAAGACAGAGTAAAGTCCAGCTTAGAGAAATCTGTTGCAAATCTTGGAATGCAGGAACGCATTGCAAGAATTAGTGTGCCAACCGAGGAAGTTGTTGAAGTAAGACGCAACAAAAAATGCATAAAAAAGCGCAAGTTTTTCCCTGGCTATGTTTTTGTTGAAATGACAATAGACAATGAAACCTATTGGTTGGTGCGTAACACAGCTGGTGTAACCGGGTTTTTGGGCGGCGTAAAGCCGGTTTCAATGCCAGAGGAAGAAGTTACCGGCTTATTACAAACTATAAATGCTCCAGTTGGTGCAAGGCCAAGGCCGTCTATAACATTTGAAAAAGAAGAAAATGTAAGAATAGTTGAAGGGCCTTTCAAACACTTCATTGGTATTGTTGAAGAAATTAATGATCAGCGCGGTAAATTAAAAGTAATGGTTACAATATTCGGCAGACCAACGCCGGTAGAATTAGATTTTCTACAGGTTGAAAAACTCTAAAGGAGCTGTATAAATGGCACCCAAAAAAGTAAAAGCACAAATTAAATTGCAAATTCCAGCAGGTGCGGCAAACCCTGCGCCACCAGTTGGCCCGGCACTTGGCCAGCAAGGTGTAAATATTATGGATTTTTGTAAACAGTTCAATGCCGCAACTTCAAAAATGGAACCAGGTATGACAATACCGGTTATAATTACCGTGTTTGAAGACAGATCATTTACATTTATCACAAAAATGCCACCAGTTTCAGCACTTGTTAAAAAGGCCGCAGGCCTTGCAAAAGCATCCGGTGAGCCAAACAAAACAAAGGTTGGCAAAATTACAAAAAAACAAGTTGAAGAAATAGCGAAACAAAAAATGCCCGATCTAAATGCCAATGATCTGAAAGGGGCAATGCTTATGGTTGAAGGTACCGCAAGAAGCATGGGCATTGAAATAAAAGATTAGTTAATTAGTCAGTTCCAAAATAGATGTTGTGGGAGTAGTTTTGGCCAAAATTGTTTTGGCTAAAATTACGCATACCACACTAAGGGAGAAAAAATGAGTAAGCGTCTTAACGAAACAGGCAAGTTGGTAGACAAAAACAAGTTGTACACAATGGCAGAAGCGGTTGATTTGGTAAAGAAAACTGCAAGGGCAAAGTTTGACGAAACTGTTGAAATGCATATTCGCCTTGGCATAGACCCGAAGCAAAGTGACCAGATAGTGCGTGGAATTGTTGCTCTTCCGCACGGCATAGGTAAAACAAGAAGAATTGCTGTAATTGCAAAAGGTGACAAACTAAAAGATGCTCAGGCCGCAGGTGCTGACGAGGCAGGGTATGAGGATTTAATAGAAAAAATAGCAAAGGGTTGGTTTGAGTTTGATGTACTTGTTGCTACACCAGATACAATGAAAGACTTAACGAAGCTTGGTAAAGTTCTTGGTCCAAAAGGTCTTATGCCAAATCCAAAGTCCGGTACTGTAACATTTGAAATCAGTAAAGCGGTTAAAGAGTTAAAACTTGGTAGAATTGAATATAAAAATGATGCTTACGGCATACTCCATTGCGCAGTTGGTAAAGCTTCATTTGATGCCGAAAAACTTGTGCAAAACGCAAAAACATTGCTTGATGCAGTAATTAGGTCAAAGCCATCAACATCAAAAGGCCAGTATATAAAGAGCATTTTCATAGCAAGCACCATGGGGCCTGGCATAAAAGTAATCACAACGGTTGAAAAGTAATTTAATTAAATAAAAAGTGTTTAAAAAACTCTTCATTGTAATTACAAAGACCCGAGAGGCATTTGCTTCTCGGGTCTTTTCTATTTTTAAATATTTGCGCACAATGCCGTTAATTGCGGTATTTTTAATTTATGTTTTGTTCCTACTTATCTTTTATGCGCATAGTGGTTTTCTAAACACTCGCAGTGAAAATATTGAAAACTTTGCTCCATTGCAAAACTCTAAAATTGTTGGAATACTTGAGCGTTTAGTTCGCCAAAACGATACAAAAACACAATTTATATTAAAAGTTAAAACTGTAAATGATAAAGCTTCTTTAGGGGATATTTTAGTAACTTACTATGGTAGTTTTAAAGCATCATTAGGTAATAAACTGTTATTAAAGGGCAATTTGGTTTTGCCTATGGAAAGTTTTAACGATGGCCAGTTTAATTACGCGCGTTATCTTGCAACGCAAAATGTTTATGCCATCTTTTACGCAAATGAAATAAACACCTTGGAAGAAAGTAAGCAGTATTATTTTTTACGTTTGGCTCAAAGCGCTCATGATTTTGTTGTAAAAACAGTTAACAAACACATACCAAATTACTATGCAGGCGTGCTATCTCCAATGCTTATTGGCGATGAGTCGTTGCTTGATACGATAACCAAAGAAAATTTTACAAAAGCCGGTGTAATGCACATATTAGTTGTCAGCGGGATGAATGTTGCCTATGTGGCAGTTATTGTTTGGTTTTTATTTAGGTTGTTCGGTTTTAGTTACAGGGTTGCATCTTTAGGTTCAATCCCATTTATTTTGCTTTATGTATTTGCAACAGGCGCTACCCCGCCAGTGTTACGTGCCGGTGTTATGGCAATTTTTGTCGCGTTTTCACTTTCATTATCAAGGCCGGTGCTAATTTATCACTCACTATCACTTGCCGCATTTGTAATATTAATTTTTGATCCACGGTCGCTTTTTAGCGCAAGTTTTCAGTTGTCTTTTGGGGCAACAGTAGGTATAGTTTATTTTTACAAGGAAATAACTAAACTATTTACTAAAACACCAAAAATTATAAGGTGGGTATGTAGTGTTGCCGCGGCATCTTTTGCGGCACAGCTTGCGGTATTGCCTATTTTGGCTTACTACTTTGGCAGAGTGTCTTTAATTGGTTTATTAAGCAACATATTTATTGTTCCTCTCTCTGGGTTTATCACCACTTTTGGGTTTTTAATGTGTGGTTTTGAATTAGTTTCTGCAACTTTTGCGACACTTATCGCAAAGGGTCTTTCTTTAATGCTTTTTACAATGTTATGGCTTGTAAAACTTTTTGCGCAATATAAATACGCAACAGTTGTAGTTGCATACCCGTCTTTTTTTACTGTTTGTTGTTACTATTTAATAATTTTTTCAATTCCAAAACTTAAAAAAAGTTTAACGGCACGCATAATATTGTTTTTTACGATAGCAACTTTAATGGTTGTATTGGTTTTTAACAGAGTGTCAAAGGATGATAAACTATCAATAAATTTTCTCTCACTTGAACGCGGTAGGGTTGTGCACATTGCTCTGCCAAATGGGAAAAACTGGTTAATAGATTGTTCAGGAAGTTACAATAACGAGTTTGACCCTGGTAAAAGAATTGTACTGCCATATCTATTAAAAAATGCTGTTTTAAAAATAGATAAGGTTTTTATATCAAATGTGTTTATCTCAAATTATGGCGGCCTTAGAATATTATTAGAAAGCTTGCGCATTGGCGAGTTGTTTATCGCGCCACAAACAAGCTTTGAAAGCGAGTATGTAAAAGTACTTGAGCTTGCCAAAGAGAAAAATGTACCAACACGCCAAGTGTGGGCAGATGATGTCTTTAAGGAGTCAGGTGTGGTTTTAGATACACTTTGGCCTAGAACACTTTTGGAGAGTTCAAGGGATAATACGGTTGTTTTTATGCTGGAGTATCAGGATAAGAAAGTTTTATTTGCAGGCGATGCCGGTCAGCAGACGCTTTTTGAGCTTTCAAATTCTACAAGTGCGCTTAATGCCGATGTAATGCAAATAAATAATAGAAAAGAAGCAATAAACCATGAAATAATTAAAAAACTGAACCCAGAAACTCTTGTTGTTTGCGGCAGAGGTGGTTTTGATTGTTTTGATGGAGCAATGTCTAGCAATACTTATATTACTTCTAAACTTGGCAGGGTATCAGTTATCATAGATAATAAAAAGTTAACATTTAATAGTTACAAAAAGTGATTGCGAATTAACTTTTCGGTGCGCATTATTATGTGGTTTTTGCTGTCATTTTTGTTTGTTGAAAATGGCTTAAAGTGCTATAATCTGCACGCTGTTATAATTAATAAAATAACTTTAAGAGTTTAAAATGAAATCAAAAAAAGTTGCGGTTGCTAAATTGTCGGTGCTTTCAAACAGCATTTTAATTACAATCAAAATTGTGGCTGGATTTCTTACAGGGTCTGTAAGTATTATTTCTGAGGCGATACATTCGTCTATGGATTTATTGGCTTCGTTTATTGCACTTATTTCAGTTAAGGTTTCTGCTAACCCACCTGATAAAAACCACCCGTTTGGTCATGAGAAAGCTGAGAATGTTTCTGGTGTTGTAGAGGCAGTTTTAGTTATGTTTGCGGCTTCGTTGATAGTTTATTTTTCAGTAAAAAAGTTGTTAGGTACTGTGAGTATAGAGCTAGAACTGGTGGGTTTCGCAGTTATGTCTATTTCTGCAATAGCAAACTTTATTATTGCCGCTAAGTTGTATAAAGTAGCTAAAGATGAGGACTCGGTCGCTATTGAAGCTGACGCCCTACATTTAAAAACCGATGCATTATCTTCTCTGACCGTAGCACTTGGGCTTGGACTTATTTGGCTTACAGGATTAAAATGGTTAGACCCTGTGGTTGCAATAATTGTTGCACTGATTATATTTTGGGAAGGGTTTGTAATTTTACTGCATTCATTTGGACCTCTTATGGATGAACAACTTACAGATGATGAAATGGATAAATTAAGAGCTGTTCTTGCAAAACATGAAATATCCTTTGTTGATTTTCATGATTTGCGCACAAGAAAGGCAGGAAGTGTCAGGCATATAGATTTGCATATGACAGTGCCTTCTACAATGAGCGTTGCGCAAAGTCACGAAATAACTGAGTTGATAGAAAAATCAATTTCACAGGAAATTGCTAATTCAAAAGTTCTTGTGCATATAGAGCCCTGCGATAAGCTTTGCAAAGTATGTAAGTTTGTATTAAATTGTGTTTACAAAAAATGAAATCAATTAGCAAAAGAGGTTTTATTATGTCAAAGAAACTAACCCTGTTCATTCTGCTCGCAATTTTTTTTATGGGTTGTGCCACAGTGCCGCTTACGGGTAGAAAACAACTTTCACTTGTGCCTGAAAGCCAAATTGTTCAAATGAGCGCGGATAGTTATAAGGAACTTATAGAGAAATCGGAGCTTTCAAAATATCAGCCAAGTGTTGAAATGGTACAAAAGGTTGGCAAACGCATAGCCGTTGCGGCAGAAAAGTTTTTAAGTGATAATGAGCTTGGGTCAGATATAAAAAACTACAATTGGGAATTTAACTTAATAAAAGATAGTCAAACAGTAAACGCATTTTGTATGCCTGGTGGTAAAGTTGCAGTTTATACAGGGATACTGCCGCTGACAAAAGATGAAAATGGGCTTGCGGTTGTAGTGGGTCACGAGGTTGCACATGCAATAGCAAAGCATGGCAGTGAAAGAATGAGCCAGCTTTTGCTAACGCAACTTGGTGGTATTGCGCTTTCTGAAGCACTTAAAACAAAAAGTGAACAGACACAGCAGCTAATGTTAATGGCGTACGGTGTTGGTTCTCAGGTCGGAGTTTTATTGCCATATAGCAGAAACCACGAGTACGAAGCAGACCAGATAGGGCTTGTTTTTATGGCAATGGCCGGGTATAACCTGGAAGGCGCAGTTGAATTTTGGGAAAGAATGAACGCTTTAGATACTAAAAAGCCGCCAGAGTTTATGTCAACACATCCTGCCGATGAAAATAGAATTGCAAAAATTAAAAGTGAAATTCCTCAGGCATTAGAGTATTACCAAAAGAACTAACCTCGCAGTAATTGCAATAACAAAAAATCCCTTCAAAAATATTTCCAAGATTTAGTTTTATTAGCGGTGTTGTTTGTGGTGTTTAGTAAATTTGTTTTTTACAAATTTTGTGGGTTGGTTCCCGCGTGGTTGGAATCCGGCCTTAAATCCGGCTTTTATGGTGTTGTTTTTCCAAAGTTTTTTTGTGCTAAGCTTTTTTGATACCACAATCTCTTTGCCTGAGTAAATATCCAACCCTGTATAATACATTGCTGTAGATAAGCTCATTGGTGTTGGGTAAAACTCCTGCATTTGCTCTGCAGTAAGTTCATTTCTTGCAACAAAGTTTTTAATTTTGCTTTCAGTTTTGTCAGTCGCGCCCGGATGGCCTACAATTAAATAAGGAATAACAAATTGTTTTTTACCTGCCAAAGCACATTCTTTTCTATACAGCCGCAAAAAATTTTCAAAAATCTCTACCTTTGGTTTATGCATCAAATTTAAAATGCCTTCATCACAGTGTTCTGGCGCTACCGACAACTGCCCTTGCGTGTAGTTAATTGCAAGTTCGTGTACAAACTCCGGGTTAAGTAGTGCCAAGTCGTACCTTACACCAGAGTTTACATAAAGTGATTTTATACCTTCCATCATTGAAACATCTTTTAAAACACCTAAAAAACTACTTGAAGTTGTGTTAAGATTTTTGCAAATAGATGGGAATAAACAGCTTGGCCTTTTGCAATTTTTCATAGCTATTTCATTAGTGCAAAAAGTTCCATACATATTTGCTGTTGGCCCGCCAATATCGGTTATAACTTTGCATCCGGCCTTTATAAGTTCACGCACTTCTTTTTTTATTGACTCTTTAGAGCGGCTTTGAATAAACTTTCCCTGATGCATATAAAGTGTGCAAAAACTACATCCACCATAACAGCCGCGGTGCGCGCTAATTGATGCGCCAATCATCTCAAGGGCAGGAATTTTGCCTTTGTACTTTGGGTGTGCTTTGCGTTCAAATTGCAATGCGTAAACTTCGTCAATTTCTTTTGTGCTAAGTGGAAAAGCCGGTGGGTTAATTATAATGCGCCTTGTACCACAATGCTGCAACATTGGTTTTGCGTTGTAAGGGTTTTGGTTTTCTAAAACAATTTTTGTCATATTTGCAAAAGTTGCTTTATTATCTTTTACCTCTTCAAAAGAAGGTAATGTTAAAACATCTTTCACAAATGCATCATCATTTTTGTTTAATGGCACCACAGTTCCGGCAATGTTTTTAATTTCGCGTAATTGCTCGCCTGCTTTTAGCCGAACAACAAGCTCGCGCAAAGGTGCTTCACCATTGCCATAAATAAGCACATCTGCTTTTGAATCTAGTATAATCGACGGCCGCACCTTGTCCGTGTAGAAATCAAAGTGTGCTATGCGGCGCAAACTTGCTTCAATTCCGCCTATAACGACAGCTACATCTTTAAAAGCTTCTTTAATTCGGTTTGTGTAAACAATTGTAGGTAGATAGGGTTTTTTGCCGGGTTCGCCATTTTCAGTATAGGCGTCTTGCGAACGAATTTTTCGTTGTGGAGTGTAAAGCGAAACCATAGAGTCAATATTGCCGGCTGTTACGCCAAAAAAAAGCTTTGGCCTGCCAAGAGCCATAAAATCATCTTTGTTATGCCAGTTTGGCTGTGCAATTATGCCTACGCTGAGGCCTAATGATTGCAAAAACCTGCCAATTAATGCGGGCGCAAATGATGGGTGGTCAATGTAAGCATCCGCACTTATAAGCACAACATCAAGTTCGTTTATGCCCTGCCCTTTTGCCTCAGTTAGATTTGTTGGTAAAAACATAATTTCCTTTTTTGTTTTTTGCGCTTTGAGTATATTAGATATGCTATGCGTTGTCAATGTAAAAAAACTATTTTTTATATACATAAATGCAATTTGATATTTTACGGCAAAGTTGCTAAACTGCCATAGTAAAATGGCATTATTAAGGAAGTTATTCGCGGTTTTATTGTTCCCATTTGCTGTTGTTGCAATTTGGGTTTTACTTAAAGTTATTATTGAGCTTGGCATAAGCAACTCAAGCGCTTTATCACCATTTGCTGCCGGATTAATTTTGTACTTGCTATTACAAAAACTGCTTTCAAAACCCCTTAGAACTTATGTTTTTGGGCACGAACTTACGCATGCAATTGCTGGCGTTTTAAGCGGCGCAAAAGTTAAAAGTTTTAATGTTTCATCAAGTGGTGGCTGTGTAGTAATGGATAAAAGAACGCCATTTATTGCACTTGCCCCATATTTTGTGCCTATTTACACTTTAATTTTTGCCGCTATTTATTTGTTAGTTGGATTGTTTATTGACACACAAAATTACTACTGGCTTTATGCTTTCGGCTGCGGCTTTACTTTGGCTTTTCACTATGCGCTTACATACTTTGCGCTTGCAAAAGGTCAAAGCGACCTTGAACAATACGGCAAATTTTTTTCTATGACAATAATTGTTTTTGCGCTTTGCATAGCAACGCTGACGGTGTTAAAAGCAGTTTTTCCAGATCAGATTTATATTAGTGATTTTATTTCTCAAAATATTGTTGATATAAAAAATATAGGGCAAAAGGTGTATGCATTATGTTTGACATTCCAACTGATGAAATAAGAAGGAAACTCTTTCACCTGCTTACGCTTGTTTATGTTTTTGGCTATTGGTTTTTAAACAAAGATATGGTTCTTTGGGTTATGGGCGGCATAATTGTGGTGGTTTTCATTGTTGAAATGGTGCGTTTAAATATGCCAGCTTTTAATGTTTGGACATTGCGGTTTTTAGGCGGTGTGCATAGGCCATGGGAGGCATCTAATATAAGTGGCCTGCCCTGGACATTACTTGGTTCATTTTTAACAATGCTGCTATTTGAAGATAAAAGCCTTGTACTTGTCAGTCTATTTTATCTTGCCTTAGGTGATGCCTCTGCAGCGCTTTTTGGCAAGTTTTGCGGCAAATATAAAATTTTTTGGTACAACAAAACTGTTGAAGGTAGTATTGCCTGTTTTGTTATTTGCTTAGCACTTGGCATACCATTTTTAGGGCTACCTTTGGCGCTATTAGGGGCACTCATTGCAACAATAATTGAAATAATTGCATGGCCATTAAATGACAATTTTTGGATGCCGCTTGTTTCCTGCGCATTTTTAACAATTCTTAAAAACTACTTGTTTTAATTTTTTTGTGAGCAAAGTTATGAAACTATTTATAACATTTCTCGTTGTATTTTTTATATCACTAAACCTTGCTTATTGCGATAACTTTTACGCACAAGGGCCAAAAGGCAAGAAACAAATTGCCATAACTTTTGATGATGGACCTGGCCCACATACCCAAGAAGTGCTTGATATGTTAAAAGCTAATGGGGTAAAAGCCACATTTTTTATGGAAGGCCAGCTTGTAAACATAAGGCCGGCTATGGCACAAATGGTAATTGCCGACGGGCACGAAGTTGGCAGCCATCTTTACGATCACCCCAATTTTTATAAAATGAAAGGTATAGAAAATAAACCAAAATTGCTTAAACAAATTCAATTAGCAGAAAATGCTTTCTTGAAAATTGGACATAAACCAAACTTAGTTAGAATGCCATACGGTTTTGTTAATACTTGGGTAAAACAGACACTTGAAGAAAAAGGTTATATTGCGGTTAATTGGACATTTGGTTGTGACTGGAACAAAATGAAAAAAGAAGAGCTTGCGGCAGTATATGTAAAAAATGTACGAGCAGGCGCAATACTGCTTTTTCATGATGGCGGCAGTAACAGAGAACGTACAATTTATGCCGCAAAAAGGGCAATTGAAGAGGCAAAAAAGCAAGGTCTGGGAATTGTTACGGTGAGTCAGTTATTGGGGCTGAATAAAGTTAACTAAAACTCAAAAGATGATAACTGTTTTGTCTTAAGCGCAACTTTTTGTATAATACCAAAATATGGTAAAAACTGGTTGTTTATACTTAAAAATTTGTAATTGATATTTTAATTACCTATAAGATTGCCGAGGTGGCGGAACTGGCAGACGCGTCAGACTCAAAATCTGAAGTCGCTTAGGCGGCGTGAGAGTTCAATTCTCTCCCTCGGCATTTAATGTTAGAAGCAGTATTACTTAAACACACTTTCCTAAAAACTTCCAATGCAAAAATAAAATCTTAAAAATAAATAGTAGTGATTAGGTTATGGGTTTATTGTTTTTTTGACTTGATAGTCGGTAAATGAATTGGTATCATTAAACCCGGATTTCGCAATAGGATTTGGAATTTGTCAAAAGATATGGGACATTTTTTTTCGCAAAAGTCTTGCAAATGGAATAACCATTCGCTGCAATTTTTGCGTCAAAAATGCCTCCATCTCTTTCGTCTCGGTTCTCAAACCTATTACAAAATACGGGTTAACAAAATGAACACAAAAAAAGAAATCACGCAAATAACAAATTCGGTTAAAATAAACAAAAAAAATAAATGCTATGCCAGCACATTTGTTTTTTTACTTTTATGTTTTTTTTATATTGTTGTGCCATTTACAGTTTATGCAGACGACCAGCTTTCAGAAACACTTTTCCTTCAAAAAAACTATAAAGCAGCCTCTGCAGAGTTTGCAGCTTCCGCCGTTTTGGATTTTGACACGCCATCTGGTCAGGTTTCTTCCTTACGCCTTGCCGATTGTTATTTTGGACTTGGTTATTATTTAAAAGCGCAAAATCAATATACAAAGTTTCTTGCCATTTACCCTCAAAGCGTTCATGCCGACAAGGCGCTTTTTTACCTTGCGAAAGCACTTTTTAAACAAGAAAAATATGAAGATGCGTTAAGCGCGTACGACAAATTTATTGGGCAGTTCCAAAACAGTTCTTATATTGCCGATGCCTACTTTGGCGAAGCATTATGCCTTTATAACCTTGGCAGATATACAACTTCACTTGCAAAACTTGGCGAACTATTAGATGATTATGGGCAAAAAAGAACCGATCTGCAAGAAGCCGCCCAATTCTATGTTGCAGAAACCTGGTTTGAAAGAGGTAGTTATTCTGAGGCTGAAGCTGCATATAAAAAATTCTTAAATGAAAATAAAAGTTCTCTTTTGGTGCCGCTTGCTTGTTACAAGCTTGGTCGCACTTTTATTGCAAGGGGCAAAATGGAAAGTGCAAGGTCTGAGTTTGAAGACGCGCTTGCCAGGCAGTATGATCCCGAAATACAAGCGGCAATAGTTTTTTCAATGGCAGAGTCGTATTATTTTGAAAAACAATACTCACAGGCTGTTTCGCGCTATGAAAGCATTGTAAAAAAATATCCGTCATCAGACCTTGCACCAAAAGCACTTTTTTGCGCGGGTTGGTGCTTTGTTGAAACCGGCAACTTTGCAAAAGCCGCAAAATACTTTGATTTAATGGATAAAAATTTTCAGCTTAATGCATACTCTGAACAATCTACTTATTTATCTGGCATCTGCCTTTATAATTTAGGCAACTACAGAGCTGCATATTCTCAGTTAGATAAATTTGCAAATATGCATCCTGTAAGTGAGCTTACGCCATTTGCTGCTTATTGGAGCGCGTGGAGTTCGTTAAAAGATTCCAAACCGGAAAAAGCTCTTGAACAGTTTAGAACAATAATTAAAAAATACCCAAATGTCTCTGTTGCAGAAAGAGCCGAATTTATGGTTGCAGAGTGTTTCTTTGCGACAAAAGAATATGACGCGGCCAGAAAACACTATCAGCAGTTCCTTAGCGCTTATGCATCTTCTCAAATGTTTGATGATGCGCTCTTTGGCATAGGGAAGTGTTTTGCCGGGCGCGGTGACTATGGGCTTGCAAGAGAGGTATATGAAAATTTTTTAAAAGAATTACCAAAAAGCCGTCTTGCAAACAGTGTACGGCTTGAAATTGCAAACACTTATATTTTCGAAGGCAAATATAGTGATGCTATAAATGCTCTAAATGATCTTGCCAAAGTTTCTGATAACTCTTTTGCCAACGATGTCAACTTTCGCCTTGGCTTTGCTCAATATAAAAATGGCAATTACGCAAAAGCGGTGCAAACCTTTGCGAAATTTGCAGATAGCCAAAACGAAAAAGGCGATGAGGTTTTATACTACAGCGGCTTAGCGTTAATAAAAATTAAAGAGTATTCCAGTGCTCAAAAAGCATTTGATAAACTACTTACACAATGGCCAAAATCTTCTCTTGTAAGCGAGGCATTGCTTCGCAAAGGCGATATTTTTTGGGATATAAAAGAATACGAAAAAGCGGCGCAAAGTTACGGTCAGGTTGTAAAAAACTATCCTGTAAGCCAGGTTGCGCCTTATGCTTTATATGCAAAAGGCGAAGCACTTTTCGCGCAGAGTAAAAACGCAGATGCGCTTAATAGTTGGCAATATCTTGTAGAAACATATCCGCTTTCAAACTTAAGCTCCGATGTTGGTATGAAAATAGCAGAAAAGCTAAAAGCCGAAGAGAGTTATGCGGCGGCGCTAAAAGCATATAATACTGTTCGTTTAAAGTATCCAGCATCTATAGCCGGCCGTAACGCTGAAATTGGCGCAGCACAGATGCATTATAAAATAGGCAACTTTGCCACATCGCTAAGTGCGTACGATAAAATTATAAAATCACTCGATTACACAAATGATTTAAAAGCAATCGCGCAATTTGGAGTTGCCCAGTGTTATGAAAAACTTAATAAAATTAATAATGCGCTTTACGCGTATCAAGAAGTAGTAGATAAGTATAAGGAAAGTGTTTATGCACCCAAAGCACAGCTTTCTATTGCTAAAATTTGGGAGTCATTAGGCGAAGACACTCTAGCTAAAAATGCCTACGATGTGTTAATTAACAAGTTTCCAAAAAGTGCAATTGCAAGCAGTCAATTTTTAACAAAAGCTATAAAATTGCAAGAGCAAAGCCGGTGGAAAGAAAGTATTGATTTGTTACGCCACGCCATTGAATGTGAAGATAAATCAATTGCAGCTCAAGCGCAAAAATTGCTTGGTGATGCGTTTTTTAATACTAATGCTTACAAAGAAGCCACAGTAGAATACTTAAAAACTGTATATCTCTTTCGTGATTATGTCCAATATTCTTCAGAGGCGCAGTTTATGGCAGGTGTTGCTTGTCAGGCATTAAAACAAAAAAAAGAAGCTATAAACGCGTATAAAAGAACTGTTGAGTTTTTTCCACAAAGCACATGGGCACAGCAGGCAAAACAAAAGCTTGAAAGTATGGGAAAATGAAAACTTCAAAAATACTATTGCTTATAACTAATATGTTTATATTTTCAGTTTGCGTTTATGCGCAAACACAAGATGGCACTATATTTACATTGCCAGAAACACCTCCAACAATTCAAAAACTTGAAAAAACACCACTTGATAATCCGATTTTAAAAAGGCAGGCTTTTGTTTCAGATGAAGAACTTGTACTTTCACCCTTTTGGGTAAGCAATGATTTTAGCGATGAAAACCCATCAAATATGCTTAGCGCTGGCATTCATGCCGGAAATTTTGGCACAACAGGCGGCTTTATAAATTACAGTTCAACAAATATGATAGATGCCTTAATTAAATATGAAAAGTCCGATGGAGACACGCAAATATTCGCATCGGAAAATGGTTATATCGGCGTTGGTTTTAAAAATTTTGTAGGGCCGAATGTTTTTCTTTCTCTAAATACTCAGGCAAGCAAAAACACATTTAATAACCAGTCAAAGGATATGATTGGCGCAGATGTTAAAGCACACTTCTATTGCTTAAAAGGCTTATCGGTTGAAACAGATTTAGAAGGCAGGGAGTTTTCGCTTGCATCAATGCAAAAAAACAGCTTATTAAGTGCTGGTTTCCTTGCAAAGTTTTTGCCGTTAAACGATACTTTAACCACTGCTAAGTTTTATGCATCGCAAAATACCGGATTCTCAAACGCAAAAAATTATTACACAGCTGAGTTTTGGGCTCAAAGCGTGTTATTAAACAAGTTTTCCGCAGGTGCTGGTTTTAATTTAAGGAATGCCAATTTTGCACTTAATGGGAAACTCATCTATAAAATCTCAGATTATTTTAGTGCTTCCGCAGGGTTTGATAGTGGTTTACAAGAGTTGTTATGGCAAGAAATTTATGGCAAAGAGAGGTTTTATTCTTCAAATTCATACCTTTTAAACCCTGAAAATAAATATGAGTTAACACAGACAATCTCTTGCAACATTTTAGAGCGATATCTATTTTCTTCAACCTTTTTTCAACGCGGCCAAAAAAACTCTTTAGTGTTTTTATATGATGCTTCAAATAATACAATATACCCTGGCAATATAGACGATACCTACGCTTCGGGACTAAGAGTAGCTGCGCAGTACAACGGTGTTTTTTCTTTAAAGTTTGAAGCCGAAAAGCTTTTAAACCGCAGCAGCGAATTGCTATGCCAGCAAAGCGCGACAATTTCAGCAGAGTTTAGCTCTTATGGTTTTAAGCTAAAACCTGCTTATACTTTTGTGCCACAAATGTACTATGATTATACCGCGAGTATAAAAACATTAGCTTATAATAATGCCATAATGTCTGTTGAAAAACCATTAAGCAAAAATATTGTACTAACATTAGGTGCGCAAAATATATTGGGTGATAAACAGGAAGTTCAGCCGAACTTTGTGACCAAAGAAGCTAAATACCAAGTTGGATTGACAATCAACTTCTAAATAATTAATTAGTGTAATAATTTGGCACTAAAACTTATATACTGACATTTCATAGGATAATGCTTTTTTGGGCAAGGAGGTAGCAATGTTCGAGGGTAAAACACTTTGGCAGATTTTTAATTTTGGTGGGCCAGTAATGTATGTGTTGCTGTTTTGTTCAATATTTTCCATCGCCGTAATATTAAACCGCATCATTTATTACGCGCGTGTTTCAAAAACTTCCAGAGAAGATTTCATAGCTGAGGTTGTAAGTGAAATTAAAGCTGGTAACTTTCAAAAAGCCATTGAGGTATGCAAAAATGCACAGATGCCATTTGCCAATGTAGTGCTTTCTGGCCTTAAGCTTCGTGGTCATGGTGAGAAAATGATCTCAAACGCGTTGGAGCGTGAAGTTACCATAGAGGTAATAAAACTTGAAAAATACACAAGCGTGGTTGGCACCATAGGCAATATATCGCTTTACATCGGGCTTTTTGGCACAATTATAGGAGTTGTGAGGGCATTCCACGATATTTCAAGTGTCGGAACAGGCGGCATAAGCACAGTTATAGGCGGAGTTTCAGAGGCACTTGTTGCAACCGCTACGGGCTTAATGGTTGCTATACCAGCAGTGGTTGCCTATAACTATTTTGTAAAAAGAATTGACCAATTTGTTAATGATATGGAACTTTGCGCTTCAGAACTTTTAGACGCACTTTCGGAGTAAAAATGTTTGGTAACAAAAAGCGTAGAAGAACAAAGCTAATGTCTGATATAAACATCACACCTTTTACAGATGTGGTGCTTGTGTTATTAATTATTTTTATGGTCACAACACCTATAATTACGCACTCGGCATTAAAGGTTCAGTTGCCAAAAGCCACCAATGTTGAAAATGAAAGTGGTCAGCAAATAACAATAACAGTTGATGCGCAAGGGCGTATAATTGTGGATGGCACACAAGTTGAAATTAAAGATTTAACAGAAGAACTTACAGCAAGAATTAGTATCAAAAGTAACGCGGCAGTGGTTGTAAAAGGTGATAAAAACGCGAAATATGAAGCTATTGTCAATGTTATTGATATTGCTAAACTTTGCGGAGCAAAAAAGTTTGCCTTGGCGGTTGAATTAAAAAATAAAAATGATTGAAACCCTACTGGCATTAGACCATAAACTTGCAGGCATAATTGTTTTTGATTTTAAAAATAGCTTTTTTGATTTCATTATGCCCATACTGTCTAATTCAAAATTGTGGACGGCGCCGCTTGTTATTTTTATATTTTTTCTATGTACACTTGGCAAAAAAAAAGGCATTGCAACAACAATAGTGCTTTTGATAACCATCGCAATTACAGATTTAATTTGCGGTGGTATCTTAAAAGACATTTTTCACAGAGCAAGGCCTTTAAGCAGTTCTTTTACTTCTTTCCCTTCGTGCCATGCGGCAAACACTTTTGCCGCCGCTATGGTGTTTGCCCACTTTTATAAAAACATATTGTGGCGATTTTTGGTGTTTGGCGCGGCGATTGCTGTTGGTTTCTCAAGAATTTACATATTGGCTCATTACCCGTTAGATGTGATAGGCGGTATGTTCTTTGGCGGCCTTATAGCGTTTGTTGTAATACACTTATTAAAATCTAACGCAAATAAATATATACAAGGGCAATTGTTTAATGCTAAATAAAAAAACCACCATATTCGCAGTGGCTTTGTTTTCTGCTGTACGGCTTTATGCCGCATCTATTTTAGAACTTCACCCTGATGAGGCATATTACTGGCTTTGGTCTAAACACCTATCGCCTGGTTTTTTTGACCACCCTGGCCTTATAGCTTTTTTTATAAAACTAACAACTTTCTTAGGTGGAAGTGAGTTTTTCGTTCGTCTTGGCGGTGTTCTTGTTTCGGTGGTATTAAGCATACTTATCTGGAAACTTTCGCTATCTTTATTTGAAGATGAAAAAGTTGCCTCCGGCAGTGTTTTGCTTTTAAACTTATATCCACTAACATTTTCCGGTTCTTTAATAACCACACCTGATGTGCCGCTTTTTCTTTTTTGGGGTGTAAGCATATTTTTATTTTGGCAAGCGCTTAAAACGCAAAAAGTGCATTATTGGTATTTCTTAGGAATTAGCGCAGGTCTTGCGCTTGCGTCAAAATATACGGCGGTACTGCTTTTCCCGTGCTTGTTTACTTACCTGCTTTTTACAAAAGAGCGAAAATGGCTTGCCACAGTTCACCCATATATTGCAATATTGCTGTCTGCTCTGGTTTTTCTACCGGTTGTTTTATGGAATGCAGGGCATAATTGGATATCTTTTTCATTTCAGCTCTCCCATGGCGCCAGTGGTTCTCAAATACACATTGGTAAGTTTTTTGATTATATAGGCGGCCAGTTTCTTGTGGCAGGGCCGTTTGTATTTTTAGTGGTGTTAATTGCTGGGACAATTTTCTTATTTTCAAAAGACAATAAAAAGTTTTTTCTTGCAATTACATCAATGCCGGTAATTGCTTTTTTTGCTGTGGCATCGTTTAAAAAAACCAGCGAGGCAAACTGGCCGGCTGTTGCATATTTTACGCTTTCAATTTTGGTTCCCGTGTACTTGTTAAAGGGCTCCAAGTTAAAGGCAAGAGTGTGGGATTTTGCGGTATTATTTTCCGCGCTTATGTCGGTTACATTGCTTGCTCATGCAATATACGGCGTTATACCAATAAAAAAAATCTCTACCAAGCTTGCGGTTGCCGATGCCACAAACTGGGTGCATGGCTGGCACGAAATCGCGCAAGAAATACAAAAAAGGCCTGGTGTAGAATTTATTGTAACGCCATCGCACCAATTAAGCGCTCAGTTGGAGTACTACACAGATGGCAAAATACCTGTTTTTGTAGATAAAACTGTTGCACGGTACAGCCAGTATAACCTTTGGGACTTTGAAAAAAACTCGGCAGGTAAAAATGGTTTATATATTTTTGATTCCGATATGCAATTTGGCAACTATAAAGACCAGTTTGAAAGCATTCAAACTATTGATTCAATGGTAATTTACAGAAATGGCATAGCAATTAGAAAATACACAATAGTTAGCGGGCGCAAATATAAGGGTGTAAGCAGATAGTTTGCTTAGTTTAGTCGGTTTTTGGTAAAATTATGGCACAAATTTAACAATTGGGAAAAAAATGACAAAGCATCTTCTATCAGTATTTGATTTAAACAAAGCCGAAATTTGGTCAATAATAAAATCGGCCATAGCGCTTAAAAAATCCGGCAAATCAAGCAAAATCCTTGCCGGCTATGCCCTTGGTATGATATTTGAAAAGCCATCAACCAGAACATCGGTCTCTTTTGCCGTAGCAATGGATCAGCTTGGCGGAATGCCGCTAATGCTTGATGCCAAAAACCTTCAAAGGAAAAGAGGGGAAACAATTAAAGATACCGCCTACACGCTTTCGCGTTATTTAGATGGTATGATGATACGGGCTTTCAAACATTCCGATGTGCAGGAGTTTGCCAAGTGGTCATCTGTGCCAATTATAAATGGCCTTACTGATAAAGAACACCCATGTCAGGTTTTTGGTGACATACTTACAATAGTTGAAAAAAGAAAAATAAAAACGCCAGAGGGCTTAAAACAAATTAGTGTTGCATTTGTTGGCGATGGTAACAATATGGCAAACTCATGGTGCGCCGCAGCAGGCGTGCTTGGTTTTAGCTTGTATCTTGCGCGCCCAAAAGGTTACGGCCCCGATAAAGAAATTCTTAAACGGTCTTTAGAAGAAGCAAAAAAAAGTGGTGCCAAAATAGAAGTGCTTGAAAACGCGCAAATTGCCGCCCAAAATGCCGATGTGCTCTACACCGATGTTTGGACATCTATGGGCGAAGAAGACGAAGCCGAAGAAAGAAGAGTAATATTCAAAAAATATCAAATAAACGCTAATCTCCTCTCGCTTGCAAAAGTAAATTGCCTTGTTATGCATTGCTTACCGGCAATTCGCGGTGAAGAAATAACCTCTGATGTTATGGATGGCAAAAACTCTGTAATCTTTGACCAGGCAGAAAACCGCCTGCACATTCAAAAAGCCATTCTAAAACACTACCTAAAATGAACGAAGATGTCCTAAAAATCGTTCCAAAGCTGCACTCATCTTGCTATATATCAAAAAATGTTGTTTTGCTTGGCCAAATAGAAATAGCTTCTGGCTCTTCTGTGTGGTTTGGTTCTGTTTTACGCGGCGATGTTGCCGGCATATTTATTGGTAAAAATACAAACCTGCAAGATGCCGTTTTAGTGCATACAAATTATAATCTACCTGTAAAAATTGGCAACGGTGTTACAATTGGACATGGTGCTATTTTGCATGGGTGTCAAATAGCCGATAATTGCCTTATAGGTATGGGCGCGATAGTTCTTGACGGTGCGAAAATAGGCAAAAATTGCATGATTGGCGCCGGCGCAATTGTTACTGAATATACAAATATCCCTGCAAACTCCGTTGTAGTTGGCATACCGGCAAAAATAATCAAAAAAACTTCTCAAGAAAACAAAAAACGCATCTTGCTAAATGAAAAAGAATATGTCGCATTTGCGAAACTATATAAGCGAATGGATAAATAATTGCCAGCTTCACCCATAACGGTTTATAAAACACTTTATAACAGCTTTGGCCCTCAGGGTTGGTGGCCGATAATAGAAAATAATGAGTTGAAATATCAGCATGGTATTTACAAAACGAAAAGCGACTCTGAAATGTTTGAGGTTTGTGTTGGTGCAATTTTAACACAAAACACCACTTGGCAAAATGCTAAAAAAGCGCTTATTGGTTTAAAGTCAAAAAATATCTTTTCACCTTTTGCATTAAGCACAACTCCATTAAGAAAAATTTGCTCTGCAGTACGGTCATCGGGATATTACAACCAAAAGGCGTGGTGCCTTAATGTGTTTTCTAAATATATTCTCAGTTCTTGTGCGGCTTCGCCTGGTAAGTTCTTTTTGCAACCGACAAATGTTTGCAGAAATGAGCTTTTAGCGCTTAAGGGAATTGGGCCTGAAACTGCCGATTCAATGTTGCTTTATGCAGGTGCAAAGCGTATTTTTGTTGTTGATGCTTATACAAAAAGAGTAGGTTCGCGCTTTGGATGGTTTAACCCGGATTTTGCAATAGGCGTGATGACCGAGACGAGCGAGGCCGAGGATTTTTCAACTCAAAAAGTGAGAGCGATGTGTGAACATCGGGCGAACTTTTTGAGGCAGAAAAAGTCCGGCATCGTTTGTCGAATCCAGCGTCCTATTGCAAATTTCGGGTTTAACTTTAGCAGTTACAGTGAGGTGCAAGAGTTTTTTGAAAATTCTTTACCAAAAAGTGTTAAAATTTATAATGAATTCCATGCGTTAATGGTTGAACTGTGTAAAAGGTATTGTAAAAAAAAGCCGCTTTGCGATTTGTGTGTTCTAAAAAATATCTGTGTTAAAAAAGTGATGTCTTAGAAAAGAATGTTTAATTTTATGTGTTACTTTGCAGAACAATTAATATTGCAAAAATGGAGATAACAATTAAGTGAAAATTGCAAAACACTGGCTTAAAGAAAATGGGTCTACCCGTTGTTTACTATGCCCTCACGAATGCCTTATTATAGAGGGCAATACTGGGCTTTGCAGGGCGCGTAAAAACATTTCTGGGGAGCTTTTTTCTCTTTCTTACGGCAAGCTTGCCTGCATTAATCTAGACCCAATAGAAAAAAAGCCGCTAAGGCATTTTTACCCGGGTACAAAAATAATGTCGTTTGGTTCTTTCGGCTGCAATTTTCGTTGCTCATTTTGCCAAAACTGGCAAATATCCCAATGTGATGAATCAACAATGCCCTTGCAAGAGTTATCCTCAGAAGAGGCATCAAAGCTTGCTTTAACGCAAAACTCAATTGGCGCGGCATACACATATAATGAGCCGTTAATAAATTTTGAGTGGGTTTTAGAAACCTCTCAAAAGGTAAAAAATAAAAATGGCAAAAATGTGCTTGTTACAAATGCCTACGCAAACCCTCAGCCACTCGACGACCTTTTAGGTTTTATTGACGCCGCGAATATAGATGTAAAGGCATTCACTGAAAGTTTTTATAGAAAATATTGCGGTGGAAGTTTAACAAAAGTTATAAAAGCGGTTGAAAAATTCGCGCAAAAGTCGGTACATATTGAAATAACAACCCTCTTAATTCCCGGTGAAAATGATTCAGTAGAAGAAATTTCAAAATTGGTTGACTGGCTTGCGGGAATAAATGCCGAAATTCCACTGCACTTTTCTAAGTATTTTCCAAGTTATAAGTTAGAACTTGAGCCAACACCTATGGATGTATTACAAAGAGCTGCCGATATTGCATCAAAAAAATTAAAGTATGTTTATTTGGGGAATGTTTAGTATTTCAGTTTGTAAATTTTGCTAAACCGCGGGGCTATCCTTGCCCCTGCCCACCCTTGGTGAGGTCTAGCCTCGGGCTGACACCCCTGTGATACTTTTCTTTGAATGTCCAAAGTTACACCCAGAGTTTGCAATAGGATGCGGGATTCGACAAACGATACCAATTTTTTTCTTCCTCAAAAAAGTTCGTACGATGTCTATACATCGCTCTCACTTTTTGAGTTGAAAAACTCTCGGCCTCATTCGTCTCGGTCCACACACCTATTGCGAAATCTGGGTTGAAGTAACCAAAAGAAATGCACCCCGATGGCTATTCATTCGTATTTTTTGGCGGCTGCGGAACTCGCCTCGCCACTTTGTGGCGGACTCAAACAGTCCTCGCCGAAAGCTCCAAAAAATGCTCACTCATTGTCAGCCAAAGGGGGAATAAAAGAGCTGCCATTTTGTGATGACAGGAAATAAAACGGAGTAAGTCCCGACAAAGGGGCGGGCGACATAGGAGGAATGATGTCAAAAAACTTTATTTGGTTTTTGGTTGTAATTGTGGTGGGCGCATTGCTTGGGGCTTTTATAGGCAAGTTTATTGCCATAATTATTCCCGCAGGGTCAATAAGAGACCTATTTACCACTGGTATCTCTGCCGGTCTTTCACCGGCAACTCTCAATTTGCAAATAGTAGAATTAACTTTTGGTTGTATGTTTAAGTTAAACATAGCGGCGGTTGTTGGCGTTATTTTAGCAGCATTAATTTTTGTAAAAATAGGAAAATGAATAAATTAATTTTGGCATCTCTATCCCCAAGAAGAAAGGAACTCCTGCGTAAAGCTGGTGTTTCTTTTAGCATTTTACCAAGCCGTATAAACGAAGAAACAACAAAAAAAATGCCCTATGCTATCGTTAAAGATTTGGCGGCTCAAAAGGCAATTGCTGTTGGTAAAAAACTAAAAGACGGCATAGTTATCGGCGCTGATACAATAGTTGTTTACAAAAACCACATAATAGGCAAACCAAAAAACAACGAAGAAGCCATCAAAATACTTTCAACGCTTAGTGGAACTTGGCACAGGGTTTACACTGGCCTTGCGCTCTTTGCTCCCAAAAGTGGCAGGCTGATACGCTCTTATGATGTAAGCCGTGTAAAAATACGCAAGCTTACAAAGCAAGAAATTATTAGTGTGTCAGATAAACACTTAGACAAAGCAGGGGCTTATGCCGTGCAAGAAGTGGAAGATGATTTTGTGGAAAAGATAGTTGGCGATTATAACAATGTAGTTGGGCTGCCGGTAAAAAAACTTGCCAAAATGCTTAAAGGTTTTGGCATTGCAATTTAAGAACCTTTAAGGCTTTGTTCAATTTTTTGCAGGCGAACATTTATTTTGGTTGACTGGTTTAGCAATTTGTACCACTCCGAAAAAATCATTTGTGCTTTTTCCTGCCGTAACTTTTCATAAAAATCTTTTTTATCTTTCTCAAAGTTAACCATGGAGCCGTTATTTGCCAGAGCATATTCAAATTTAAGTTCTGGCTCGCTAATTACAACAGTTGCTATTATAAGGTTGCGCAGTTTAAACTGGGAAATTTGTTTGCGTATTGAATCTTCAAACTGCTCCGGGTTCATTTTTAAAACGCCAAATAATGATTGAAAATATATTTGTTGGTCAAATGTTCCATTGCGTTGGAAAGCGGGGTAGCTTTGAATTTGCGATGCAACCTCAGAGTCGGAAATTGCAAGTTTAAGTTTTTTTGACTGTTGCCAAAAAACTTCATCCTGAATTAAATTTTGCAGTGCTTCCTGTTTTTTTTGTGCCTCGGTTTGAGGGTCAAGCACTTTGCCTTCTTTTCTTAATGATTCAAGCGATCTTGAGTAAATTGACGAGAACATTTTGTATGGAATTTTTTTGCCGTTAATTGTTAGTACAGTTTCGTTAGCCGGGTTTGACGATAGTAAATAACCGCCAAAACCAACAAAAACACCGGCAAAAAAACCAAAAATAGTAATGATAATTATCTTTCTTGTGTGCTTGCGCATAAATTTAAACATAGCTTAGCTCCCGAGTATCAAAAAATTTTGTTAATTGTATAACAGTAGTAGTGGTTTAGTCAAATTTTGCTCTAAAGCTTTAAATTTGCTATCATTATAAAAATTTTTTAGGCGGAAAATGCAAGATAACCTACCAAAAGCTTATAACCCCAAAGAAATAGAAGAAAAATGGGCGCAAAATTGGCGTGAAAACCGTATTGCGTCTTCTGTAATTGACAAATCAAAAAAGCCATTTACAATTGTAATACCCCCGCCCAATGTTACCGGCTCATTGCATATGGGCCATGCCCTCAATAACACTTTGCAAGACATAATAATTCGCTTTAATAAAATGCGCGGTTTTAACACATTGTGGGTGCCCGGCACAGACCATGGCGGCATTGCCACACAAAATGTGGTAGAAAAAATGCTAATGGCTCAAGGCACATCGCGCCACGAAATTGGCCGTGAAAAGTTTTTAGAAAAAATGTGGCAGTGGCGCTCAGAAACTGGCGATGGCATTTTAAGCCAGTTAACCCGGCTTGGTTGCTTGTTAGATTTTAGCAGAACTCGTTTTACAATGGACGATGTATGCTCAAAGCATGTAATAAAAGCGTTTATTGAACTATTTAACAAAGGGCTTATTTATCGTGGAAAACGGCTTGTAAACTGGTGCCCGCGTTGCCATACCGCTCTTTCCGATATAGAAGTTGAACACGAAGAAGAAATAGGTAAGCTATGGCATATAAAGTATCCGCTTGCCGATGGCAGTGGCGAACTTATAGTTGCCACCACCCGCCCAGAAACAATGCTTGGCGACACCGCAGTTGCGGTAAACCCGGAAGATGAAAGATATAAAAATCTTATTGGCAAACAAATTGAATTGCCATTATTAAAACGCCATATTCCAATAGTTGCGGACAGTGTTGTAGATATGGCATTTGGCACGGGTGCTGTTAAGGTAACTCCCGCGCACGACCCAACCGATTTTGAAATTGGCTTAAGAAATAACCTTCCAAAAATTACCGTAATTGATTTTCATGGCAAAATGACGGTTGAGGCAGGAGTTTATGAAGGTTTAGACCGCTATGCCGCAAGAAAAAAAATACTTGAAGATTTAGAAAGTTTAGGCCTGCTTGTTGAAACCGCAATACACCCTCATGCCGTTGGCAGGTGTTACCGATGCAATACCGCCATAGAGCCATTAATATCGGAACAATGGTTTTTAAAAGTTGAACAAATGTCGAAAAAAGCTATGGAAGTTGTAAAAAATGGCACTGTAAAAATTTACCCCGACTCATGGTCGCGCCCTTACCTTTTATGGCTTGAAAAACTAAAAGATTGGTGCATAAGTCGTCAAATATGGTGGGGCCACCGCATACCAGTTTATTATTGCAAGGCAGAAAACTCAGCTAAAAAATGCCCGCCAGTAGCATCAGAAACAAAACCCGAAAAATGCCCGCATTGTGCTTGCAATGAAATGGAGCAAGACAGCGATGTGCTAGATACATGGTTTTCATCCGCCCTTTGGCCATTTAGCGTGTTTGGGGAAAACAAAGAAGAAGCCGACTACTACTACCCAACAAAAGTGCTTGTAACAGGCCACGAAATACTTTATTTATGGGTTGCGCGAATGATACAAATGAGCCTTGAGCTAAAAGGCAAAATTCCATTTGAACATGTTTTTATACACGGCATAGTGCGTGATAAGCATGGCAAAAAAATGTCCAAATCACTTGGCAATGTAATAGACCCGCTTGTAATAATGGAAAAATTTGGTACCGATGCTTTGCGCTTTGCCATAATAAGCGCTGCCGCCCCTGGGCGTGATATGCAGTTATCTGATGAATCATTTACCGCGGCGCGCAACTTTTCAAACAAAATTTACAATGCCACCCGATTTGTGTTAATGAACATAGATGAAAGCTTTGTTTATAAAGAAAATATAAGCGAAGAGAATTTGGAATTGTCCGATAAGTGGATAATTGAGCAGTGCCGCTTAACGCTTGAAACCGTTACAAAATCAATTGAGAATTACAACATAGACACCGCCGCAAGAGCAATACATGAGTTTTTCTGGTTTAAGTACTGCGACTGGTATATAGAAATTGCAAAAATTCGTTTAAACTCGCAAAATGTGCAAGCCAGAAAAACGGTACTAAGCGTTTTGTTAAAAGTGCTTTCAATTGTGCTGAAAATGGCTCATCCGATAATGCCTTTTATAACCGAAGAAATTTGGCAAACAATTGCCCCGCTGATAAAAGCGAAAACAAACGATGGTATCTGCTACATAGAACACACACAGTGGCCTTCGCTAAATGCGCTACCTGAAAGCGACGATGTTTTACGGCAAATGAAAAGCGTTTGCGATGTTATAACCGCTATAAGAACCATAAGAAGTGAAATGAATGTAGCGCATACCATAAATGTTTCTGTAATAATAAACTCGCCGGTAGATTCTTTGCTTAAGCTTTTATCGCAAAATGAGCAAGCCATAAATGCACTTGCAAAAGTTGAAAAATGCTCATTTCAAACAAATGCAACAAAGCCCGAATTTGCCGCCTCGGCAGTAATTACCGATGGTGAGCTATTTATACCTCTAAAGGGTTTAATTGACTTTGAAAAAGAAAAAGCCCGGTTAGAAAAAGAGCTTGCTCAAATAAAAAATGAACAAGACCGTTGCAAAAAAAACCTTGCAAACGAAAACTTTGTCAGCCGCGCGCCCGAACAAGAGGTAGAGAAAATGCGCGAACGCCTGCGAGAGGCGCAATTTAAATATGAACGCATAAAAGTAAATAAAGACGCACTAAAATAAACCTAAGTTAAAAAAAGTGAGATAAAAATGAAAACAAGACCAATTAAAATTACAAAAAATTACATCAAACACGCCGAAGGTTCCTGTATGATATCAATGGGCAATACAATGGTATTATGTGTTGCCACTGTAGAAGAAAAAGTGCCACCATTTATAGAAAGCAGAGGTACACAACAGGGCTGGGTAACCGCCGAGTATTCAATGCTCCCGCGCGCAGGTAAAGAAAGAAGCTCAAGGCAAAAAGGTTCTAGCGGTGGCAGGTCGCAAGAAATATCTCGCTTAATCGGCAGGTCGCTTAGGGCGGTGGTAGATATGCAAAAACTTGGACCGCGCACCATAATACTTGACTGCGATGTTATAAAGGCCGACGGTGGCACACGCACCGCGTCAATAAATGGCTCATTTATCGCACTGGCACTTGCTGTAAAAAAACTGCTTAAAGCTGGTAAAATAACCCAAAACCCAATAAACGATTATCTTGGCGCTTTAAGTGTTGGCATAGTGGATGGCAAAAAAATACCAGACCTCTGTTACGAACAAGATGTTAAAGCAGAAGTAGATATGAACATAGTATCAACCGGGGCAGGCAAACTTGTAGAGGTGCAAGGTACCGCTGAAGGCAAAGTGTTTTCGCGAAAAGACCTAAACGACTTAATAGACCTAGCCCAATCGGGCATAAAAGAAATAATTGCTACCCAGAAAACAATTATGGGGAAACTAAACTAATGAAAGAACTTTTACTTGCAACAAAGAACAAACACAAAGTTGAAGAAATAAGCGCAGTACTAAAAGGCGAACCAATAAAAATACTAGATTTAGAGACTTTTGGCAGTTTTCCTCAGGTAGTAGAAGATGGCCAGACAATAAAAGAAAATGCCATAAAAAAAGCGGTAGAAATTGCAAAACGCTTTAAAAAGTGGACACTTGCCGATGACACAGGCCTTGAAGTTGACTACCTTGGTTTAGCTCCGGGTGTTTATTCCGCTCGTTTTGCTGGTAAAAAATGCACTTATAAAGACAACAACAAAAAACTATTAAAGCTTATGCAAGACGCAGCACCAAAACAGCGCACCGCACGCTTTCGCTGTGTAATAGCAATATCGGATCCAACAGGCAGGAACTGGACGGTGGAGGATAAAATAGAGGGGGTTATTGCAGATAAAGCAATTGGCAAAGATGGCTTTGGTTACGACCCATTATTCTATGTTCCGTCTCTTAAAAAAACTTTTGCGCAAATGGATTTAGAAACAAAAAATAAAATCAGCCACCGCGGTCTCGCGCTAAAAAAAACAAAGCAACTTTTAAGAGTACTATTTAAAAGGCGTTCATAAATTTTTTACTTGATTTAATTAGTAAAAAATTTAACAGGTGCGAAGTTAGTAAAAAATTTGTTATAATACGCTCCATTTCGGGGGTTGGCTCAGCTGGTAGAGCGCTCGGTTTGGGACCGAGAGGTCGGCAGTTCAAATCTGCCACCCCCGATTTTATTTTTTGAAACACGGACTTTGCAATAGGTTTAGTGTTGTCCCCGTAGCTCAATTGGATAGAGCATCTGCCTTCTAAGCAGAGGGTTGTGTGTTCAAATCACGCCGGGGACGCTTACCAAATTCATATCAAGCCAAATGGTGGTTATAGTGTAACGGTTAGCACAAGGGATTGTGGATCCCTTAGTACGGGTTCAAATCCCGTTAGCCACCCCATTTTCCAAGTTTTGAGCATTAGTTAGAAAGTAGAGCAATAAGAAAAAATATATTAGTTACACCAGAAGCCTCAAAACTTTTCTTTTGAAGTTTTTTCATTAATAGTTCTGATGTTGCTAAAAAATAAAACAAATAAAATATTGGGACAGAAAGAAAAGGTGTTAAACAAATTATCTAACAACTTACTTGACATATTAAATTAATTTTGCTCAAATATTTTACATTTATACTTGACATTTTAAATTAAAATTGCTGAAATTCACTTGTTCATTGCATTGTATGGGCGTAAGGAGAGAGTAATTATGGCTTTAATACAGTGGAAAATGGAAAAGATTTTTTGCAAAAGAGGGCATTACCGTAAAAATTTATTTTTAGGTATGCCCCATTTTTTTGTCCTTCTATTGTTGTTTGGTTGTTGTACTCTTATGTTTTCGTTGCCAGCAAATGCCGCCAAAAAATCAAAGGTTAATAAAGCCAAGGCAACCCAGGTTGAAACCAAAACACCTCCAGCTGCGCAGCAACCCGCAAAACAATCTGTTCCAAATGTTAACCCAATTACACAAGCTGCAATTAATGCAGGGGTGGTTGCCTGTAGCAGTCGCATTAATCAAATAATAACATACCTTGTTGCAAATAGCCGAAGTGGGGCATACCTATTCTTTCCAAAAAACCAGCAAAATCAAAGCATTTTTTCAACATCAATTGAAGTAGATAGAAAAGATTCTACATCTTTTTATGCCAGTGCAAGTTTTGCTCCGCTTAGTAGTGGCCAGGCCGGCGGTGTATACGATTCTGTTGAGTATGTGCCACAATCATGCGATTATGTGGAGAAGATTATGTTTGCGAATTTAAAGCGCGCAGGAATTTTGAAAAAGAATATCCGAATTCTTGATGGCGGCGCGGTTAAGGTTTTTTTAATGCCTGCCGGGACAGGGTGTATTGTAATCAAAAAAGAAGTGGTGCAATAATTTTATATAAATTATAAATTTATTATACATATTATATAAGGGGGAAGTTTATGAGAAGGATGAATTTTAAAATGAGAAGAGCTTTTTCACTCGCAGTAGTGATTATGGGATTGTTGTTGGCATATGTGTCGGTGTGGGCGTTAGACAATGGTTTCAGCGATATCACTAATACTGGCTCGATTTACGATGTTACAGACATCGTTTCCACAGGTACCATAACAACAGAACTACTTGTTACTAGTTCTGCGACAATAACTGGTGATGCAACAGTTGGTGGTGATTTGGGAGTTACGGGATTAACCTCTCTTAGTACAACAACGATAACCGGTGATGCGACAATAACCGGTGGAGCAACAGTTGGTGGTGACTTGGGAGTTTCAGGATTAACCTCTCTTAGTACAACAACGATAACCGGTGATGCGACAATAACTGGTGATGCAGCAATAACCGGTGGTGCGACAGTTGGTGGTGATTTGGGAGTTACGGGATTAACCTCTCTTAGTACAACAACAATAACCGGTGATGCGACAATAACCGGTGGAGCAACAGTTGGTGGTGACTTGGGAGTTACGGGATTAACCGAACTTAGTACAACAACGATAACCGGTGATGCGACAATAACTGGTGATGCAGCAATAACCGGTGGTGCGACAGTTGGTGGTGATTTGGGAGTTACGGGATTAACCGAACTTAGTACAACAACAATAACCGGTGATGCGACAATAACTGGTGATGCAGCAATAACCGGTGGAGCAACAGTTGGTGGTGATTTGGGAGTTACGGGATTAACCGAACTTAGTACAACAACGATAACCGGTGATGCGACAATAACCGGTGGAGCAACAGTTGGTGGTGACTTGGGAGTTTCAGGATTAACCTCTCTTAGTACAACAACGATAACCGGTGATGCGACAATAACTGGTGATGCAGCAATAACCGGTGGAGCGAGTGTTGGTACACTTGGAGTTACAGGATTGACAACATTAAGTTCGGCAACTGTTAATGGTAATCTAATTGCTAACGGAGCCACAAACACTATAGGAGCCACAGATTCTGTCAATACTATTACTGGTGCATCAAATTATATGACCAGTACATCATCTAACACTATTGCAACAATAGGTGGAGGTAGTGTTGTAACATCTCTGACTGGAACAGCAATCACCGGCGCCAATGCTAATATTAATCTATCCAATAACTCAGCCATAATGAGTGTGAGCGGCTCTACTTTTACAATCACAAATTCGCAAATCAGCGCTCTTACCGCTGCCGGACAGGGACTTACGGTCAATGATGGTGGTGCTGTTTCCTTAGAGGGAGTAGCGGGACTCACTGCTACTGCTGGGCTTAATATTGACGCAGCTGGTGACACAGTGAGCTTATTAAATAATATAGGTGCGACAGGGCATGGTTTAACTATTGATTCAAATATCACAACCCTTACTGGTGGCACAAATTCTTCAAG
>Ga0265297_10003168_pt1 | contig 30589 bp, 30 predicted proteins | sample Munlanlwell13791_FD_192502 | JGI IMG/M metagenome (GOLD analysis project Ga0265297, IMG submission 192502) | Leachate microbial communities from a municipal landfill in Southern Ontario, Canada - Leachate well 137-91 | ecosystem: Engineered > Solid waste > Landfill > Unclassified | place...
CTATAGTGGCCACAGCAACCAGAAACGCTGAAAGTAATAGTTATGGCGCATATACGTTACAGATTAGAGCTAATGGAAGCTTTACTTGTGTTGGTGGTAACAATAATATTTGTAATTTAGTTACACCTAAATAGAATCTAAGAATTATATGAAACAGATGAATAAAGCAATGACCCTTATGGAGCTTATAATTGTCATTGTTATTATTGGTATCCTTTCTATGGCAGGAGTTATGGGTTACAGGCGGACAGTCCTAAGCGCCAGAGACAGGGAAGCGCAGGCTATGCTTAGGCTGATAGCGCACGCCGAAGATGTTTGGCGCGTAGAAACGAACAACTATATCGCCTGCGGGTCTACCAATAATTGCAATGCGACATTGCGTTTGAATTTACCTGAACCTAATCCGGCAATCTGGAATTACAGTGTGACGCAGGTAACTGTAGATCCAGATAGTTTTTGTACTCAAGCCGTAGCAGGGGCAGGAGGAGCCGGCAATGGTTTTCACCTTAGAAGAAATGCAGTCACAGGTGTGAATGAAGGTAACCTGGCTACTTTGCCTGCCGGGCCCTGTTAATGGCTGATTAGCAAAGAATTTAAAATACAGTGAATAAAATAAAAACCCCACTAGAGAAAAACTTTATTAAAAGTAAACCTCTGGTGGGGTTTACTCATTCCAGGGTGCAATCGCCAAAAACCGTTAAAGGGTTTACTTTGATGGAAATAGTAGTAAGCCTGATAATTTTAGCTACTGTTTTTGGAGGATTAACTGCTACATTTGTAGGAGTCAAGCGTTATGTTTCGCGGGCAAACAGGCGTTTAACCGCTGTAAACCTTGGGAAACAAGCTTTAAATTCTTTGTATGTTCAAGTAAGAGCTGATACCTGGAATACTGGGGTATTGGTCCCTAACGCAAATCCTTACGTTTTTGGTGCAGGAGCTGTTACAGAAGTTCCAGGTTCAATCACAATTGATGATTATACTTATGGCGCCGCAGGCGGTGCTGCAGACCATGTTTGGCCTGACCCGAATAGTTACACTGTAAGGGCAGTCCCCGGAAGCGAATATCGCGAAGTTACGGTAGACCTTTGGTATCCTACTAACTAAAATCAAAAAGAAGCGGTAGCTTATGAAAAGAGCGGTTACGTTAATTGAGCTTATTATGGCAATTGCCCTTATGGGAGTTGTTATTTTAGGCGTTGCTTCTTTTGATGTTGGCAGCAGGCGTTTCCTGCAGGCTTCGGAACGCAAAACCCAGGTACTCAACGAAGCAACTCTGATTATGGACCGTATCACGAGAGATGCTCTTACGGCAGTAGGCAATGTTACTGCTCCCGCAATTGGCACTACTGCTACCACTATAACAATTAATCAGGATACAAATTGGGATGGTATAGCCGATACTATTGTCATATATAGTATGGCAGGTAATACAATTACAAGATCTGTAGGTGGCGCTGCTGAAACGTTGACCAACAGGGCTACTGGTTTTGTGGTTGGCGCTCCTGTGGGCAACACCGTTCCAATTACATTAACTTTGGTTTTTGACGCAACTCAGCCCTTAAATACCCGTAATACCGTTCAAGCACGTACCGAAAATAACAACCCTCAGGTTCAAGTCCAAAGCAATATAGAAGTTCCCGGCTGGTCGCTTGGCTAATCCCGCCAGATTGCTTGCAATATCTTGCCCGTAAAAAAATTCTTGGTATAATGCTTTTTAATATGCGCAAAATATTTCTGTTTTTGATTTTATTTTTGCAGGTTTTTAACGCACAGGCAGCACCTTGTTATGGCACAAAAATGCCGCAGAAAAAGCAGTTTTTCGCAGGGCTCCAGAACCACACAATTTTGAAACGGTATCTTGAAGAAGATTACGGTAAGCTTCGCAGCGTCCAGGATTTTTTTCTTGTTTCATACGGAATTTTCGACTGGCTTTCTATAGATTTAAAAGGCGGCGCAGGCGATATCAAGCAGCATCCAATTGGCGCTTCAGAGATAGACTATTCAACTGGTTTTGCCGGAGGCTATGGATTTCGGCTTCGCCTTTTGGAGAAAGAAAAAACAAAAGTAGTATTCGGTTTCCAGCACATAAGCGTTCATCCCAAAAGAACATATGTTTTAGGTATAAAGAATAAATCCATACTCGACGATTGGCAGATTTCCATACTTACCTCCTACGATTTAAAATATTTAACGCCATATTTGGGTACCCGTTGGTCACGGGTTGATTATATCCACTGGGTTGATGAAGTGAGAAAGCGTGAAATGTCCGACCTTTCTAAGTCAGTCGGGTTTGTTTTCGGTTTCGACGTGCCTTTCACGGAAAAAGTATGGCTAAATCTTGAAGGCTCATTTTTTGACAGCGATGCTTTCGCTTGCAGCCTTAACTACAGTTTTTAAATTTTTGTTTATATGCTTTCCCGTAAGATTCTTTTATAGCCAATAGCCATACTTATATCCTGAATTCTCATTATTTTCCAAGTTAAAAAATGATTATAAAAACCAAAAAAGAAGAATTCGAAAGTTACCTTGAAGATACCTCCAATCTTTACGGAAACGCCTCTTCGCTATATATCGTAAAGAGCAGAGATGAGCTTATAGAGCTTATCAGGGATTTTAATAAACATAAAACATGCTTTACCATATCTGCCGGAAGAACCGGTACAACTGGAGGTTGTGTTCCTTTGGGAGGGGTTATCATTTCAATAGAACAGCTGAAAAGCATTATAGAAATCGATAAAGGCAATAAGGCGGCGTACCTTGAAGCCGGCCTGACTTTTAAAGAAGTTGAAGAGAATGCGGCTAAAAATAATCTTATGCTGCGCGCTTGCCCTACAGAGAGCCTTGCGTTTGTCGGCGGTGCAATTTCTACCTGTGCTTCAGGTGTGCGCGGTTTTGGCTATGGCTCTATCAGGAATTATATTTCGGAAATTGAAGTAGTTTTACCGACAGGCGAGCCTATGCATATAAAAAGAGGGTCTATTTTTTCAAAAGAAAGATTATTTGATTTCGAATATAAAGGAAAAAATTTCAAATTCCAATTACCATCATATACTATGCCGAAAATAAAATCACAGGCAGGATATTTCGTGCATAGCAATATGGATTTAATTGATTTATTTATAGGAAGCGAAGGGACTTTGGGCGTAGTCATTGCCGTAAAAATTAATTTACAAGACAAGCCAGATGATGTTTTTGACGGCCTTGTTTTTTTTAAAAAAGAAACGCAAGGTTTGGGATTTATAGCAGAAATAAAAAACTTAAAACAAAAAAAATTATTAAAACCTACGTCTTTGGAGTTTTTTGACGAGAATTCTTTGAATATGCTAAAAGAGACATACCCGTTTGTCCCCGCTTGCGAATGCGCTGTTTATTTTGAGCAGGTTGTAGAGCCTTATGACAAACCAAATATATTAATGGATAAATGGGTTAATTTGATAGAGAAACATTTTGCGCTTACGGAAAAAAGCATTTTGGCGGATACTTCACAGGAAAGAGAGCGGATTTTTGAATTTCGCCACAGGCTGCCGCAGGCAATCAATGAGTATCTAAGGAATTATAAACAACTTAAAACCGCAGTTGATTGTGCCGTGCCGCACAATGCGTTTATGGATATGTATAATTTCTATAAAGAAAAAGCAAAAGAATCGGATATTCATTATGTGAATTTCGGGCACATTGGCGAAGACCATTTGCATTTTAATTTTCTTCCTAAAACCGCAGAGGAAAGCATTACGGCAAAAAAATATATGGAAATCTTTTGTAAAAAAGCTGTGAGCCTGGGAGGGACAGTTTCCGCAGAACACGGCATAGGCAAAATTAAAAAGCCCTACTTAAAAATTATGTATGATAAATCACAGATAGAGGAAATGGCGCGCCTTAAAAAGTATTTTGACCCTGCCGGGCTTATGGGGCTGGATAATATATTTGAAAAAGAGGTTTTATTCAAGATTTAAGGGTTGCTAGGTTTATAGGTTGATATGTTGACAGGTTTTTAGCCCAATAACATAATAACTTATCAACCTGATAAGTTATTTTATGATTGCTTATTTTTCATCTTATGCTATATTAATAGGGGTTAAATTTTTATCCTGATTATTTTTACCGCCTGCCTTAATTTAGCTGTTTTTTTGCTAGCTATACAATAAATCGATGGATTTTTTAATTATAGGTATTACCGTAATAATGAGTTTGGCAGTTGGCTGGTCCATAGGAGCTAATGATGCCGCTAACTCTTTAGGTACGGCTGTTGGTTCACGCGTATTAAATCTAAAACAGGCAATAATTTTGATTGCTTTGTTCGGTTTTTTAGGCGCAAGCCTTCAGGGTTCTTACGTGGTGCAAACCATAGGTAAAGGTATTGTGCCGCTTAATACGCTCAGCAAAAACAGTTCTCGTAACATTGCACTTATTGCCAGCTTTGCTGCCTGCCTTTGGGTGGTGATTGCAACGCGCTGGAAGATGCCTATTTCAACCAGTCATTCTATTGTTGGCGCGGTAGCCGGAGGAGGACTTGCCATAGCTGCGCCCGTGAAATGGAAAGTGTTAGGCGATATTTTTTTATGCTGGATTTTTACTCCTGTAGGCGCGGCAATATTGGGATATGTATTTTTTCGTATTTTACAAAACATTCTACCCCGGATAATTCCACGCAGGTACTTTAAGCAGATTCTCGCAGCCCTTATTGTTATAAGCGGCTGTTATGTTGCCTATACCTGGGGCGCAAATGATGTAGCAAATTCTATCGGTGTTTTAGCTGGAGCCGAGATAATTTCAGTAAAGATTGCTATAATTTTGGGCGGAATGGCAATAGTCTTAGGTATTGTAACCTGGGGATATAAAGTTATTGAAACCATAGGTTCAGAAATCATCCATCTTACGCCAATTATGGCATTTTCTGCCCAGCTAGCCAGTTCGTTTAACGTTCATATCTATACGCTTATGGGCATACCGGTTTCAACCAGCCACTCTATTGTGGGAGCGATTTGCGGGGTGGGTTTAGTCAAGGGTATTCGCGTATTAAATATGCATATAATGCGTGATATAGTATTATGCTGGATAGCAACGCCATTTATATCGGGAATCATAAGTTTTGTTATATTAAAGGGAATATTATTTTTTATGAAATAGGAGGCTGTTATGAAGGAAATGAGAAATATATTTGGTTGGCTGGGAATGGCTGAGGAGAAAGAAATTTTACAGTATGCACAAAAACATGTAGAAGAGACATATAAAACAGTAACTTTTTTTTCTGAGGCAATCAAGGCATTTGTAAACAGGGATTTAAGCGCGCAGGTATCGGCAATTGAAAAAGTACGCCAAAGCGAACATCAGGCTGACATTTTAAGGTCAGAAATGGTAAGCAAACTTTCTGAAGGCCTGTTTCTTCCTCCTGACAGGGAAGACCTGATGCATTTCGTTCAAACTTTGGATAAAATAGCTGATTGGACTAACGGAGCTGCCAGGCTTTTGGGTTTTATCGAGCACAAGCTTCCCGACGTTGTGCTTAAGAATATTTCTTTATCAACCGAATTAATCGTTGAGGCGAGCTTAAAGCTTAAAGACGCCATAAATGCTCTTACTACCAATGATTTAAAAAAAGCGCTGTATAATTGCGAAGAAGTTGACCGCGTTGAACATCAGGCGGACGATCAGAAAAAAACTTTAATTGAAGCTATAATACATGCAAAGCTGGAACCAACAAGCCTTTTGCTTAGCTATCAGTTGGCAGAATATCTTGAAGGTGTAACCGATAAAATCGAAGATTCTGCCGATTTCATCAAAGTTATAGCTATCAGGTCAAAATAGCGGCATTTAAGCATTACAGGTTTAAATAGGGAATCATCACCTGGAATATCCCGGGCTTCCTTTGTTAATTACCACGGTATTGTAACCAGACAAACGGCTCAAAAGGCAATCTTCAATTTGCTTCCAAATATATTAGCTTCCGTCCATTCATGTGAACTTTTTGTGCTTTGTAGCATGTAATAAACTTCTGCTTTAATATTTTTGGCTAAATTAAAAGTAAGGCCAGCAGAGAACCGGTTTCTACTAAAAGCAGTGTTGTAAAAATTGATAAAAATCTCATCAGATAAGTAAGGCTGAATTTTGAATTTAGTGAATTTCCACGGCAGATTCGATGTTAGTTTATTACGATAGAGCCAGGAGTCAGGTTGATAGTCGAAATGGCGGTATTCCAATCTGGAGCGATCATCAAAGGAAGTTCCAAAAGACTGCCATTTAAAAGTTGCATTTAAATTTGGCTGATTTTCTTCCCTGAATTTGCCATTTTTTTTATCATAAATCTGCCTGTATTTTAAAGCCAAATCAAGGTGCTCATTGACCTCATAAGTTAATCCTGGTTCGTAATGCTGGTAATATAGCTCCCCGGCATTGTCGCCCCAACGAAATTCTTCTTCTAGCGATATCTTAAGCCTTTTATTAATTCTTTTTTCTTCGACGTCGGTATGCCATACCTGGAAATCACCGCTATCATAAGCATGTACTGTAGTTAACATCATTCCCAGGAAAATCGCGAAAATTTTTATTTTTTTCATAGCGCTGCTTAAACGAAAAAATCTTGGAAAATAAGGCCAATATTTATTTCAGTATCTACTATGAGCATTTTTATCCTCGTATGTTATAATGTATTATAAAAAGTAATTATTGCAAGATTTAATTTTATAAGTATAATTTTTCCCCAAGGAGGAACAAACTAATCATGAGAAATGAATTACTTTCGCTGTTGAAAAAAGACGCATGGTATAAAGGCGAGGTTAAGCTTTCTTCAGGAAAAACAAGCAATTTCTATATAGATGTAAGGAGAGTAAGCCTTTCTTCGCAGGGAATTTATCTTATATCGCATCTTATGTGGGAATTGATTAAAGATGATAAAGTTTCGGCTATCGGCGGGCCAACTCTAGGTGCAGACCCGATAGTCGCCGGGGTGTGCATGGTTTCTCATATGCAGAAGAAGTTGTTAAACGCATTCTTGATAAGAAAAACTCCAAAAGCTCATGGCAGGCAGCAGCTAATTGAGGGTAAAGAGCTTAAGGCGGGAGACCGTGTTGTGATAGTTGATGATGTGGCAACGAGCGGCTCTTCCCTTCTAAAATCAATAGAAGTATTGGTCCAGGAAAAAATACAGATAGTGAAAGCCTTAACAGTCATAGACAGGGAAGAAGGCGCAACAGAAAACCTGGCAAAGTTTAATTGTCCGTTGGTTTCGCTTTTTAAGAAAAGCGATTTTTTTGATTAAATTGATGATTGCTAAAGTACTGCATAGATTATTAAATCAAAATATTTTTATCTGCCATCTGCTATCTGCCATCTGCTATCTGTTTGCCTGCGGTTGTGTTAGCACCGAATACAACGTGGGCACCCATAGGCAGGATATAATTTTCTATTCCACAGAAAAAGAAATTGCAATGGGGCAGGCTATTTCAAAAGAGGTATCAAAGCAGATGAAAATTTCAAATAATCCTAGCGACATAGAAAGAGTAAACAGAATAGGCAAGAAAATAGTTGAAGTCTGCGACAGAAAAGAAATCAGTTATTATTTTTATGTAATTACCGGAGATGAGAAAGGGGATATCGAAGATAAAAATGCTTTTAGCGTTCCCGGGGGATATATTTATATTTTTAAACCCCTGCTGGATGATTTAAATGACGACGAGCTCGCTTTTGTCCTTGCGCATGAGGTAGGGCACGTTGTATCCCGCCATGTAATCAAGAAGCTGCAGGCGGCAATGGGTTATAATCTTTTGATTCTCGCTTCCGGAGCCGCCAGCCACGACGGCCAATTTACGCAAGGGGTTTCTTTCGCTCTTGCCCAGATTATGGCTGCTTATTCGAGAGAGGATGAATTCAACGCTGATGAAATAGCGGTGAAATACACAAAGCAGATGGGGTTTAACCCTAAAGCCGGCATAGATGTTATGGAAAAATTATACAAAGAAAACAAAAAAAAGCTCAATGAAATCTCATATTTTAGAACTCACCCTTATACCGCGCAAAGAATAGCACACATCAAAGAAACATTGCATTTGCCTTTGGACGTAGCAGATTATATCAATTGAATTAAAATACCCGCTGATATTTTGCCCCCTCTCATCTATTCTAGTTATTATTATATGTTAACGCCTGCGTTAGATGATAATTTTAATCAGCAGGAGCAAAGAAACGCTAAGAGAATTATGTATTATATGAAAGAAGATAGGCGAAGCTATGTTATTGGTTTTTTCATATACGTAGCAAAGGCTGATTGAAATTGTCGTTAAAGGTAAAAGGTCCTGGCTGCTTCTGTGGAGTGCGGCAAATAGAAGAGAAGAAGAAAGCGCGGATAAGAAAAATCCGTATTTTTTCCTTATCAATTTATAAACAAACCCCCTGAAAAAAAGCTCTTCAGCTACAGGTCCAAAAAGAACAATTTGAAGTATAAAAAAAGAAAGAAGAGACATGCTTTTTATTTTTAAAAATAATTCTACTGCCGGATTGGTTGTGGTATCGATGCCTATTCTTTCCAAAACAAAATTATTTATTAAAACAATTACAATTAAAACAGGAAGAATTATCAGGTATTTTCTTGTCGCATCAGCAGCCCTTTTGATACTTAATTTAAAATCAAGATAACTGGACTTAAGATATTTAATAGTAAGCAAAATAACTGATACCTCAATGACGAAGTTATAAAATAGACTAGCACTTACGAGATTGATCTTTAGTTTAAAAATAATCATCAGCCATAGCGAAAAATAAACTAAAAGCGTCAGGAAAAGTATGAAAAATATAAGCTTGCTTGAGGTTTCCTGCGACAGGGGTAGCGATTTATTCTGTTTTGAGAAAGTGAAAAATGGCTTTCTAAGATTAAAAATGAGGAAGCGTATGAAATTAAATAACCCCAGGAGAATGATTGCAAGATATATTATTACCAGGATTCCAATCAGGAACAAATATGGGTTGTTTGCAAGTTTATTTATATCAACCGCTATACTTAATTGTTGATGTTTTTCCGGCCCCCGTGGTATGGATGTGTTAATAAATATAATTAAAATGAGGCAAAGAAGGCTTAAGAGAATAAAGATATTTCGTCTGGCAGGATAATTTTTTGTCATACTTATTGAAATAGTATTTGTTTAAGCTTTCTACGGCCAGTTGTTGATTTGTAAAATTTTTCTTTTTGCCGAGCTTCTTTCAATGTTGCGAATGTTTCCATGTGAATAACTTTATAAGGACGATATGGGTTCGATGATTTAACTTTACCTAAATTATGTTCTTTTAGTCTTCTTTTAATGTCATCGGTAACGCCTGTATACGTTCCGGTGTTTGTTTCATTAATAAGGATATAAACATAAAACATTTTTATTCTTGATTCGTATGACGTGGAGGTCTCGCCACTTTTTATAAGGAGATTATATCGGAGAGTCCACCAACCAAAATTATAAATTTTGGTTGGTGAGACTTCTCCGTTTTTTGCGAAGCAAAAAACGGAGAGGGTGAGATTTGAACTCACGGTCCCGCTTTTGGCAGGACTTCCGATTTCGAGTCGGACCCATTCAACCAGGCTCTGGCACCTCTCCTGCGCGACAGTGCTGACGCACTGCATAGTGAGCGTGAAAATAATACGTTATTTTTGCGATATCGTAATGTCCTAACCGCTTATTTGTATATCAAGTTTTGTCGCGCTTCATAGGGGCTTCCTTCGACTTTGCTCAGGATGGTTCGAAAATGGTGAGCGTAGTCGAACCACTGCCCCTCTGACGCTCGCCTTGAAGCAATTTCAGGAAAGCATTTCTAGGCTCGCTGTCACCCTGATGCGGACACTAGGGAGCTAAAAAATATTATAAATTCGAATATGCGGAAGGAGGGACTTGTATGCAGCGCTCGCCACAGGGCGAACTTTCTCTTTGCTGCATCCAAGGCCACTTACGCACAAAGTAAAATCATCTTTAGAGCGCAATACTTTTTGAACAAGTAAAAATGCGGAAGGAGGGACTTGAACCCTCATGGAGTTACCCATACGCTTCTGAGACGTACGCGTATGCCAATTCCGCCACTTCCGCATGAAATATATAGTGATTATACCAAATAATCAGCCCGGCAGGAAAGCTTTTTTGCAGCTTTCAACCGGTTATTTTGCCTGTTTTATTATCTTTGTCAACAAAATATACTATGTTATAATTTTACTATGGTTGAAATATCTTTAGCCGTCATAAAACTTACGATAATTACCGTATTGGGGTATTATTTTTACAGGAAAAGTATTATTGACCAAAAAATCCTCAATTTTTTAATTCTTTTTGTCGTAAATTTTACTGTTCCTTTTTTAGGTTTCTCTCATATAGTTGAGAATCTACAAAGCGGCATGAATCCGCCGCCTTTTGTGTTTATATTATTAAGTTTTGCAATTTTTGGCATAAGCTTCATTCTGGGGTATATTTTTTCATTTAAAAGAAGCCACGAATTAAAAAAAGAATTTACCAGTATTGTGAGTTTTCAGAATTGCGGATATCTTCCCTTAAGCATGGCTGCTTTTTTATTTCCCGAAAATATACGAGAAGATTTTATTATCTATACTTTTCTTTATGTGGTAGGTTTTGACATAATTTTCTGGTCAGTAGGCACTTATTTTATTTTTAGAAAAAAAGGCGAACAATTGAAATTAAAATCTATTTTTACACCCCCGATAATTGCAACTATTTTAGCTTTAATCTTTGTATATTCCGGTATGGCAAAATTTATACCGCAGGTTTTATTGAGTCCCGTTAAAATGATTGGCGATACAAGCTTTGTGCTTTCGATGCTTATCTTAGGCTGTTGGCTTGCGCGTATCGATACTGCTTCCTTGCGTAACAAGCTGCCGGTAGTCCTAGAGGCAAGCGCGCTTAAGCTTTTGGCAATCCCTCTTATTTTTTTGTTTTTAACCATAAAATTTGATATTTCTTCTCTTTTCGGGCTTTTTATTATCATACAGGCTGCTATGCCTTCGGCAGTATCTTTGCCTATCATTGTGAACCTGCACAAAGCAGACAGTGAATTTGTTTCCCAGGGGGTGCTGGTTACCCATATCTTCAGCATATTTACTATTCCTTTATGGGTCGGATTATATTTAAACTTTTCTCATTTTAGCTTTTAATATGAAAATAATAGCTACAAACAGGAAAGCAAGAAGAGACTATGAAATTCTGGAAACCTATGAGGCAGGAATTGAACTTAGAGGTACGGAAGTCAAATCGCTTCGCACGCGCGGCTGCTCTATAGAGGAAGCTTTCGGCAGGATTGATAACGGAGAGATATTTATTTACAATTTAAACATACCGGAATACGAGAAAAGTTTTTATTTTAGGGCTAATCCGAAAAGAATACGCAAATTATTGCTTCATAAAAAAGAAATAAAGCGGCTTATAGGGCTTGCCAGCCAGCGCGGACTTACGCTAATACCGCTTAAAATATATTTTAATGATAAAAATTTCGTTAAAGTGGAAATTTCTCTGGCTAAAGGAAAACTTCTTTACGATAAACGCAGGAAAATAAAAGAAGAACTTGCTGAACGCGAAACCAGGCGTGAAATGAAAAAGTTTAACCGAATGCGTTGAGCATTTCGTAAATATAAGGAGGCAACAATGGGCGATATTGTAAATTTAGCTGTAGATGCCGCCAAAGAAGCCGGAATCTATCTTCTAAATAATTTTGGTAAAATCGGTAAAATCGAAAGTAAAGGCGACAGAAATCTTGCAACAAACCTTGATAAAGAAGCAGAACGTATGATTGTCGATAAAATAAAAGGGAAATTCCCCGGGCATGGTATTCTTGCCGAAGAAGGCGGCGCAAGCGATTTAGACAGCGACTTCTTATGGATAATCGACCCCCTTGACGGCACCCATAATTTTATAAGAAATATCAATATCTTCGGTGTTTCCATAGGAATTTTGCACAGAAATAAATTTGTAGCAGGTGTTATTTATATGCCTGTTGACGATGAATTATATGCAGGGGAGAAGGGCTCCGGAGCATATAAAAACAACGAGAAGATCAGCGTATCTTCTAATAAAGAATTAAAAGAGTGCTCAATTTCCTTTGATTCAAGCATACGGTATTCCCCGGATATTATGCTCGACGTTTTAGGCGATTTATCCAGGGAAGTATTTAACATTAGGATGCTTGGTTCATCAGCCCGGGCATTAGCTTATCTTGCTGAGGGAAAGCTTGATTTTTCGGTTGAATTCTACGACCGTCCCTGGGATTTTGCAGGCGGTGTTTGTATACTTGAAGAGGCAGGCGGAAAAATAACAGACCTAAAAGGAAACAGTGTGACTCACGAAACAATAGGCTATATAGCATCAAACAGCTTAACTCACGGAAAAATTCAAAAAATCGTGCTCTCCCGCATGAATCATTGAGCTAATATTGACACACAACTAATATATGCTAACATAAATTTATTAAATGATTTTGTATTCTTCCAATTTCCTCTCCTGTAAGGTTACTTACTAATTTCGCGGATACTTATAATATTAGCTGGGAGATAGTTTTAAAAGCAGGCACACATAACTACAACAACTGAGGTATCTTTATGAAAAGTTATGCGTATGGTTTTCCTCGTTTAGGTAAACGCCGCGAATTCAAAAAATCAATAGAAGATTTTTGGGAAGGCAGAATTGAAGAGAAACAGTTAGTTTCGCTACTAAACGCAGTAGAGGAAGAGCGGATTTATTTTTATAAAGAATCCGTAGACTCTTTCCCTATAGGCGAATTCACATATTACGATAATATTTTAGATACGGCGCTTATCTTTGGCGTCTACAATTTTAAAAATTTTGAAACATATTTTGATTACGCCCGCGGGAAGCGCGCATTAGAGCTTAGAAAATATTTCAATACAAATTATCATTATCTCGTCCCATCGATAGAAAATAATTTCGAATTCAAACTTTCCTGGAACAAGCCGCTTATCTACTTCAAAACATTTTTTTCCTTCAAGGACAACCCGGTTTTTTTAACCGGGCCGTACACATTTTTAAAATTAAGCAGGCTAAACGGTGATTTTAACCGGGCTTTTGACAGGCTATGCATAGCATATAAAAAACTTTTTAGTGAATTAAAAAATAACAATATTCACAGCATACACCTGGATGAACCTGCCTTTTGCCTTGATGTTACCAGGAAAGAAGTAAAGTCAATTATGGATAACTATAAAAAGATGATCCCCGGAGGGTTAAATATTAACCTGATGACTTATTATGAAAGCGTGGATTTCCTTCCGTATTTGTATGAGCTGCCGTTATCTGGTATTGGATTAGATTTTGTTGCAGGAAAGGACAATATCGATATTCTCAAAAAAAATGGCTTCCCAAAAGAAAAAAAACTAATTTGCGGCATTGTTGACGCGAAATCTCCTTTAAGGTCAAACATAAAAGAGAAAGTAAAGCTTCTGGGAATAATAAAACGCGCAGCAAGATTAAGCGACGAGTCTATAGTTGTGTCTAACAGTTCGCCGCTTATCCATTTGCCGGTTACATTAGACAATGAATATGGCTTAAGCGATAACATAAAATCAAAACTGAGTTTTGCGAAGGAGAGGTTGCATGAGATTAAGCTAATTGTGCAATTCTGCGAAGGCAGAACGAAAGAAGCCAGAAACTGGGGCGGCAAAGTGCCGTCCAGGCTTAAAGAGGCTAGGCCTAAAAAAAGATTTAATACCTTATCTTTGGCTCAGAAGATATTTGGAAATAGGAAAAAAATTCAGCAAAAAATTTTGAATTTACCGCTATTTCCCGTAACAACGATAGGCAGCTTTCCCCAGGATAAAAATTTGCGTAAAACCCGCTTCGATTTTGCAAAAGGCAATATTTCTTTGCATGATTACGATAATTTTATACGGGGAAGGATTTTTAATTCTATAGAAAAACAGGAAGAAATCGGCCTTGACATACTTGCGCATGGCGAATTTGAAAGAACCGATATGGTTGAATTTTTTGCTAAAATGCTTAAAGGATTTATAACAACTCAAAATGGCTGGGTTATTTCATACGGAACAAGAGCATACCGGCCGCCCATAATTAGCGAAGAAATAAAAAGGGAAAAACCTTTAGCGCTCAAAGAAACTTTTTACGCACAAAGCATAGCTCCAAAGCCGGTGAAGGGTATCCTGACAGGCCCTGTTACTATTCTTGCCTGGAGTTATAACCTGCGCAGCGCTCCGCTGTATAAGGTTTGTTTTGAAATCGCGCAGGCTATAAATTCTGAAGCTAAAAATCTGGTGCAGAACGAAATAAAAATAATTCAAATAGATGAGCCTGCCTTAAAGGAATTTGCCCCCTTAAAGAAGAGGAATGAGGATTTTTATTATAGCTGGGCAGTGCGTAGTTTTAACATGGCCTCTTGCCTTGCGAAAGAAGTGCAAATTCATACCCACTTTTGTTATTCAGAATTTTCCGACATAATAGGCTGGATAAACAAAATGAATTTTGATGTGCTTACTATTCCTGTTGCACGGGAAGGCGCAAAAATACTGGATTGCCTTAAAAATGCAAAATTTAACCGTGCCATAGGCCCGGGAGTTTGGGATATACACTCAAAATATCCCGCAGATGACAAGGTTATCCGCGATATATTGGACAAAAGCATTAAAATATTTGGCGTAAATAATGTCTGGATTAATCCCGATTGCGGCTTAAAAACAAGAAGGTATGAAGAGGTTGAAATTTCTTTAAAATTAATGGTTAAAATTGCCAAAATTTATAGAAATAGATTCAAGAATCACGCATTTAAATAGTTTATATATGAATTGATTTATTGTATCGCCTCTGTATGGTGTTATTGGTAAAGCTCTTTACAGCCCCAAAAAGCCTAGTATAATAAATTAAAACATTTAAAACGAAGATCGAAAGCCGTCTGATATTCTGCGGCAAGGTTCCGCCATGAGCGGAAAGACCATAGAATCCCAGGTTTTCCGGTTTTTTGTCTTTGGTCTTTAATGACGGGAGGTAGCGAAGTCCGGTTTATCGCGCTTGGTTTGGGACCAAGAAGCCGTGGGTTCAAATCCCACCCTCCCGACCAGCTAGTAATTACTAGTTAAAAATTATTAATTGATAATTAATAATTAAAATGTAGGAGGTGGTTATGGTTTTACGAAAAGTTTTGTTTGCATTACTAGTTATTGTATGTTTCAGCGGATTAGTTTATGCAGAAGGCATAGCTTCAAAGGAAGAGGCGCATAAGTATTTTAATGAAGGAGTAAAAGCGCAAAAGAGCGGAGATTTTGAGAAGGCCAGTAAAGAATATTCAATGGCCATGATGCTTACCTCAAGATACAACAAATATATTTTACATAACAGAGGGGTAATGTATGCAGTTCGTGGAGATTATGCAAACGCCGCAGCGGCTTTTAAGGATGTACTGGAGCTGGATCCTCACTATATGCCGGCAAGGCTTAACCTCGGCCGCATTTACGATATCCAGGCGGATAGATGTACAGCATTAGAGTATTGGGCAAATTTGTTAAATATCGAAAGAGCTAAACCAAAGTCGTTCATAATAGAAGAAGAAAAAAAACCTAGCGAATAACTCTGTTTTCCTAAGAATTTGTGCCCTTAGCTTCTTATCCCTCTCGGGATTTTGTTAGATAATTAAGGCGCCCATCAATTCTTACTGAAGGTTTAACGTGTCGGATTTGTTGCGTTACTCTGTCTTTCGTAATTTCAATTATTTTGCGCCCGTAGCTCAATTGGATAGAGCAACTGCCTTCTAAGCAGTAGGTTGCGTGTTCGATTCACGCCGGGCGCGTATAATACTGTTTACTTAATTGGCAGCCTTATTTATTGGCGCATAAAATAATACAACAAAGAGAGATGAACACGAGCAATAGAAGAAAAAAAATAATTATTATCCTTTCGGTATTTATATTAGTTATTGCCGCAATACACTTGAGTATTTTTATTTTTCTTAATGTAAAGGGAAAGGATATATTAAAGGATTATATAAGAAAACAATTTGCAGCCGAAGCTGAGCTGGATTCAGTTTCTTTTAGATTTCCTTTTACTGTTGTTATTAAAGGCTTTAAATGTAACGACGTTGAATTCAAGAAAGCCGATGTTTCTCTGGGGCTGTTTAACCCCTTTAACCGCAGCATAAGTTTAAGCAAGGTCTACATAGATAAATTGGATTTCAAAGTAAGAATTGAGAAAGATAAAGTTGCCGTTGTTCCCTTTTTTGTGAAGCAGACAGCGCAGGTAGAAGAAACGTCTGTGCCGGTGGAGGAAACAAAACTCACGACATCTCCCAAGGAAAATAAACAAAAAAATATTTCTATAAAAATAGGCAAACTCTTCATAAACAATGCTTCGGCGCAGGTTTTGGATTTAACCAAGGATAGCCCGGTTACATTTAATTTGAGGAATATCGATATAATATTAAAACATTTTGTTTATCCGGGGTTACCCAAATTCTATATAGAAGTAAATGCGTCTCTGGATAAAGACGATATAAGGTCTGACAACGTAGTTGTGCTTAAGGGCTGGGTCGACTACGCTCATAGAAATATGGATATAAAATTTGATATAAACAATGCCGATTACATAATGTTTAGCAATTATTATCCTCCTTTCTGGAAGCCGGATAATCTTGGCCTGAAAGATGCAAAGCTTTCGCTGGACAGCAAGATAAATTCTTTTAATAACGATTTGGTGATTGAAGCTATTTTGGCATTAGAGAAAATAGAATTTCTGGAAGGAATGCAAAATGATTCCCGGGCAAACTCGCTTAAAACGATGATTGCTTTTTTTAAGGATGAAAACGGAAAGCCGGTTTTACCAATAAAGCTTAGGACAAAAATGGATTCTTTCCATATAGACCTTGCATCACTTCAGTCGGAATTTAAAGGGAAAATGAAACTTGATATAGGGACTATTGTCATTAATATTTTAGATAAAGCAAAAGATAAAATTGCAGAAACAACCAAAGAAGTCAAAGGGGCTACGCTCGATAAGGCGGTGGATAAAACTAAAGAGGCAGCAATAACCGTTAAAGATGTTACTATTGATAAAACGAAAAGTACAATAAAAGATGTTGTTGGCGTGATAGATAATATGGTTAATAGCAAGAAGGAGAATGCAGGGGCTGCTCAGCCGGCAGAGGCTGCGCAACAATCGCAAACAACGGTTCAGCAAACACAGCAAGAAGTAAACCAGCCGGCAACCCCGGTAAAGCCCGAGGAAAACATTCCGGCTCAATCGTCTGCGCCGCAACAAACCAATACCGAGGAGCAAAACGTAACTCCCGGCACACAGGATAACACGCAAGCTCAAACATCGGCGCCAGGCACAGAAGGTAGTGCCGAAAATAAAAATCAAGCCCAACCTGTGCAAGCTTTGCCTGCGCAATAAAATTGTTTTTTTGGTGGGTGTAGCTCAGTCCGGATAGAGCACCCGGCTGTGGCCCAGGTGGTCGCGGGTTCAATTCCCGTCACCCACCCCAGTTTTTCTCGTCTCTAACCGAGAGGAGAGAGGATTAAAGCCCTGGTTACTAACAGTGATCAGGGCTTTAATTTTTATCGTCCTGCCAAAGCTTTATCGCGTTCGGTTTGTTCGCTTTAAAAATAAAATAACATATCGGTCAACCCGTATATAAACGCTCGCCGGATTCGCTGTTTTATCGCCAAAATAGGCAAATATATCTCTTATATACTGCTCGCTATATACTGAGAATATGGCGAACATTTTGTTTATTATTGTGCGTTATGAGGCATTATATAAGGGGAGAGGTATTCCCTCGCTAAGCGGTAGGATTTTTGACTAGTTCTTGCCAGAGTTCTTTCTGTTTTATCCAATCTATCTCTCGCGTGATTTCGTTTATCCTATATTCAGGTATAAGAGATATATCGCTGTTATCGGAGAGAAGAATTTCTTCCTGGATGCTTGGTGCAAGCATAAGCATATTCATGATCAAATATATTTTGATACGGCTTATATTAAGCCAGTTGGCCACCTGCTTTAAATCCGTGGCTTTACCGTCTGCCATAATTTCCTGTATCTGGTGAGCTAGGATTAAGTTCTGCCTTAACTGCGGCTCTTTCTTGATACTTTCCTTATGCGGAGGAACCGGCATGTTTTTTAGTTCTGTGAGCGCAACTTTGAAGCTATGTTCTTTGTCATTTTTATTAAGAAAAATATCAAGTGTTTGATTAGGCCCGTCATAAACCGCTTCTTTTAAGATAGGCTTTATTATCGCTATCTTTTCTTGAAGCGTCCATTTATTCCACATATTTTCACTAAGTTTAGGCTCGCGCACAATTGCTCTTAACGATTCGATAACCTTATCTTCTATTTTCTGAGCGTTTAATAAGCGTACCGGGCAGCTTTTGTATCCGCGTTTGCTGGCATTCATGCAAATATAATAGTGGTATTTGTATTTATTATTTTTTACATTATAAGTAAAATACATAGGGGCATCACAGGCTTTGCATCGTAGTAAGCCGCCAAGTAATCCTATGTGTTTGTTTTTTCTGGCCATTTTCCAACCAGGCTTATTTTCTGCGAGTATTTTTTGAACCTTTTGGAATGTTTCATCTGATATTATCGCTTCGTGTTCTCCCTGGTATAATTCGCCATGGTATTCAACCTTGCCTATGTAAAGAACATTAGTCAATATCCTATGGACTCCGTTGATTTTAAACTTCATTCCGCCAAAACGTAAGCCTTTCTCAGACATATATTGTTTCGTTACGTATCCTTCGTTGTTTAGGGCAATAGTTGTAGTTAAGATGGAACGTTTTTCAAGGTATAAATCAAATATCTCACGAACCAGTTTTGTTTCCTTGTGATTTATAAATAGTTTATGTTTTTCTTTATCGATATCGTAACCTAAAGGCGGCCTGCCGCCAATCCATTTACCTTTCTTTTTAGCTGCGCTCATTTTATCCCTAGTGCGTTCGCTGATTATTTCGCGCTCAAATTGCGCAAAAGAGAGGAGTATGTTTAAAGTAAGCCTGCCCATTGAGTTTTGTGTATTAAAGTGCTGGGTTACTGAAACAAAGGTAGTATTATGTTTTTCAAATAAAGAAAGCAACTCTGCAAAATCAAGCAGGGAACGGCTTAAGCGGTCAACTTTGTAAACCACTACACAGCTTATCTTACCGGCTTTAATGTCAGTAATAAGCTTTTGCAGTGCTGGTCTGTCAGTATTTGCTCCGGTAAAGCCGCCGTCATCATAACGTTCAGGTAGCACAACCCATCCTTGGTTCTTTTGGCTGGCAATGTAGTTCTCGGCGGATTCGCGTTGCGCGTCTAAAGATGTAAAATCCTGTTCAAGGCCATCACTTGTAGACTTACGCGTATAAATTGCGCAATTAATGATTTTTTTCTCTTCAGTTTCCATAACTATCTAAAGGTTAAAAAAGTGGTAACCATTCCAATGCGCGCCGGTTATCTCTTCGGCAATAGCCGATAGAGTTTTATAAATTTTTCCATTATATTCAAAGCCATTCGTTAAAACTTTAACTTGTATGTTCATATTTTTGTATTCTTTAAGAATTACACTTCCAGGAATAGGCAAGCGTCTGTCCCGTCCGCGCGCTTTAACCCTTGCTTGCGTTTCTACGGTAATATTCGGTCTAAGCGCCTTATTGTTAATAGGATCATAAATAGCCATAAGTTCTTTCAGCTTCTTTTGTGCTTTTTGGGAAAGCCCGCCATATTCGCTTTCCTGTAACTGATAGGCAATTCTTCTTATCAAATAAACCTTATTATCAGAACTCGCCTTTTGCCCGTCAAACAGCGCTTCAAATTGCTGCTGTAATTCAGCAATAGTCTTATCTTTCAAGGCCTCAATTTTCGCATTTATAGCCTTTTCCATAGTTACCCTCAGGACATATATAGGCATAGAATTAAAGAGATAGCAAGGTTAATGTGGACATTGTGCTGGCGAGCGTTTAGGAGCTAATATTGAAAGGCGAATTTTTTATGGAAAGGTAATTGTTAAAATGGTAAAATAAATAACATAATCAGCCTGTTTTCGGCTGACACCAACATTACTACTATATTATGAAAGATATTATAAACCTTCTCAACGCTTACAAAAAACATCGAAAAAGTTTACACAGTGACATTCGAGTATGCAAAAAAACTCTTGCCAAGGCGACACAAAAACTCCTTCAAAACGATTTTTCACGAAAACAAATTGCGAACGATGGCAAATTCCAGGTAATAGATTTCTTTAGCGGTTGTGGCGGTATGACAGCCGGCTTCGCTGCCTTGGCAAAATTAATCCCCGGATCATTCAAATTCTTAGCAGGCGTGGATATTAACGAGGATGCCGTCCAATCCTATTTTAGAAACTTTGGAGCTCCTGCCTTGACTAAGGATATACGCAAACTTACAAAGCCCGAAGAGCTTAGGGTGTTTCTAAAAGATGTAGGGTATGATCCTAAGAAACCGTTGATTGTTATTGGTTGCACTCCATGCCAAGGTTTTACCTCCCATCGGAAAAAAAACTGGGATGAACGTGATCCCCGCAACGATCTTGTATCGATTTTTGCTCGCATAGCCGTACAACTCAACCCAGAATGCGTAGTTATGGAGAATGTTCCCGAAATGTTTTCTGACAAATACGAGAGCTATTATCAAAGCGCTAAACGAATATTTAAAGATGCAGGGTATATTGTTTATCAGAAAGTTTATAATACTGCCGCTTTCGGCGTGCCTCAAGAGCGATTTCGTTTGTTAAGCATGATGATGAAAAAAGATTTCTTGCTGCCAGAGGAAATTTATAATAGGGAACAATTTCTTACCGTGAAAGATGCGATTGGGGATCTACCGAAAATTGCTCCCGGAGAGCGCATCTTACGCGACGCATATCATGTATCTGCCAAACATAAGCCGGAGACCATAAAAGTAATTCAATCTGTTCCAAAGAACGGAGGAAATCGGCCAAAAGGAATTGGGCCGAAGTGTCTTGATAAGGTCAAAGGTTTTAGTGATGTGTATGGACGCCTAAACTGGGACCGTCCGTCGATCACCATTACGCAATACGCACGCAATCCTGCAAGCGGGCGCTATGTTCATCCAGAACAAGATCGAGGTCTTTCCATACGGGAAGTTTCTAGATTGCAAAGTTTCCCGGATGATTTCCTGTTTGTTGGAAAATTCGATTCTATTTTCAAACAAATCGGAGAAGCCGTGCCTCCTAAATTTTCCTGCGCGGTAGCGTCAAACGTCTTAATAGAATTGATCTCCGCTGCTCCTAATGCCGAACAGGCTGAGGCGCAAAAAAACTATACATTGAAACCAGTTAGCAATTCGTATGCAAGTATGATAGCGGGCGTAAAAAATATAATATCATGAGATATACGTGTGTTGATGGGTTTACGGGGGCAGGAGGGCTTTCTCTTGGTCTTTCAAGGGCAGGTCTTGATATTCTATTCGCTTTCGACAATGACCCTATTTCTATCAAAACACAAGAGATTAACCGCCAATATTTCGATCATCCTCTCGCGGTAGTCGATATAAACGAACTTTCTCGCCTAAGATCATGTTTTAAAAAAATTGGACTGAAAAAAGGAGAATTATTCTTGCTTGCCGGTGGACCTCCTTGTCAGGGATTTTCGGTTCAACGCATAGGGGCTGACACCGATAAACGGAATGATTTAGTGATGGCGTATGCGCGTTTAATCGATTACGCTTATCCTCGTTTCTTTCTGATGGAAAATGTGCCTGGTATTTTGGGAAGTCGCGGCAAGCTAATACTTGAATCGTTTCTCTCTCGGATTGAAGGATTTGGGTATCATGCTTACGTCAAGGTTTTAAATGCCGAAGATTATGGCGTGCCGCAGAGGCGTAAGCGAGTATTCATAATTGGCATCCGAAACGATACGCATAGGCACGAATTCGTTTTTCCCTCTACAACTACTCCTGCCGGTGAAAGATTAACAGTGAAGGATGTTTTAAGAAAATTGCCAGAGCCTCCCATGAGTGGGAACGATCATCCTTCTATTTCGCATCATCGAAGAGATAGGCTTAGTCCTATTAATCTGGCTCGCATTCGCGCCCTAAAGCCAGGACAGGGTATGGAGTATCTGCCAGCGAAACTGCTGGCAAATTGTCATAAGGCCGGAGCAGATAAGATTGGACATCGAAATGTCTATGGGCGCATGGCTTGGGATGATGTGGCTCCCACTATAACTGCCCGTTTTGACAGTTTCACGAGAGGCAAATTCGGTCATCCAACGCAAGACAGGAGCATTACGTTGCGCGAAGGGGCGCTTCTCCAAACATTTCCAAAAGATTTCAAATTTTCCGGCACTAAAGTGGATGTCGCTCGACAAATTGGGAATGCAGTTCCGATAAAATTGGCAGAAATTATAGGTCTGCAAATTTTGCGATATTATCGCGAGGTCGTATAGCTATGTCGTTTAGACTGATTACACAAAAATATTTGGATGCTTTGGACAGCTTTCACCGGGAGTCTAGAAGGGTTGGGGAAATGACGGGGGAATTATCATATAGGCCGGTTTTGAATGACTATTTTTCGCAATTAGTTGGTGAATTTGATGACAACATTTCCAGCGTTTATGAGCCTCGTAAACAAGCCCGCGTTGGAAGACCCGATTGGCGCTTTTATGATAAGCAAAGTCTCGGCATCTACGGATATGTCGAGGCAAAAGCTTACTCGGACGGAAACCGCATTCGCGTGGAAGATCATCTGGAGCAAGTGAAAAAATACCTTTCGCTTGGCTACCGGGTAATACTTACAGACGGGATCGAGTTCGTATTTTTCAATCCATCCGATGCATCTTACGCCACTTACGCTTTATCTGAAAAAGGCGCGCCAGGACCTCTTAAAGAAAGGATTCTGCCAGACATTGCTTTGATTGAAGGAGAATTTAGAAGATTCTTTTCCGCTTTGGCGGCTAGGAGGATTTCCGAACAGCAACTTGTTGCTGAGTGCGCTATGCGTACGAGGTTTTTGGCCAACGAAATCGAATCTTTGGCTGATTTGCGCGCCGGAGCTGGTTTGGACGAAACCGAAAACGAAGCTATAAATATTTTAGCTGCATTAAGGGAAGTGGTGCGAAAACATCATGATCCCTTGTTGAGGGATAAGAAAGTATTTTCCGCGTTTGTCTCGCAAGTTTTAATTTTTGGCTTGATATACTCACATAGAGTGCTTGGAATAGAAACGCTTACTCCCGGGGAGAGGTATAATAAGATGAAGGAATTTTGGTTGGGCGAACGCGAGACACTACGTATGCGGGATCTCAAACCATTTCGCGCCCTAACCGAACTTTTGCGTAAAGAAATAGTTTCATCCGGCGCTTTGGGCGTATGGTATGAAGATTGCTGTCTCATGCTTTCTCATGTTGAATTGAGGGAAGAGCAGGTAGTTACGCCCGATTATCACGATTTATTCGAGAGGTTCTTGGCGGCTTTTGACCCAAAGACAAGATTTGATTACGGAGCATTTTATACGCCCAAGGAATTGGCCGCTTATACAGTCGCTCTTGCCGAGGAAATAAACGGCGTCGAATTCAATGGGAGTATTTACAACCAAGGGAACAAGCTGATCGATCCGTGTTGCGGAACGGGATCATTTTTAGAGAAATTGTTGTGTGCGTCGGTTCGTAGCGGCGGCGAGGCTAATATAATTGGTTTTGAGATATTGCCTGCACCATACGCTTTGGCTCATTATCGAATAGCGAAGATTGCGCCGGACTACCAAAATGTCCATGTGGTGCTTACGAACACGCTTAGCGACGTTTTGGAAGATGCTTCAAGCAATGGTCAAATTAACTTATTTCAAATGGAACAACAATTAGCCAGGGATTTGGCCCGACCGCCCTTGACGTTAATAATGGGAAATCCCCCTTCATCGGATTCATCTTCGCATAGCGACGGGGTCAATTTCAGTGTTATTCAAGATCTTCTCAATGATTTTCGACCGCCTGAAGTCTCTCGAAGCTCACGCCAAAATACTCAAAAACAACTGCAAAACGAATTTATTAAATTTCTAAGATGGGCTGGCAATAAAGCAAGAAATAGCGGAAATAGCATAGTGGCGTTCGTACTTCCGTCTTCTTTTGCGGAAAATCCGTCATATAAATACGCGCGCCAATGGTTTATTCAAAACTTCGATAAGTTTTGGATCCTAGATATCGATAAAGACGGTAGGACTGGAGTTCGATCGTCAAGTATCTTCCATACGCTTCAGGGCCGACTGCTATTTGTGGCTGTCAGACATCGAAGCAGGCCTGTTAATATAGCACACAGGTATCATTATGCGTCAATTGCGGATTTTAATCTCGATGAAAAAAACGCATTTCTGGAAGTTGACAGTGACGCCGGCGAAAGCATGCTTGAGCATTTTGAGAATTTTGACGTTGAAGAAATTGATCCAATATTCAGACCGCGAGCCGATTTTAATCGCCAATTGTATTCGACTTTTTGGCCCCTTTACAAAGATAACGATTCTGATGAGAGATGCATATTTGAGCGCCATTGTTCTGGTCTGAAATTGGCACCCTCAAGCTTGTTTGTTCATGCAGACGAGCCAGTTTTGTTCAGGCGTAGCTCCGACATCGCTGACGATCGGCTTAATGTTGCGAGACTTATTGATCGGTGGTACAGAGGGCAGGATCGCCCGCCCGAATCCGGCAAGTTTTCATCTGCCGTAAGAAAGGCTTTTCAATCCGAATTGAACGAACGGGGGGGATGCCCCTGCCGTTATGTATTCCTATCGTCCAATGCTAAACTTACCGGCCTTAATATCGGAACGAATATTGCGGGAATTAGTTAGAGCACCCGGAGGAGGGACGCGTTACAGGCCTGAAATTGTAAGCGCATATAAAGATGTTCGAACGTTAGGCATAGCCGTTGCGCCATCACCTAAAGATCTTGGAGAAAATCTGGAGCGATTCGTTTCTTTCTGTTGGTATCTTCCGGATAACGATTTAAGCAAGCGTGGCAATGCGCATGTATTTTGCAATTACTTTCCTGAATACAAACGCAGTCGAGGGGATTGGAATGACACGCCTTACCTTAATATTAGTCGTGATTTTCTAACCGCTGTAGGAGAAGAAAACCCGGACGAGATTATTTTTTACGTATACGGTATTCTTTGTTCTGATGTCTATCTCGATGCATTTAAGCCAGCCCTTTTCGCCACTTCCGGGGCATCTCCCCGCATTCCCGTTCCACAATCGAGAGGGGTTTTCCACGATATCACAGTGCTTGGAGAGGAACTTGCATTATCCGAACGACATACTGCGGATGCAGACATATTCATTGAAGAAACCTATTCTTGTTTCCTTTCCCAACTCGATGGCGATTTCAAAATGACAGATTTTCGAATCGATTCGAACAGCGAGTCAATTACGCTCAAGGGGGACAATCGCGAATTTGAAATACGACCCATTCCTAAAGAAATCCTTGAATTTAGAATAGGGGGGTACCAGGTTCTGCAACAATGGTTGAAGATGCACTCGTATTCGTACACACGAGTCGAGTTCTCGAGTAGGCATCTAAAAAGACTGCTTTTTGCAATCCAATCGATATCCAAACAAATTGCTATAGTCAAATTATTGAACGACAAAGTAAAGCGTCTTCTTAACAATAATGAGCTTGCGCAATGACCGACATTTTTACTAAAAAGAAGAGAAGCGAGATAATGTCTTGCGTAAAAGGGAAAAATACCAAAGTCGAATTGCTCGCATTTAGGTACCTTCGATCTCGCAAAATATATTTTCAGAGGCATTACTCGCGCATAGTAGGCAAGCCGGATATAGCCATCCCTAGTCAGAAAAAAGCCATCTTCATTGACGGGGATTTCTGGCATGGTCGCGATTTCGAAAAGATAAAAAATAAGCTCACGCCTTATTGGCGAGATAAAATCTCGAAAAATATTTTGAGAGATAAACGTAATAGGAGAATTATAAAAAAACAAGGGTGGATGGTTATGCGAATATGGGAAAGCGCGCTACTTAAATCGAAGGACAAAAACTTTGAGAAAATTTCTTTCTTTCTAAGAAAAAACGTAAAAAAATGATTCAGCTTCTGAAAATAATTTTAAAAAATGAGGTAAAAGTTCCGGTGAAGCATTGCTTAATTCATAAAATAGGCTTAAGGTATAGTTATGAATAAAAAAGAAGCATGGTTTTTTGGTTATGGTTCTTTGATTTTTGAACCAATAATAAATGGGCGTGAGCTAGAAAAATGGTGCGAACCCCCCATTGAAGGGTACATTGAGAAGGGAATAGATTTTCTACATACGAGCATTTCTCGAAAAAATGCCCCAACTTTATGTTTTGATGGCACCGGAAGAATAACCAAAGGTAAATGTTGGCGCGCGGTTGGGCAAGCTAATATAAATGCTGCCCTTAAATACTTGAATGATAGAGAAGGGAAAGTTACTAATATTGAGGTAATACTTTATGATAGAAGAAAAGTTACTGCATATTGCGGTAATACAGAACCGGATTTGCAGGGAAAGACTACACAAGAAATAGCTAAACAAGCTGTTGAGAGTGAAAATAAATCATTCCAAAATAGGGGCGGGGTATCATATATTAGAAACTGTAAAAGCATTGGAATTAACACCCCAATGATAGATAATCTATTGCAGGAGATAGATTATCTAATGGCCAAGAAATGACCTTTTATTTAGCAGGTACACAAAATATATAATAAGTAAAGGGAGATTTATATGAGTACAGCGAAGCAGAAACGTGAAATAGGATTTCTTGATGGTACCCCGGATAAAAGAATGTATTGGTCGATTATAAGCGACTACGATATTAAAACTGGCATTTGTGAACTTATTGATAATGCGATTGATCTATGGAAATTGGGAAAACGACCTTCTTTAGAGATCGAACTTTATCTAGATTATGAAAGGCAACTTATTCAAATCAAAGATAATGCGGGTGGCGTTCAAGAAGCGGATCTCCGTATTTTAGTAGCACCAGGAGCGAGTAATAATAATCCGGAGGGAGAAACAATCGGAATTTTCGGAGTGGGCAGTAAAAGGGCAGTTATCGCTTTGGCCGAAGCCGTTGCTATAAAAACAAGACATCAAGATTCAGTAAAGAGTTTTCAGATAGATATAACAAGAGATTGGTTGGAATCTCCTGATTGGGAAATTCCTCATTATGAGATACCAGATATAGAACCTGGTGTAACAATTATCGATTTATCTGCTCTTAGAAAGCCTCTTAGTAAAGAAGACTTGCCGCTTTTAATAGAACATTTAGGAGAAGCTTACGATTGGTTTCTTCGAAGTTCAGCATCTTTTAAGATAAAAGTTAACGGAACCGATGTTAAGCCCAAAGGATTTGAAGCATGGGCATTTCCTCCTGGTCATGAGCCGCGCAAAGTCTCATTTACAGCTGAAATTATAGACCAGGGGAGGGTTAATAAAGTTAATATCGAAATAACTGCGGGACTTATTCGAGATCGAGATTCTAGTGGAGATAACTATGGTGTGTATTTCTATTGTAATAATCGTTTGATCGTTAAGCATCTTAAAGTAAGGGAAGTCGGGTATTTTGTCACTTCAGAAGCAGGAGTTCCACATTTTGACGCATCTCTATGTCGTGCAATCGTAAGAATCAACGGATCAGCAAAGCTAATGCCATGGAACAGTAGCAAGTCGGGTATAAACTATAGCCATTTAGTTTTTCATCAGATTAGAAAAATATTAATCGAGCTAACGAGCTATTTTAGTTCTTTATCACGAAGATTAAAAGAAAATTGGGATGATAAAGTTTTTAGATTTGATCAAGGAAAAATACAGGAAATTGTTAGTACGGATATTCAGGAAGGGAAAAAGATAATATTACCACCGTTGCCTAAAGTTTATAAATTTTATGTTGAGATGATAAAGGATCAAAATATAAAACAAATCGAGGATCATCCATGGACGCTTGGACTAGTAGAATCGGTTGCAGCTGTTGATATTATCAGGCGACAGAAACTAGAAAGTAAAAATAGAATTGCTCTTATTTTGCTTGATAGCTGTTTTGAAATTGCACTTAAAGAGTTTATTGTTCATCGAACCGATCTTTTCCCTAACGTTAATTTACGACAATTATTTGGGAATCGCGATAATGTTATAGCGGAAGTGGTTTCTAAGGTTTCAATCGATCAGAAACTTATTAACAAAGCAAAACATTATTATGGGCTTAGAAATAAACTTATTCATGAACGCGCAACAGCAGATATTTTACCAAGCGATATTGATAATTATAGAGGGGTTGTCCAACAAATTCTTCATATTTTATTTGATCTAAATTTTTCTTAAGATATTTTATCCCTTTTCAGATGCAATTCCTGTTTGCTTCATAACGCTGCAATACCTCAACTCAAGCCGGAAGGTATCTACTGCCAATTTACCAAAAGTTCTAATACCAACGCACAATACTTTTAAACCACAAAATAGTTAAAGGTAAGCGGTAGAGAAAGAAAATCTAGCCGATAAAAAAATATACAGTTCTTTACAAAAATATAAAAAAATATAATTTACTGAAAAGAGTGTCAAAAAAATATTGTTTTGCTCTTGACAACAGATAGTAAAAAATGATATAGAGAAATTAAATAGTAATTTGGTTAAGACGTGCATATGGCTATAACAAAAATTATCTGGAGGTGAAGACGTAATAAGCTGATGCAAAAATTTGGTGCATTTGAAGTTAATCCGCTTAAGGGGAGAATGTAGTTCCAAGTGCAGTCGTAGACATAAGTCTACGGCAAAATAGTCTTCACGAGAAACGCCTTAAGAATTTTGAATTGTGAGCGGCTATTTCGTTAGAGAAATCTGACGAAGTAGCCGCTTTTTTGTTTTTTTAAGGTCTGAAGATTAATCAACGAAGGAGGTGAGATGCATTGGTTGTAGATGGATAGGTTAATTTTATAAATACAGAAAGTAAAGGAGGTTATCGCTATGGAGATTAGGAAAGTTAGAATCGAAGAGATAAAGATTGATACCTATAATCCGCGAAAAGATTTAAAACCGGAGGATCCAGAATACAAACAAATCGAAGCATCTATCGATGATTTTGGTTTAGTCGAGCCGCTTGTTTGGAATAGCCGCACCAAAAATCTTATTGGTGGTCACCAGCGCTTAAAAATTTTGGTTAAGAAAGGATTTAAGGAAGTAGAAGTTTCGGTTATAGGTTTAGACTTGGAGCACGAAAAAGCACTCAATCTGGCTTTAAACAAGGTGAGCGGAGTTTGGGATAAGGGCAAGCTTGCTGCACTTTTAGATGAATTAACAAAAGTGCCAATTTCAACGTAACCGTTACCGGCTTTAGCACTACAGAAGTTGGTCAGCTTTTTGACCGTTACGGAGAACAGAAAGATGCTGATAACTATGATTTCCAATCAGCACTTGAAAGTATCACGGAACCTAAAACTAAACGCGGAGATGTTCTTGTACTTGGCAATCATCGCGTTCTCTGTGGCGACGCTACTCTACCGGATGATATAAAACGGTTAATGGACGGAGAGTCGGCACGGCTTATAAACATTGACCCACCATATAATATAGCGTATTTGGGAGGCAACAGGCCTAATCCAAAAACCGCACGACCTAAGCGCTCACGTAACTGGGACAGAATATATTTTGATAATTTAAGTCAAGAGGATTATGAAGAATTTCTCAGGAAATTATTTGCAAATATGGACGGAGTACTTGAGTCAGGGTGCTCCTTTTACATTTGGAACGGACACAACCAATTTGCGCCCATGCATCGCATGCTCAAAGATCTCAATTATCATATCGGTTGCGTCATAACCTGGGCAAAGCCTACCTTCGCTATTTCATATGGTGACTATCATCAGCAAACCGAGTTTTGTCTCTACGGATGGAAGCAGGGAGAGAATCATCGCTGGTTCGGCGGTGTTAGCGAAAGTACTCTCTGGGAAGTTAAGCGCGATCCAGCATCTCAAGCGATTCATCCCACTCAAAAACCTTGTGAACTTGCAGCAAGAGCCATCCGTAACAGCAGCCAGCGTGGAGACATTGTAATAGATTTCTGTTTAGGTAGCGGCTCAACTCTTATCGCGTCAGAATCACTCTCGCGCCGCTGTTTTGGAATCGAAATTGATCCGCGCTATTGCGACGCGATTGCCATGCGATACATTAATTTTGTTGGCGCCGGAAAAGTTTCAAAAAGTTTACGTGAAAAATATCTTCCGGAGGTAAAACATGGAAAATAACCAAGATTTACCTGAAGAAAAATCGGTTCTGTCGTTGATACAAGAGATAAACGATGGGAGGATAAATCCCAGAACATTGACTCAAGAATTGCGACAAGATTGCGCTGAAGCATTACTGCTTGAGGGTTTTTCAGAAATACAAATAGCGCAAATCCTTCAAAGGTCGGAAAAAACGATTTACAGAGATGTCCAGGCAATCCGCGAGAGAAATTCTTTAATCCCGAATATTGAATTTGTGAAGCAATTCGTTGGCAGCCTTGTCAAAAAAGGCTTAGCCCATCACGATTGCTTGGTACGTCTAAGCAATGGCAACAGCGTTTCTGACGCTGACAAAATTCATGCTAGAACCGCAGCCTGGAATATTCTTAATGAATTAAGCGAGAGGTTGCAGA